>JACXTT010009240.1_pt1 | contig 13492 bp, 12 predicted proteins | sample 9270951 | NCBI WGS metagenome assembly JACXTT01 (sample SAMN15532306, study PRJNA645909) | rock metagenome | isolation source: weathered quartz diorite | place: Puerto Rico | collected 2017-06-21
TGACAGGGCGCAGTTTCAATGTCATGAAGGCGCAGCAGATTGGACGGGTCAGCCAGATCGCGGCGGAGGGGGAAGCGCTTCGCCTAGCGCGCGCTACGGCCGCGCAAGTCGGCAAGTTTGATCGGCGGACGTCGATTGCGGCGAAAGCCTTTGTGAAACCGATCCCGTATGAGGAGTTGAAGCGCGAGATCGAGATTTTTTGCGAGCTGTTTGCGCAACCGGCGGTGGAAGAGGGGTTGCGAAAGTTTGTGGAGCATGAGGGCGTGCAGCCGTACTTGCCGTGACCGTGCAAGGTGGTAGTTGTGCGTCGAGCCTAGAGCTGAGGACTCACAGAATGTTCCTGACGCTACTGGTCGTAACCTTGTTCATTTCTCTGATTGTCTCTGCAATCGTGGCCAGGATTTTTGCCAGGCCAATTGATGACATTCTCAAGCACATTATTAACGACGCGATCAGTTCAGCATGGACTCGGTATCTTCAATTTGCCATCTATGTGGTGGGGATTTCGAGCGGCGTTCGGATTTGGAATCTCGAGAATTACATCAACCCGCGGCCGAACTTAACAGCACTTGAATTGACTCGAGACCGGTGGGTCCTCGAAGTGTATCGACCGATCATCGAGAGCTTACAAGGGCTGGCGTGGGTGCTGTTGGTATTTTTTGTTGTAGCGTTGATCGCATTCGTCATAGTTAGAGCGTTCGAACTCCGCCAAAAACACAGCGCCTGATATCCGGACCCGTCCTTCGACGCGGTTAGCAAGGGAATAAGATATGCCGATGCCCACGAGCGACGAGACACTGGACGAAATCCTGAAACTCGCGGCGACTCACTTCAAAGTGCCGCGGGAGAAACTTACGCCGGACGGCGACTTTTTCAAGATGCTCGGCATTGACAGCTTGCAGGCGCTCGACCTGCTGACTCGGCTCGAACATCACTTCCGCATTGAATTACCGGACTACGAGTTACAAGGTGTGTCGGATTTCCGGACGCTGGCGAATCGCATTCAAGCGCGGCTTTAGACGCGGCGCACCTCCCTTTCGCCCCTTCGGGGCGGTCGCACTGTTGCTCCGACAACCCACGGCTTGCGCAGTGGGCTTTATTCTTGCGCCGCTTCGCGGCTTTCCCTGTCCTGCAATGCGTTTCACCGACTTTACATTCTGATAAACTCCTATTTCTCTCTGTGCCTCTGTGTCTCTTTGGTGAGACGAACTGCGAATGCTTGATCTCCGTCAATATGCCAGCCTGGGCGCGGCGCTGCGGGACGCGCTCGAGCGTTGGCCTAACGAAACCTGCCTGATCGAAGCGGACCGCGACCGCGAAAAGGTGCGCCTCACTTACTCCGATTTCAAGGAGATGGCGCGTCCGCTCTGCCGCGCTTTGCAAGACGCGAACTTCAAGGCCGGAGATCGCGCGGCAATCATCATGACGAATCAGTCGAAGTGGCTGATTTCGGCGTATTCAATTTTTTTCTGCGGCGGCGTGCTGGTTCCTCTCGACTACAAACTGACCTCGGCGGAGCATCTGCAGTTGCTGGCGCACTCGAAGGCGCGGTTTCTGATCATCGAATACTACCTGTGGCGGGCGATCACGCAAGCAGCGGAATTCTCCAAACTGACATCGGAGATCGTGCTGGTGACGGAAGCGCCGGCGGGAGCAGACTTGCGGGGGGCGTATCGCTGGGAAGAATTCCGGCGGAAAGGTGAGCCGCAATTTGTGGCGCGGCAGCGCGAGGATACGGCTTGCATCGTGTATTCATCGGGGACGGGCGGACGTCCCAAGGGTTGCGTGCTCACACACGATAATTATCTGGAGAACTGCAGATCGCTCACGCAGTGGTATCCGTTTTGGCCGGGCGTACGGTACCTGAGCATTTTGCCCACGAATCACGCTGTGGATTTCATGATCGGCTTCATCGGGTCGTTTGTGTGCGGAGCGTGCGTGGTGCATTTGCGCACGCTGCGTCCGGAGTTCGTGCGCGACGCTTTTGTCCGCTACAAGATTACCTATGTGGCCCTGGTTCCGATGGTGCTGAAAAATCTGGAGCGCGGGCTGCGAGCCAAGTTTGACGAACAGTCTCCAGCGAGACGCTTCGTGCTAGATAGGCTGATCGGGCTCAACAAGTTGATGACCCGGAAACGGGCCCGGGTTGGGCTGAGCCGACGGTTGCTGCCGCAAGTGCACAAGGCTTTTGGAGGGGAACTGCTGGCGATTGTCGCGGGCGGCGCGTTCATCGAGCCTTCGACTGCGCAGTTCTTCTACGACTTGGGGATTCCGGTCGTCGTTGCTTACGGCCTGACCGAGGCGTGCATGGGCGTGACGGCCAATGATCTGAAGCCCTTCCGCGCGGACACTGTCGGCAAACCGGTACCGGGCGTGGAACTTCGCATTCTGAGGCCTGACGAGGACGGGATTGGAGAAGTGGCGGTGAAGAGCCGCACGGTCATGTCGCACTATCTCGACGACCCGGAGTTGACGGCACAGACAATCGTCGAAGGGTGGCTGCTGACGGGCGATCTGGGGCGATTTGATAGTACGGGGCATCTCCAGCTTTTTGGCCGCAAGAAGAACATGATCGTCACCGAGGGCGGGAAGAATATTTATCCCGAGGACGTGGAGACGGTGTTCGACGGGCTGCCGGTGAAGGAGTACAGCATCTTTGCGTCGAATTACATCTGGCCGCAGAAAAACCTGGGTGGAGAGATGCTGGTGCTGGTGGTGCGGCTGGAGCAGGGCCAGCAGTTCAGCGATGCTCTGCTCGCCGACATTGTGGCGCGCAATCGGCGTTTGGCGGATTACAAGCGCGTCAGTGGATATCTGGTGTGGGAAAAAGATTTTCCACGGACGGCGTCGTTGAAGATCAAGCGCGGGGAACTGGCGGAAGAGATGGGACGTGAAAGTGCGCGGGAGAGTTTGGTGGTCATATAGGTTTCGCGTGGCCCGGAGTAGCGTTGTGCAGTCGGCGAAAGCAGGTCCTTCGCTCCGCTCAGGATGACAATTCTTTAAAAGGTAAGAATTCTAATCGTGGACGACAAATTCCTCACCATTATCAATCCGGCGGCAGGGGGCGGGCGGTGCCGCAAGCTGGTCGGTCCGGCGCTGGAGCGGTTGCGCGCGGGTGGGATCACACTCGAGACCGCCGAGACAGCTGCGGCGGGGGAAGCCACCCGGATTGCGCGCGACGCGTATGCGCGCGGCTATCGAAAGTTTCTCGCCATCGGTGGAGATGGAACTTCGTACGAAGTTGTCAACGGACTGTTTCCAGATGCGCTGACACCGGGCGGGGAGGAGCGAGCGCCGACGCTCGGCTTCCTTCCGCTGGGAACGGGCAACTCGTTCTTGCGCGATTTCAACGACCAGGGTGTGGAGCACGCGATGCAGGCGCTGCTGGAACGGCGGTCGCGGGCGTGCGATGTTCTGCGGCTGACGCATCGAGGGGGAATTCTCCACTACATCAATCTGCTCAGCGTGGGATTCGCGGCGGACGTGAACATCCTGCGGCAGCGGCGTTTCGCGAGTGCGGGACCGTTGGGATATTGGGTCTCGATCTTCCTGGGCCTGGCGCAATTAAAACGGCGACCCTTTCCGGTGCGGGTGGCGGGCGAGAGCGAGTTTGACCGGCGGCCGTGCCTGTTTCTGAGTTTCAACAACAGCAAGTTCACCGGCGGAACAATGATGATCGCACCTGGGGCGGCAACCGACGATGGGCTGATTGATTTCGTGCGGTGGGGGCCGATCGGGCGGGCAGGGCTGGTACGGAATCTTGGTGGGTTATATGACGGGACGCACGTGCGGCATCCTTTGGCGGAAAGCAAAAAGGCCCAACGCATCGAGTTCGATCTCGAAGGACCGATTGATGTGATGGTGGACGGGGAGGCGCTCACGGTGCATTGCGAAGCGATTGACGTTTTGCCGTCGGCGCTCAGGGTCGTGGTATAAAAAATCATGTCGGAACTGAGACGAGAGCGGCGAAACGAGAGGGAAGAAGCAGCAGCTCCTTCGCAGGCCAATTGGGGACAAAGGGCGGTCTATGCGGTGTTGATTGTGGCGGCGTTCGGCGGGGCGTACTACCTGGGCACACGCAGCCAGCACAAGTACGATGGATTTGCCCGCTGCCTGAGCGATCGCGGCGTGAAGATGTATGGCGCCTGGTGGTGTCCGCATTGCAGCGAGCAGAAAGAAAAGTTCGGCGCATCCTTCGAGTACGCTCCGTATATCGAGTGCGGGGTGAAGGGCGACCTAAACGCCAGAACACAGGTTTGCAAGGACGCCGACATTCACCACTTTCCTACCTGGCAGTTTCCTCCCACAGGAGAGCGCGTAGAAGGCGCCCTTTCGCTTGAGGCGTTGAGCGACCGGACGGGATGCGCGCTGCCATGAATCCTCGGGTACAGCGGCTGATGAGCCTGGTCGCGATCCTGGCGGTGGGCGGCGTGGTCGTCTCTTCGGTATCGCTGCAACATCATTATGGGACTTCAAAGACAGAGTTCTGCGACATTGGGAATACCTTCAACTGCGACGTCGTGAACCGCAGCGAATATTCGGAGGTTCTGGGGATTCCTGTGGCGCTCATCGGAATGCTGGGATACGCGGCGGTTCTGGGGCTCGCGACGGTATATCGGGAACGGCGGGAAACGCCGTCGCTGATCTTTGCTGGCGCGGTGGCGGGATTGGGGTTCGCTTTGTACCTGACCTACATCGAAGGGCGGGTGCTGGGAGTGTGGTGCATCATGTGTCTGAGTTCGCTGGTTTTGATCTCGAGTATTGCGGTGGTGTCGGGTCTGCTTTGGATCAAGAGCCTGCGGGCGGACAATTTGTAGTGTGAGGTTCTGCGAAATTCGTGCCACCTAGGAAGTTGTATTTCCCATTCATGGCTCTCATCAAGTTCAAGAAATCCAAAAGAGAAGATTCTGAGGCCGGCGCACCGGTCGTCAGCGGCAACCTGCGGCTGTATGAATTGCAGAGCCGGATTTTTCGGAACACGCGCCTGGTGCGGGTGTGGCTGCCGCCGGGCTACGACACCACGGGCGTGACACGGTATCCAGTGCTGTATTTGAATGATGGACAGAACCTCTTTGACCCGGCGACGGCGTTTGCGGGAGTTCATTGGCGTGTGGGCGAGGCCGCTGAGAGGCTGATTACCGGGGGAAAGATGCCGCCGCTCATCATCGTCGGCATCGACAACACGGGCAAGAACCGGGTGCGGGAATACATTCCTTATCGCTCGCTTGATATGCGGCTTTTCGGTCCGCAGGGGAAGCGCTATCCGGAGTTCTTGTTGCGTGAAGTGATGCCGCTGATTGGAAAATATTATCCGCTGGCGAAGGGGCCGGAGCACACGGGGTTGGGAGGCTCGTCGCTGGGCGGACTGATCACGCTATACACGCAGCTGACAGCGCCGGGTGTGTTCGGGCGGTTGCTGATTGAAAGTCCGTCGCTATGGGTGGGGAATCGGAAGATTCTCGAAGAGTGCCGGAAGTTCCGCGATTGGCCCTATCGGATTTATCTAGGGATGGGGACGCGCGAAGTGGGGAATGCGACGAAAGATGAAAAAACGGTGAATGATGTGCGCGAACTGGAGCGCATCTTGCAGGTTACGGGTCTGGGGAAGGCAAGGTTGAAGGTTTGGATTGAAGAAGGCGCGGCGCACAATGAGGCGGCGTGGGCGGCGCGGTTTCCGGAAGCGCTGGAGTTTTTGTTTGGGGAAGCCGGAGCCAAATAGACAGTTGTTCAAGGAGTAGGGTGCTTCGACTGCGGTTGAGCTTCGCCGTTGCGAAGCTCAATCCTCGCTCAGCATGACACTGGAAACCCCGAGCGAACTCGCTGCTCAACATGACAGGCGACGATTGAGGAGTTACCATTGGCAGTCTTCTTTTCCAGTCTCCCGGAGGTTTCTATGACGTTTCGCCGTTTACCAATGTGGTGTGTCCTGATCATGACTCTTGCTTTCAGCGCAGCAGCCCAGCCGTATAACGAAACGCAATTCAAAGGGATGAAGTGGCGGGACATCGGACCGTTTCGCGGCGGGCGCGTGCTGGCGGTTACGGGTGTTGTGGGCAGTCCGTTTACTTATTATTTCGGTGGCGTCGCGGGAGGAGTGTGGCGGACGACGGACGGTGGGGTCAGCTGGCAGCCGATTTCCGACAAGAACGTGAACTCGTCGATCGGGGCGATTGCGATGGCGGAATCGAATCCCAACGTGATCTATGTGGGGACAGGAGAGTCGTGCATCCGCGGCAACATCTCTTACGGAGATGGTGTTTACAAGACCACTGACGGCGGGAAGACCTGGATCCACCTCGGACTGAACGCTACCCAGCACATTGCGCGGGTGTGGGTCGATCCACGCAATCCGGATCATGTATTTGTCGCGGCGCTCGGGCATGCGTATGGGCCGAATGTGGATCGCGGCGTGTTTCGCACGACCGATGGCGGGAATACCTGGGAGAAGGTCCTCTATAAAGACGATAAGACGGGCGCGATTGATTTTGCGGTCGATCCGCACAATTCCAACGTAATGTTTGCTGCCCTGTATCAAGTGCAGCGCACGCCGTGGGGCCTGGAGAGCGGCGGACCGGGCAGCGGGCTCTACAAGTCCAGCGACGGGGGGAATTCCTGGAAGCGGCTGGAAGGCAAGGGACTACCCGAAGGCATCATGGGACGCATTGGCGTCAGCGTTTCGGGTGCGGACTCGAATCGCGTGTACGCGCTGATCGAGGCCAAGGAGAGCGGACTGTACCGCTCCGACGATGGCGGCGAGACCTGGACGCGGATCAATGACGATCAGCGGCTCACACAGCGCGCGTGGTACTTCACCCACATCTTTGCCGATCCGCGGAGCGCGGACACGGTGTACATGCTCAACACCGGTGTTTTCCGCTCGACGGACGGCGGCAAGACGCTGAACCTGCTGCCGGCGCCACATGGGGATCATCACGGGTTCTGGATCGATCCGCAGAATCCGAATCGGATGATCAACGGCAACGACGGCGGAGCGACGATCTCGGTCGACGGCGGGAAGAGTTGGTCCACCGAGTACAACCAGCCGACGGCGCAGTTCTATCACGTGGCCGCGGACAATGAGTTTCTTTACAACGTCTACGGGGCGCAGCAGGACAACTCGACGGTGGGCATCGCGAGCCGGACGGACGACGGATACATCGGGCGCCAGCACTGGTTTGATGCGGGCGGGGGAGAGAGCGGGTACCTGGCCCCCGATCCGCGCGACGCCAACACGATTTATGCAGGCTCGGGCGAAGGTTCCATCACGCGTCTCGACCGGCACAGCAATCAGTTACAGGATATCTCGGTGTGGCCGATGGAAAGTTCCGGTCATGGTGTCGGCGACCTGAAGTATCGACTGGGGTGGACGCATCCGATTGTGGTTTCGCCGCACGATCCAAATGTCGTCTACACCACTGCGGAGCGCGTGTTCAAGACTACCGATCAGGGAAAAAGCTGGATGGCGATCAGTCCGGACCTGACGCGCAACGACAAGAGCAAACAGGTTTCTTCGGGCGGGCCGCTGACCAAAGACAACACTTCCGTCGAGTACTACGACACTGTGTTCACGATTGCGGAGTCGCCGGTGCAGAAGGATCTGTTGTGGGCAGGGACGGACGATGGGCTGTTTCAGATGTCGCGGGACAGCGGGAAGAACTGGACGAACGTGACTCCGAAAGGAGTTCCGGAGTGGAGTCTGGTGAGTCTGGTGGATGCTTCTCCGCATGATGCCGGCACTGCCTACTTTGCGGTGGACACGCATAAGCTGGACGATTTGAAGCCGTACCTTTTTAAGACCACCGATTTCGGAAAGACGTGGACGAAGATTACGAACGGCATTCCGGATGGTGCTTACACGCATGTCGTGCGTGAAGATCCGGTACGCCGCAATTTGTTATACGCGGGAACGGAAACGGGTCTGTATGTGTCGTTCGATGGCGGAGCGAATTGGCAGTCACTCCAACTGAATCTTCCGAACTCGCCGATTCACGATCTGATCGTGAAGAATGACGATCTGGTGGTGGCGACGCATGGGCGATCGTTCTGGATTCTCGATGACCTGACTCCGCTGCGGGCTACAACGGCGCAGGCGGCCACGCAACCGGTGTTGTATAAGCCGCGACTAACGTATCGCATGCGCTGGCCGGAGTTCTTCGAGCGACGGCAGCCGGTCGGGGAAAATCCTCCGAACGGTGCAATTGTTTATTACTACCTGGCGTCGGCGCCGAAGGGCGTGGTGACGCTGGAATTCCTCAATGGACAGGGCCAGGTCGTGCGGCGTTATTCGAATGAGGAGAAAAAAGAGGCAGACACGCCGCCGGAATGGCCGGACCTAATGCCACCGGAAGAGAAAATTCCGACAGAAATCGGCCTGAACCGCTTCACCTGGGACTTGCGCACGCAAGGAGCGACGCCACTGGCGGGTGAGCCAGGAGCGGAATTCCGCAATCGCGGGGCCATGGTCCCGCCGGGCGCATACCAGGTCCGCCTCACTGCGGAAAGGAAGTCGTACACACAGCCGCTGGAACTGAAAGTGGATCCGCGGGTGAAGACCTCGCCGGAGGATTTGCAAAAGCAGAATGAGTTGGCCCGGCAGATCGTGGCTGAGGTTTCGGAGATCCACGAGGCGATTGGCGTGATCCGGGATGTGCGCACCCAGATTCACGGCCTCGACCGGCGGCTGGGCGAAGATTCCCGCTTTGCTGCCCTGCTCTCTTCAGCCAAAGACTTCGACAAAAAGAGTTCCGACGTCGAGGGGCAACTGCTACAGGTGAATGCGAAGAGCTCGGAAGCGAACCTCAATTTCCCGGTGCTGATCGACGAGCGGCTGCATTCGCTGCTATTCAGCGTGGACGCGGGCGACTACGCGCCCACGGCGCAGCAGGTGCAGGTGTTCGAGGAACTGCGGAATCAGGCGCATCCGCTGCTGGCGCAAGCACACGAGTTGATGGCCAAGGATCTGGTAGCCCTGAATGAGTTGATCAACAAGCAGAGTATTCCAGTGCTCTACGTGCCACCGAAGAAGAGTGAAGCGCAGACGATGAAGGCGGTGAGGGGCACGGGACAGTAGGGGCCGGAGAGCCGTCGTGAGCCGTCCCTCCGGGACTTGATCTGTCGGTGCCAGGGTCCCCGCGCTGAAGCGCGGGGCTAAGTTGGGTCGTCCCTCCGGGACGCTACTCTTTGGAGGGTAGCACCCGTCACTGCAACCCTTTGCGGGAGCAAAACGGTCGCTGCAGCCCTGCCGCGCCGGAATCCCTTCCCTTCCTTTCCTTTCTGCGATCTTCGCATCGAGGCTATTGCGGTTTCACAATCACGCCGCAGGCGATGCGGTCGCCTGCGTTGCCGGCCGGATCGGTTTTCTGATCGTCGGGCTTGGCGTGGATGACGATAGCCAGACCGCCGTTGCTGAAGATCGAATGCGGACCGTCGGCCCAGGTGAGATCTTTGTTTTCGGTCCGGAAGCTGGCTTTGCCGTCGGCTCCAACCTTGAAGTTGGGGTTGTCACCAGCGTGGTGGCCCTCAGGATTTTCCAATCCATGCTTCTTGCCGTCGGGGTTGAAGTGCGATCCCGCTGACTTGAAGTCCGGTGCTTCGCATTTGCCGGTCTGATGGAAGTGCAGGGCGTGCTCGCCGGGCGGCAGATTTTCGAGGTGGAGTTCCATTCCCACTCCCCGGTCGCCGCTGGCCCAGAGAGCCACCGTGCCCATGCTTTTGCCTTGGGCGTCTTTCAATTGGACAGCAACCTTGGCGGCGCTCGGCGACGAGAGGGCGCCCAGGAATAGAGACAGCGTGATGGCAAAAAAGTTGGCGGGTTTCATGGGCAAATTATAGCGAAAGGTGAGGGACTCGCGCCTTTCATCGCTGCAGCCATCGAATACCTCACCACCGACGGTGCGCGAAGTGAGCTTGCCGCCTCGTCACCCATCCGACAGGTCATGTCCCGTTGCACGAAGCAAGCAGGAGTTCGTTGCGTATCCCCTGACCCTTTGGGGGCTAAAGGCCGATATGTAAGAGCCGATGGTTATGGTCAGGGTGGAATGTGTCCAGCGGTTCTTGGATGATTTCCGCAGTTTTGTGACTCACGGATTGCAGCCACCTGCCGATGTTCCAGACGAACCGCGGCGAGTCCGAAATGACACCTCTGCCCGAGATTCTCCTCGTGGATGACAACCCAGCCGACGCGACTTTGGTGCGGGAGGCGTTGGCGGCGAGCACGCGTCTAGGCACGATTCACAGCGTGGTTGACGGCGAGGAAGCGATTGCGTTTTTGGAGGGTGCGGGTAAGTTCGCCAATGCGAAGCGTCCGGACCTGGTGGTCCTGGACCTGAACTTGCCCAGGAAAGACGGTCGGACAGTGCTGGCGGAAATGAAGGCGAACCCGAAACTAATAGGAATTCCAGTCGTGATCTTCAGTACCTCCCACGCCCGTCGCGACATCGTGAGCAGCTACGAACTGGGAGCGAACTGTTATGTCAACAAGCCGCTGAATCTGGAAGCATTTTTCAAGGTGGTACACGGGATTGAACAGTTCTGGTTCGCGGTCGCGAGTCTTCCGAGACAAGGAGAATGATGGCCAACCTGCCCACACACGTATTGCTGATTGAGGACAATCCGGGCGACGCCGATCTGGTCCGGTTGCGGTTGGTGGAAGGCGGATCGCCGGTGCGAGTGGATTGCGTCAACCGGCTTTCGGAGGGCCTGGCATCGATCGGCAAGGAAATGCCGGCGCTGGTGTTGCTGGATCTGAACCTGCCCGACAGCCGTGGCTCCGAAACATTTCGCAAGGTGCTCGACGCCGCGCCGAACGTGCCCGTGGTCGTGCTTTCCGGCCAGGACGACGAGGCCCTGGCCATGAAGGCCGTGCATCAAGGAGTGCAGGACTATCTCGTGAAAGGCGACCTGTCCAGCAAGCAGCTGGAACGCGCCATGCGTTATGCGGTGGAACGGCAGGCGCTGCAACTTTCGCTGGAAATCGCGCGCAAGCAGCAACTCGAATTCAAGAACCAGTTTCTCTCGCATGTCTCGCACGAGTTGCGCACGCCGCTGACCTGCATTCACCAGTACGTTACGTTGCTGTTAGACGGATTGGCTGGCCCGATGGCGGCAGAGCAATCCGACCACCTGCGGACGGTGCTGAAAAGCGTCAATCAGCTGCACGCCATGATCCGCGATTTACTTGAGGCCACCCGCGCCGAGAGCGGCAAACTGCGCATTGAGCCACGGTGCGTTGCGATCGCGGAGCTGATCCAGCAGGCGGTGGCTATGATGCAGCCCACCGCTCAGGCGGGCCATGTTGGGTTAGAAACAGCAGTGGATCACCGGGTTCCTCTGGTGTACGCCGACCCGGACCGCATTCTGGAAGTGTTGATCAACCTTTCGGATAACGCCATCAAGTTCACGCCCGCCGAAGGGTCGGTGATCGTGAAAGCGTGCATGGTGGATGCCGACCCGAACTCGGTCTACGTGTCGGTGACCGATACCGGACGCGGCATCAGTCCGGAAGCGCAGTCGTTGATTTTCGAACGCTTGTATCAGGACCCCGATTCGATCGACAACAACCGGTCGGGTCTGGGACTGGGCCTGTTCATCTGCCGAGAGTTGGTCCGGTTGCATCTGGGGCGGATCTGGGTGGCGAGCGAGCCGGGGCAGGGCACCACGTTCACCTTCACGCTGCCGCTGTATTCCCTCCCCAAACTGCTGATGCCGGTGATCACCTATCAGGATTGCCTGCGGACCGCGTTTGTCCTTGTGCGGGTAGACTTGACCCCGCTGACCAATCCTCCGCGGGGCAATTGGCGCGAGACCTGGCAACAATGTCTGGAGACGCTGCGTCGCTGCGTGTATCTGGACAAAGACCTGGTGCTGCCGCCGATGGGGGCGTCGGGTCCAGGCGAGACTTTTTTTGTAGTGGCGTCCACCGACATGGAGCGTTCCCAAATCATGACGACGCGCATTCGCGAACAGCTCGAGCGGGTTGGCGAGCTGAAGACCAAGGCAACACTGACCATCACGACGGCGCCAGTGGAACTGAGTTCGGTCAATCTCTGCCAGTCGTTGGAGAAGCAAGTCGAAGCGGTGGCCGACCGGGTGACGGAAATGATCATGATGAGACTCGAAAAGAAAGAGCGGCATGCTGGAAACAGCGGAAGACATTCCAATTAGGCAATGAACAAAGGAGAATACGATGCGGAAACCGAAAATTCTGGTAGTGGACGATGATCCGGATCTTGTACGGGCGCTGCGGTTGCGGCTGCGAGCCAACAACTGTGAAATCACAACCGCTTCTGACGGTTATTCCGTGATCGCGGCGGCGCAGAAGGAGCGTCCTGACCTGATCATCCTGGACCTTGGTCTTCCGGCAGGAGATGGTTTCGTAGTGCTGGAGCGGTTGCAGAGCAGCGACACGCTGTCGTCCATTCCGGTGATTGTGCTTACGGCTCGCGACCCGCAAGGCAATGAAGCGCGTGCCCTGAAGGCGGGAGCGGCTGCCTTCTTCCAGAAGCCGGTGGACAACGATGAACTGCTGAACGTGATTCGCGTCAGCCTGCCGCATCGCGTGACGCCGGGCGCGGCAATGCTGTCGTGACGCCTGCCGAGCCCTAATCGCGCAAGACGAGTCCGTTGCCAGTTCACGCCACCATGTGACCCCGGCGGCGCTGTTGAGCACGTGTCTGTGGCTCGGCCAATCCATCCCCCAATTTTCTCCAAAACTGAGTGCGGCTCGCGCATCCAAACAGAGGAGAAGGTAAAGTGGAGGATGGGTACCATGAAATGGATGCGGCTCGTAGCGCTGGCAGTAGCAGGTGTGGCGGCGATGTCTGCGGCGCAGACTGCTTCAGCCCCATCAAGCGCTACGCCGCAGGATGCTGTTCGTGCGCAAGCTTCGGACTCCCAGGACCAGACCCAAAACCCGATTTCAGCGGGCACAGTCATTTCCGCTGAATTATCGAAGTCGTTGGACGCGAAGAAAGTCAAGTCCGGCGACCAGATTGAGGCCCGGACCGCGATCGAAGTCTTGTCGCACGGGAAGGTCGTAATTCCGCGAAACACCAAGATCATCGGCCATGTGACCGAAGCGAAAGCGCATAGCAAGGCATCGCCTGATTCCATGGTCGGCATCGCGTTTGATCGCATTTTGATGAAGGACGGGCGGGAACTGCCCGTGCAGGCTGCAGTTCAAGCCATCGGCCGTCCGCTCCCAGTCTTTGCACCCGCCGAGAATGGTCCGACAAACGACAGCAGCGGCATGCCGTCGGCTGGCTCGCCGTCGCAGGGAGTCGGCGCGATGGGCGGCGGGGGACCGATGGGAGGAACTGCGCCGCCGCGCTCGCCGTCCCCAACCAGTCGCCCCGACGACACGTGGGGTCACCCGGATCCGTCCGTGCCGCCCAGCGGAAGCATCGCTCCCCTGGGGCCTACCAGTAAGGGAGTCATCGGCATGAAAGGGCTGTCGTTGAAGGCGGAAGGGCAGGCGTCTGTCATCAGTTCGGAG
>JACXTT010009241.1_pt1 | contig 13492 bp, 9 predicted proteins | sample 9270951 | NCBI WGS metagenome assembly JACXTT01 (sample SAMN15532306, study PRJNA645909) | rock metagenome | isolation source: weathered quartz diorite | place: Puerto Rico | collected 2017-06-21
GCCCACACTCAACCGCACCAACAGAAACTTTCCCAGACTACCCATCTGCAAAAGTTCCGTACCACGGTGGCAAAGGGTACCGGCCGTGCCGAACTCCGCGGTACGTTCGAAGATGGTCATGTTGACGGCGTTCATCACGCTCAGTAGCACCATCAGCAATATGATCAGCAGCAGCCCGCCAAACTGGCGGTCATACATCTGCACAGTCTTCGGGTAGAAGTCGTTGAGCTCGTACCATTTCCGCACCTCCTGGTCCCGCCAGATCGTGCGTTCCCCGAGGATGCCTGCGATGCGATCCGTTTGAGGGGTGTGCTTGAGAGACAGCACGAGGGTGTTCGCCCCTTTGCTATTGAGCAGCTCCTGCGCGGTCGCGAGCGGAATCTGAATAGCCCGATTGTCATAGTCTTTGGAGAAGCTTTGGAAAGTGCCGACCACATCGAGATCCAGGCTATTCATCGCCCCGTCGGCCGTGGTGACCACGAGAATCGCGCGATCGCCCGTTTTCAATTTCAGAGCCTGAGCCGCACCTTCGCCGAGGAAAGCGTGGTAATGGTCCTTCGACGTGAGTCGGCGGCCTCCCGCTACGCGCACGAAGCTCCCCAGCTTTGCTTCCTTCTCCGGCTCGATACCTTCGCCCAAGATCGGCAGGTCTGCCCGGGTGTTGCTAAGCAGTCCGGAGAAGTTGAGCCTTGCCGTCACGTCGTCAACCTCCGGCAGAGTCGCGATGCGACTCTTGTCGCCCTCTGGGTCCGGGACTAGGTATTTCTCAGGGCTGTGGGCGCCGTGTTCGAAGTATCCTTCTTTGGCGAGCTGTATGTGTCCGGTTTGCGAGTGGATGATAGCTTCCGCGAGCTGGACAAAGATGTCCTCCACGAAACCCTGGCTGAGGATCAACGCCATCACGCCGAAGGTGACGGCCGTCAGCGTAGTCGCTGTCCGCGACTTGTGTCGCAGGACGTTGCGATAGGCCAGCTTGAGACAAGCCGAAAACGGGAAGTGGGTAGGTCGCCGTGCTTTAGTGGGCATGCCGAAGCGCGTCGTGAATGGACATGCGAGAAGCTTTCCATGCTGGATAGAGACCCGCCAGGAACGCCGTGAAGATGGATAGCGCGATGGCTTCGGCGACGAGTCTCGGGGTGAGCAGAATCCCGGCAACGTAGCCGTGCGCCATGCCGGGCGGCGCCGGCATGGGTATGCCCACCCAGGATATCAACCAGGCGAGGCTCAGTCCGGCCACGGCGCCGATTACACCTCCGAGCAGGCCTAGCACTGCACCCTCAGCGGCAAAACGCCTGAGGATCGTGCTGCGGCGATCTCCGAGCGCCATGCTCGTCCCAATCTCGGCGACGCGCTCGCGGACGTTAGTCATCATCGTATTCAAGATGCTCAACACGATGATGACGGCAATCATCAGCTTGACGACCAGCACCTGCTTTGAAAACAGGGAGACCGTCTTGTTGTAGAAATCCGCTACTGCCGTCTGGTACCAGGGGATCACCGCCAGTTGCGTGGACGCCAGAGTTTGCTCCAGCCGTTCGAGAACTGCGTCGGTCTGTCGAGTCTGTCGCAGAAGCACGAGCCAGGTGTGGACACCGGATACGCGCAGCAATGCCTGAGCGGTGGGGAGGGGCAAGCGAATCGCATAGTTGTCGTACGCCTCCGTGTCGGTGGCGAAGATCCCCCGTATGTGAGGCTCCACGGCGTTGATGCCGCCCGAAGACGTGTTCGCGAGCAAGACCACCTTCTGCCCCACTTTGGCACCGAGGTCTCGAGCTAGGCCCTGACCGACGATAATGCCCATCCCGTCTCGCTCGGAAAGGTCCTCGCCGGCGAGAATCCTGAGCGCACCGCTGAGCCTTTCCTCCCGTGCCGGGTCCACGCCCTCACCTAGAAAGGACAGAGTCGACTCGCCAACGCTGACGAGGCCGCTGAATTCGATTCGCGGCGCGACCGTATCGACCTGTGGATCCGCTTCTATACGCTGGCGCACCTCCGACGTCGCAGGCATCAGGAATGCGAACGGGTCCGCCACGCCGGACTGCAGGTAGCCTTGACGCATGATCTGCAGATGGCCGATCCGAGCGCGAATGGTGTTTTCACGCATCGCGTCGTAATTCCACTCGAAGAATCCCGATGCGAGGAGGAGCGCAACGATACCCGACGCTACGGCGACAAGCCCCACGGCGCTGCGGCGTTTTTGCCTGAGCACATTTCGTATTGCCAGGCGTACGTCGAGCGCCAGCATCGCGATCGCTCTCATGTCACGATCTCAGGCAACTCCCTCTGCATGGTGCAAGTCAACACTGTACCGGGCAACCGCGCGCTGGCCGACGGTAGTGTCAGAAGTCGTACCGAACCTCTAGGTAAACCCGATCGCGGTCATTGAAACGCCCAAAAAACGTATTACTGGGCCCGTTGAAGATATCGAACCCGAATGCCGCGCGCCAGTTCGTGTCGGGATGCCACGTCAGCCGCGGTCGGATCATGTTTTCCCCGCGGTTAAGGCTCTGGATCCAGAGAATTTCCGGTTCCAGCTTGGACCCGATTTTCCCGCGCAGGAGCACGCTGGCGCCGGTCTCGTAGCTGTCGAAGATCAAGTTCGGGTCATGGTCGAAGAAAATGTTCTGGAACAGCTGTACGTTGAGGAACAGGTCGCGCGGGAGCGTGAAGTCGAGAGAAAAAATGTATTCGAATGTATTCTGAGGAACCACTCCGTTCGGCTGGGTCAATGTAGTAACCTCGTATTGCCGCCCCGAGGTATAGACACCCTCGGCGTGGAACACAACCGATCCTAACGCCTTCCCGACCGTGCCTCCCGCCTGCCAGATCCGGTTGTGGACCGGCTGATATTGCAGAGTGGGGGTTGGGCTTGAGAGCAGGGTGCGGTAAAAGGTCGGATTAGCATCTTCGCTGCCGTAGTAGAAGGCCGAAACATCCCAACCGGCTTTTAGCGTGGACAAGCGCACGCCGTAGTTGGTGTTCGAAAGGTTTCGGTCGGGTATCACTTCGCCGAGAAAAGACTGCGTGAAACCCGACGGGGTAGAACCGGGTTGCACAGGGAAAAAGTCTGCGCCTGGCTTGCCAATGTCATTGTAGGTGGGGTAGGGGATCCAGATAAGTTCCAGATGAGAGTCCCCGAAAAAATACTCGCCGCGCGCCGCCCACTGCGGAATCCGAACGATGTCGAACGGGGGCAGGATGAACTCGAGCTGGTTCTGCGCAGAGACCACATCCGCGACGAACAAGCCCACCACCTCTCCCCAGACGATCTGCTGTCGGCCGATACGCAGGTCCCAGCCTGCGACGGAGGTGTCGATATAGGTCTCTTCGAACAAGAAGCCGGTGCGCTCGTCCTTCTTCACTGCGTCGTTGTAGAAGTTCGACCAGATATAGATCGGATCGACGTTCCCGCGCACCGTCGCCTTCCACTTCAGGTTGTCGTTGATTTTTCCGGAAGCCCCGACCTGGAGGTACGTCACTGCACGCGACCAGTGGGCAGGATCGGCGTAGGTGTATGCCGTCTCGTTTTCGACGAAGCCCTTGAAAGATACTGCGGGCGGCTTCTTCGTAACGTCCCCCGGTTTGCTGGTTCCGAAGAGTTCGTCCTTGCTGAGTGGGAGCGGCTCCGCGTCTTCCGAAGTTGCTCCGTATCCCTTTTGTACGGGATTTTCAGGCTGGGCTGCCTGGGATGCGTCGGGGCTGGCAGCGGAGTCTGGCTTCATAGGAAGCGGCGCCACAGCCGCCGGTACAGTCGCGGTACCGCTTTGCGTGCGGCCCCCCGCTACGCAGGTCACCGGAGGATATCGTCCTGAGCAGTCTGGTGCTGGAGGCGCTGGCGTCTTAGTCTGCGCTTCTGCGCACAGATAAGCACCGAGCGATGTCAGGCCCAAACAGCCGATCCACGCCCATCTCAGCGTCATCCACATCCCAGCGGTCTGGTCATCGGGTCTCGGCTTCGGCAGCAGGCGGTCCGCGTCGCCGATCGTCTGTTATCAGCCACTTCCCATCTTTCTTGAGTCCGAGGAACCGAACCCGTCCGTCTTCGATCCCAATCAAGCGGTCGGCAACGTCAATGACCTTCTGATCGTGCGTCGAGAAGATGAACGTGGTGCCAAGCTTGCGGTTGATCGCCCGCATGAGGGCAAGGATGCCTTGGCCGGTCGCGTGATCTAGATTTGCCGTTGGCTCGTCGGCGAGCACGATCTCTGGTTGGGTGACCAATGCACGCGCGATCGCGACCCGCTGCCGCTGCCCGCCACTGAGCTGATTGGGGCGGTGCCTCGCGAAGTCGGTAAGCTGGACAACTCCGAGCAAACGGGCAACGCGTTCCTTGCGTTCCTCTTTCGTGACATCGTCCATCTGCAAGAGCGGGTATTCCACGTTTTCGGCCGCAGTGAGAACCGGGAACAAATTGAAGGTCTGGAAGACGAAGCCGATGTTGCGAGCACGCAGATCCGCAAGCTGGTTGGGCGTCTGGCCAGTCACATCGTGATCGGCAACGATCACCCGTCCACTGCTGGCCGTGTCGATCAGGCCGATCAGGTTGAGGAGGGTGGATTTTCCGCTGCCCGATGGTCCTGCAATGGCGAGGAATCCGCCGCCATCCACCGTAAAGGAGATGTCGTGCAGGGCCTGGACCGTATGGTCCCCAAGCGGATAGGTCTTGCTCACGTTCTCGAGGCGAACGACTATCATGCGGCTGCCTCATACTTTACTCGAAGAGCGCTATGATAAATATTTGTGTTTTCAAAAGAAAGGAAATCTGATGGCTCGGGGTAACAGGTTCGGCCTGAAGCACGGCCTGGCAATTGGGTTGATCGCCGCCTTCGCCAGTGGGTCCGTGCCTCCCGGCTCTGCGCAGGCCCCGGCGGTCGGCGGAGCTGACCAGACAGCACTCTCGATTCTTCAGAAAGCCGACGAGATCCGATTCCCGGTTGAGGGCTTTGAGGTCAGCGTGCAGATCCGGAGCTTTGACGGGAAGGACACAGCAGAGGTGAGGGAGTTCCGCGTCTTGTCCAAGGGCAACGAGAACACCATCGTAATGACTTTGCGGCCCGCGTCCGAGCGGGGACAAATCCTGCTCATGAAGGGGCGCGACCTGTGGCTGTTCCTGCCCGACGTGTCGCAGCCCGTTCGGTTGTCGCTGGCACAACGATTGACGGGGCTGGTCGCAAACGGGGATATCGCACGCGCCAACTTCGCCGGCGACTACACGCCACGTCTGCTTGGAGTGGAGAAGGCGGGCGACCTGGAGTACTACGTATTGGACCTGACCGCCGTGGATCGCAGCGTCACGTACCAGCGTGTTAAATACTGGGTGCGAAAATCAACTTACTTTCCCCTGAAGGCCGAGTTCTATTCGTTGTCTGACCGGCTCGTCAAGACTTGCAGCTACGAAAATCCCCGCCAGTTGGGTGGACGCGTTCGCCCTGCGCGGCTGGTGATGGTCGATGCCCTGCGCTCCGAGTCCCGGTCCGAGATGGAGTACGAGGACATGAAGGCGCGGGAGCTGCCGGATAAGATCTTTACGAAGGATTATCTGAAGAAGCTACAGTGACGCCGGGCACGCGAGTTTTGGACGATGCAAGCTTCGCGTCGAGCGCAGCAAGGGGTCTCTCAACGGCGTCAGTGGTGCTCGGTGCCAGTGGAGTCGTCGGGCCGCGGCACAAGAAAAAACCGGGCATCCGCCCGGTCTTTCCTATCTCGCGCGATCAGCGCTAAGAGCTATTTCTTTTGCGCTCGCCTGCGGAGCCCGGCCGCTGCAAGTGCTACGCCGATCAGAGCTAAACTGCCGGGCTCTGGGACTTTGTAGTTTCCGGAGATGCTCTTGATCTTGGCAAAATCATCGCCGGTCCCGCATTTCCCCTGCGACTTTAGTGTCGACGTGCACGAAAGGTCCGGGTCCGTGTTTTGTGCGAGGGGAATATAGGTGCCGATCAGCCAATACTTGGAAAATACGGAGGTGGAGAAGCCGGCCGACATCCCGGGCTGGTCTGACACGTCTGCCAAGTTCGTAATGAAGCTCCAATTGCCCGTGTTGACGAGTGCCTGATAGGTCTGCCCACTGAACGCTGTGGTGGGATCGTAGGAACTGTTGCTTCCCGTGTACGCGAGGACCGTGAGATCAGAGTCCAGCGTGGTGCTGCTGGATGGCGGGTAGCCGAGCGTTACACTGTTTAGACTGATCTTGCTGTTAAATGAGAACAGCACTGAGTCGTACCGCTGATTGTTGTCGATAGCGTGTTCGGGAACTGTGCTGAGAAGATCTCCACAATCCACTGTGCCTGGGCCAGTTCCGCACGAGCCCGACGAGGCTCCATCCCGATTGTTGACGCCTAGGCCGTTCGACCCATACACGGCGAGATAAGCCGTCTCCAGCGTCGTGTTGCTCGAGCTGCCGGTGCTTGACCAGGCCTGCGCACTTACTCCGCTGCCGCTGTCCGGCCCGCGTGTGTTACCCCATTCCGTCCCGGTACTGCTATTCGACCCTGAGGTAAAGGTCCAAGTCGCAGCTGCCGAGGCGGACCCAATCAGGGCCAATGTCCCGATGGCCAACACAACGCTCCCGGATGCGAGTCTCTTATTCACGGTCTCTCCCTATTGCTGCACTCGGAAAAACTACCAAAAAGTTAGGTTTGCTCTGTCTCTAGCAAACGACGGGCCAATGCAAATACCCGTTTATAATTAGCCAGTTACCACTCCTGCTGCCGGCGACGGAGGCGCGACCGTAAAGGCCACCGACGATTCCATGGTAGATCATCGCGCAAGCTCGGACGCGAGACGCCGAGCGTCTTCGATACCCTCAAATGACCCGTTGGGAGCCAGCGCGATAGCGAGTTCGGTGCGAGCCTCCTGCTGTCGCCCCGCCTTAGCCAATGCGGCGGCAAAGTGGTAGCGAATCTCGGGATTCGAGGGGTCCCGGAGCCTGGCTTCCCGGATGTGGCGAAGCCCTGCGTCGACCTGGCCCCTTTGAACCAGCAGCCACCCCAGCGTGTCCTCGATGGGTGGATTGGCGGGAGCCAGTCGAAAAGCCCGTTCGGCGTACTCCAAGGCTTTGGAGTCCCCTTGTTTCGCAAGAATATTCGCCAGGTTATTGAGCACATTGGCGTCCTCGCCCTGGGCTTCCACAATCGCCTCGTAGCGTCGACGCGCCGAGCTTAGATCCCCGCTTTTGAACTGGACGTCGGCCAATGCGCGGGAAGCGGCGAGATCTGCGGGATGGTCCCGCACCCAGGTTTCGATAAACTGCGTCGCTTTCGCCAGAGCACCCGATTGAACGGAAGCCTGGAATACTCGCAGCGCGTTTTCCGTAGTTGGCTCTTTGCTCAGCCCCGTTTGAAACTGGGCCAATGCCTCCTGTGGGTTTCCACGAGCAAGAGCTACGTCGCCCAAGACGCGATAGCCCGCGGATCTTTGGGGGTAACGAGCTATGATTGACTTGGCTCGAGCCATCGCTGCGTCAACCTGGCCGCGCCGCAAATCTACTAGCACGAGCAGCTCCTCCGCTGGCAAGAAGTCAGGCTTGGCCGCTAGCGCCTTTCCCAGGCTGTACGCCGCGCCCTGGGGGTTATTGGCTCGCAACTGATACTCGGCGATCTCGTACTGCGCCTGCGGATCCGACTCGGCGTACTGCGCCATGCGAGTGAACGCGTCCTGCGCAAGCTTCTCGTCCCCATTGGCAAGGTATGCGCGCCCCAATGCAGCAAGCACGTTTCTGTCTCGTGGGGCCACCGCTTCAACATCCTTAGCCACGTCAAGCGCGGTCTTACCCTGGCCCGTCCGCAGATATATGTCCACAAGATAGACCGCGCCGGGTACGTTTCGGCGGCTGGTTGCGCGGAGCTTTTCCAGCCAACGTATAGCTTCGGGAACGTGGCCAAGGCTATCTTCGACTTTTGCCACTTCGTACATCGCCTGCACATCCTTTGGGCGGTCCTTCAGGATGGTGAGGAAGCGTTCCCGGGCTGCTGCAGCATTCCCCTCCATCAGGTCGAGCTTCCCGAGATTGAGCTGCGCGGCTGTGAACGTTCTGTCTGCCTGTATAGCTTGCTCGTACGCGGCGCGGCCTCCTTTGCGTTCTCCTATTGCAACGCGTGCCACGCCAAGTAGGTTGAGCGTGGCGGCGTCGCCCGCGCTGCGCTGGACTACCTTTTGCGCCACTTCGATCGCCTGCTGCGGGTTCCCCTGTTGGATGTACAGCACCGCGAGGGCCACCCCTACCTGCACGAGGCGAGGATCCTTGTCGAAAGCGCGCCGTAGATGATCGATCCCCAAATTCACTTGTCCCGTTTTCAGCAGGCTCATGCCCAGTGTCGCTTGGACTTGCGGCGCCGATCCGCTCAGCGTGAGGGCCTTCTCCAGGTGCTGAATCGCGATCTCTGGACGTTGCTTGCCCATGTAGGCTCCCGCCATCATCGCGTGTAGTTCCGGATCATTCGGCGCACGCTTCTGGGCCTCCTCAAGGGCCTGAAGCGCACGCACGGGGTCTCGTTGAGAGAGCAGTATGGATGCGAGCAACTTGCGGGCATCCACGTTTCCGGGCTCGGCTCGGAGGTAGCGTTCGAGATAGGTTCTCGCTCGCTCCAACCCCCCCAGCCCGTCATATGCCAGCGCACCAAGCAGGAGAAGGTGCGGGGCGCGCCGCTGTAAGACGTCGGCCTTAATCGGATCGAGAGCCTGTGTGATCTCGGTGAGCGCCTCTCGCTCGCCTTTCCTATCGCCTTTCCTGCTCAGATAGACGGCTCTGAGATACAGTGTCCGTGGATCCTTGGGATCGTCGCGCGTCAGTTGATCGATATCGGCGGCCGCCTCCTTATCGCGATTCTGACCGAGCAGCCACGATGCACGTGCGCGGCGGGCATCGTAGTCCGCGGGATTGGCCTCTACGGCTTTGCCGTATTCGACGACGGCGGAGGGGACATCGCCCGACGACTGACTCGTGAGCCCCTTCAGGAACCACGCCTTGGAATCAGACGGTGCGACTCGGACTCCTTCACTCGCGAGCTTGGTCGCCTCCGCGAGCCTGCCCTGCTCAATGTAGAGCTCGATGAGAGATCGCAGCGCGGGGAAATACTTGGGGTCTGCTGCCCGCGCGTCCTCCAAGCTTCGAGCAGCGGAGCGCAGATCGTCCAACTGTCTATATGCGTGGGCACGCAGGACAAGCATTTCCGCACGCTGGTCGGGACGGGCACTCTCGGGCGGGAAACGCGCGAGCATCTCTTTGTCTTGCCCCTGCTCCAGCATCGCCTGGGCTAGCGGCACCGCCACCTCCGACGGATGGACACCCAGGCGGACCGCCTTCTCGAACGCTTCCTGAGCCGCTTGTGGCTGCGCGCCCTCGAGGTATGCTCGTCCGAGCAGCGTTTGCGCAGCAAGCATGTTTGGATTTTGCTGAAGCGCATTCTTAAGCTGAACAATGGCTCCTGCGGTGTCGTTCTTGTCCAGGCGTGCGACTGCATCTTCGTAATAGCGGGACGCCTTATCGTCGGCTGCGATCGACGAGCGGGCGGGGTTCAGCAAGATTGAGAGAACGAGAGCCAGCAAGGCCAGCTGTCGGACGGCACGCGGCATGGTGGAGATTGCTCCCGGCTGTCGGTGGAGGGACAGAGCATAGCTCTCGGATGATTGTCTGTCCTGGTTTGCTAAAGAAGTGCAAATCGTGTTCGATGGTGGTCTGTTCCTACTCGCCGCGATGCACTCGAGCATGTTCTGGCGCGTCGCCTCTTGACTGTTCACCGGGCGCTTCGTGCGAATGGAATGGTCCAAGGGTACACTGGTGAGGACACTCCGGGCTTGCCGGGTGCGGGGAGTCTTCTCACCTCGAATCCTGACCCTCGCCAGCCACCAAGACCCGCGTCGGTCTCGGACCTTCGCGAGGGACACGGGCAAATGGACAGCGGTACGGGATCGCGCGCAATGCAAAGAGTCGTCCTGGTCGAACACGACCCTTCACTAAGAGAGTGGTGCCGTCTGCATCTAGAGTCGCAGCGACTCACGGTGTCGGCGTTTGATGAGGGCCGCCACGCCCTGGAAGCGGCGCGACTGGACCCGCCTGACCTGCTGGTCATTGCGGCCGATTTGCCCGACGGAGGCGCGTTTGCGATGGCTGCCTCCATTCGCTCGAACGTGCGGACCGCACTGATACCCATCTTATTTCTGGTTCCGGCTCACGACTCAGCAGCGTTTGCTCACGCCATTTCCATTGAGCCGCAAGGGGTTGTTACAAAACCGCTCGCCCGGGTTGCCTTGTTGGAAGCCGTAGCATCCCGTTTGGGCGGAGCCTACGACCCAACGATCTCCGGCGGAATCGTAAGAGCGCCGATTCAGCAAAGGCAGATTGGCGGTTCTGTGGGACCGAGCGGTGCTTCGGGGCTTCTCGTAGACGTCCGCGATGCAACCGTTGTGGTTATTGTGCTCCGGAACTTCGTGTCCCTGGCGCGGACGCTGAACGTCAAGCCGCTGGATACGCTGCTTCGACGGTTCGTGTCGGGCGCACGCGAAGCGATCGTGGAGCATGGCGGATGGCTGGTGCGGGCGGATGCCAACGGCCTGCTCGCGCTGTTCGAAGAGGGTCCGAAGACGGATCGAACCCACCCTGGGCGCGCGGTTGCCTCTGCGCTGGGCGTGGTGTTGGCGGCGCGCCATGCCAAGAAGTGGGCGGAGTCTGAATTGCGCGACGTCTACGTGCCGGACCTGTCGGTAGGCTGTGGGATCCATACAGGGGAGGTGGTCATTGCCCGCTTTTCGGGGAGCGGCAATCTCGCACTGACCATAGCGGGCCAGACAGCTGATCTGGCGCAGCGGCTCGACGGGAGGGCAAAAGGTCTGGGCTGGAGCGTCGCGGCTTCCGAGGCGGCGTTGCTGGCGGCAGGGCCGCGTTTCCAAGTCGGGCGCCGTGCCAGCCTCACAGACACCGATCACGCAGTCACCTTGTCGATGTCGGAGGTGCTCGGGTTCAATCCCGGCACGGCAAAGCCAGGCGAATTGCCGCTTATGGCGGAGATCAGGGAAGCCGTGCTCGCCAACACAATGTTGGCGAAGCTGGCAGGCGATGTCGATCCGTTGACCGCCGACCGGACCATTGTGTTCGGCGCCAAGCGGCCGGTCGAAAGCGAGGTCTTGCCCGAACTTCCCCAGCGACGAGTTGCGCGCAGGGTGGGAGCCGGCGTGTTCGTCACCACATATGTCGCGTTGCACCTGCCGACTGATCGAGAAGAAATCGTAAAGACCGTCCGGCTGCGCGAACTGTCTCCTCGCTTCGTAGACGCCTATTTGGAAGAGTATCGGAAGCTGTCCGCCCTCGAGCAGCGCAATGTCGTGAGCATCTATGAGGTGGGGCAGACCCCCGACGGCGGCTACGTGGCGCTCGAGTCGCTGACTGGAGGCGATCTCACGGAGGCGATCCGGAAGAAGCTTCCGGTCGGCCTCGCGCTGAACTGCTTGGCGCAGACGTGCTTGGCGCTGGATGCGATCCATGGGCTCGGGATCGCTCACGGCGCGCTGCGTCCAGAACATTTTCTGTTCCGACCGGACCGAGTCCTGGTCCTGGCTGATTTCAACGTAACCGAGCGGGTGAGCGACGCGCTTGGGCTCGCATACCCGGCAGCGAGCGGCATCCAGCGCAAACAACAGACGCGCGCCGGCGCCCCGACCTCGGGCCCTCGCCGAGACTTCCAGGCAATGGGGAGAATCCTGCATGCCATGCTGACCGGCGAGGCTTCACTGTTCTCCAACTCCGCCCAAGACTTGCGGGGCGGGGACCTGTTCGACGTCAGCAGGCTCCCGCTGCCATTGTCACCTCTGCAGGCATGCCTGGACGGACTGCTCGGCGTCGGTTCAACCCAGCCGGTGGAATGTGCCGAGGACGTTCTCGTCGAGCTGCTCGCCGTCAAGGAGGTGTTCCCGTTCGACTTCCGGCAGGCGGACGCCGACGGAACCCCGCGCGCGCGCGAACTTGGAAAGCGCTGACCGATTGTGCAGAATGCGCCCTCACGACTGGAGAACAACATGGCTAAGGCCCCGGCCGAAGACACCTCACCCAAGGTTCCTGAACAGCAGGTGAAGGTGCGTTGGAAATCGGATGCACTCAAGAGCAGCTATGCCAACTTCTGCAACGCCACGAGTACGCGCGAAGAAGTAGTCCTCAACTTCGGGGTAAACCACAACTGGGAGCGCACTCCGCAGGACATGGAGATCGAGCTTGAGCACCGCATCGTATTGTCTCCGTTCGCGGCCAAGCGACTCGCCCAGCTGTTATCGAAGCTCATCGCTCAATACGAAGCCCAGTACGGCGAGTTGAAACAGAGCTGATCCGTTGCGCTGTGGGCTGGCCGAGCGGCCCGGATGGTGAAATTTGGTAGACACAAGGGACTTAAAATCCCTCGGCCCTTAAACGGCCATGCCGGTTCGATTCCGGCTCCGGGCACCAAAATCAATCGGTGTTTGGCGAGAGGGGTTGGACCTCATGCTCTTGAGCGCCAACCGTGGCCAGATGCCTCGTGAACAAACAGTTGCTCGGTGGTTGCCCATACCTCGTTGCTTTCTGCTCCACCCGCAGCGCTCGTGAAGATGAAGCAGATCAGCTCCAAAAGCAACCCGGTCTATAAATCCATCCGTCGCCTCGCACAGTCCTCCCGCGCGAGGCGGGAAGAGGGGAGGATCCTCCTAGACGGCATCCACCTCGTCCGCGCTTACCTGGAGCGTTTTGGCGCGGAAGGGGTGGAGCTAGTGGTGCGAAAATCCGCCGCCGCACACCGGGAGATCCTGGCGCTGGTGGGGCACGCGAACTCATTGATCATGTCTGATACGTTGTTCGATGAGCTTGCGCCCGTCGAACACCCGGTCGGGATCCTAGCTCTCGTGCCCGTGCCCAACGTGACTCCGCCGGGCGGGGACCGCGCATTTGAGGTCATGCTCGATGGCATCCAGGACCCGGGGAATGTTGGTGCAATACTGCGGAGCGCGGCTGCCGCCGGCGCGAGCCAAGCGCACTTGTCGGAAGATTGTGCGGACCCGTGGTCGCCCAAATGTCTCCGCGGCGGTATGGGCGCCCAGCTCCTGATCCCAGTCCGGCAGCATGCGAGCTTGCCCCAGGCTGCACGCAGCCTTCACTCAAAGCTGGTAGCGTGCACGGCGGACGCAAAGATGTCGCTGTTCGAAGCCGATCTGGACGGGAGGGTCGCGTTCATCGTCGGTGGCGAAGGTGGTGGAATCTCGCCCGAACTCCTCGCCATCGCGCACCAGCACATTCGCATTCCCATGCGTCCGGGTGTCGACTCGCTGAACGTTGGCGTCGCCGCAGCAATCTGTTTCTACGAGTGGGTTCGCCGGGAGGGGGTTGAAGGTTGGGTGGTTGGAGGGGCGTCAGGACGGGTAATTTGACATAATACACATTATGCGCCACCTCGGGAACCTCTGAGAACCTCAACGAGCGCCTGCTTCGGGATTGAAGGATCCTGCTGGGGGGTGGTCTGGGGTCACCTTGAACACCGAA
>JACXTT010009242.1_pt1 | contig 13492 bp, 8 predicted proteins | sample 9270951 | NCBI WGS metagenome assembly JACXTT01 (sample SAMN15532306, study PRJNA645909) | rock metagenome | isolation source: weathered quartz diorite | place: Puerto Rico | collected 2017-06-21
GGCGTTCCGGAAAGGCCTAGTGCCCGCCGGGGAGGCGGAGGAATGGCCCGTTCCGAGGATCATTGCACGGACGGAGTTGCTGTCGTCGCGGCAAGCAGTGATGGGCAGGTGCTGCGCATCGAGCTTGCCCCCGACCGGCCTTCGAGCATTGTGCGGGTGGGTCGGATTGGGCTCGCGCCCGTCGGCGAGTTTCCGGACTGGCAGGCCGCGCCCCCGGCGTTTCATCGTAGCTTTGAAGCGGTCCGTGCCTGCGTCGCGGCGCGCGAGCCGGTGATTATCCCCGCGACTCAGACGGTGGAAGTGGTCGAGTGTGGTTGGCGCTGCATGTTGACGTGGGCGTCGATCGCCGGCTTCGTCCTGCTGACGATCATTTGGGCGAGGCGAAGATCCCGCTGGCTCGAAACTGCGTACGCCCTCTCTGCCGTTACCCTCGCCGGCGTCGTTCAACGACTGGTAACTGGGGCCGCGTTCTTCCACCAGAACGGCCACGGGGCCGGATGGATCCTCATGGCACAGTGCAGGCCGTCGACGTACGGCCCCGGCTACGCGGCCTTGTTCCATCCCGCGGCGATCTGGGGCGGTATGCACGCCGAACGCGCGGTGTTCGCCACACAGGAGCTGCTCGCGGCGACGGCGGTTGGCGCCGTGTTCGTGGTGGCGCGCAACCTGGGCAACTCACGCCCCGTGGCCTGGGCATGCACGCTGGCCATCGGCCTCGAACCATTCCTCGGACGCCTGGCGCGCAGCGAGTCGTACTACGCCACCGCCCTCTGCCTCATCGTGATGGCGGTCGCCGCCCTCTTCGTGACAGGGCCGCGAGCGCGGATCAGGGATGCGCGAACTTGGGGCAGTGCCGTCCTCGCGGGCCTGCTGCTCGCGACCGCCGTGACGGTTCATCCCGTTGCATGGGTTCCCGCGGCGTTCGCCCCCGCGGTGTTGATGCTCCGCACCGGGCACCGCCGCGAGCGCATCATCGCCTCGCTCGGTGCGGCCGCACTGCTCGGCGCCGTCGCGGCGGCCGTCGCATTGCCCGCCGTTCGCGCGGTACTGCATGGATCATTGGGCGCCCAATGGATGCCGGCGTCACCGCAGGGCACGCGGTTGCTTGAGGTCGGGTCGCTGCTCGCGGCGCCGTGGGTTGCCGGCATTGCCCTGCCCCGTCGGTCGATCGCGTGGATACTGCCGGCGTTACTGATCCTGCTGGCCGGGACACTCAACCGAATGACAAACCTATTCGGCGCCGATTCTCATATCGCGCCAGCGCAGGCGTGGCGGCTGTTGTTCGCCGCGACAGCACTCGTCGGGCTCCTCGCGTGGCTGGCGCGTGTGGGGCATCTCGCCAAGCGGCACAGCCGGCGCGCCCAACCAGCGCTGGCGGTTCTCGTGGGCGTTGTGGGCGCGGCGCACGCCGTTACCAGCTTTCCTGCGGCGACGATGCTCCCGACCGACGCGCTGGAAACCACCGCCTTCGCTCCCTGGTTGCAATCCCTGCCCCCCACCGGACGTGTGTTTCATTTGGAGAGAAGCGGCGAAATGATACAGGAGCTGCCGATCTACTCGCGATGCGGCTTCCCCGGTCCGGAGATCCTCGGGCTCGACGCGAAGGAGCCGCCCCGCGCCATGTTGCCGGGGGACTATTGGTTTCATTCTGCGACCTGCTCTTCCAGCCTCGGGAGAGGCTGGTGTCAGGCGATGGAACACGGCGCGGTGCTGCGCCCCCTCCACGTCGAGCGCTTTCCCGCGCGCCCGAGCCTGCCATATCTACCGTACGACGCGCCCGAGGTCGTGAGCGGTCTCTATCATGTCGAAGCGATTCGCCAGCCGTAATAGCTCGGGCACCCCGGCCGCCCTCCGTGTCGCCGTATTCTGTGGCGGCCGTGGGGCCACCAGCATTCTACGCGCCCTGCTCCGCACGTCAGGCATCCATCTGACGGTCCTCGTCAATGCGTATGACGACGGACTGTCGACGGGACGCCTACGCGGCTTCGTCCCGGGCATGCTCGGGGCGTCCGATTTCAGGAAGAATCTGGCCCGTCTGCTGGCCATGTCATCACCCGTACAATTCGCCGTCGCGGAGCTGCTCGAGTATCGGTTCCCTGCGGCCGTCGCGCCCCACACATTGGATGTCCTCGTCGAGGCGTTTGCGGGCTTCGCCGGGGGCCGCCGCCGGGCCGGTTCCCTCGCTCACGCCTTACCCGAATCGCTCGTCGTGCTCATGCAGTCACTCGACCAACAGAGCGCGCGCGTCTTTCACGACCAACTCGCGGCGTTTGCGACGTACGCACGCGCGCAAGCTGCCCCGTTCTCTTTTGACGACTGTGCGCTCGGGAATCTGCTGCTTGCTGGTGCCTACGTCGCCAACCAGCGCTCGTTCAATGCGGCCGTCACCCAGCTCGCGCGTGCCTTGCATTGCCGCGCCGACGTACTGAACGTCACGACGGGCGAGAATCGCATCCTGGTCGCCCTGAAGGCGGACGGCGAGATTCTCGAGCGCGAGGCCCGTATCGTCGGACCGCAGTCCGTTGTTCCGATCCGTGCGTTGTACCTGCTCCCGGAGATGCTCACGGAAGCATCCTGGCAGGCGCTCGACCCCCTCGATCCCGACGGACGCGCCGCCCTGCTCGCCGCGTGGCACCGCGACGTCGATCTCTCGGACGAGGCGCAGCGCGCGATCGAAGCGGCCGACGTTCTGGTCTACGGACCCGGCACGCAGCACAGCTCGCTCTTGCCGAGCTACCTGACGCGCGGACTAGCCGATACGATCGCGCGAAGCCATTCGACGCATCGCGTTTTCGTCGTGAACATGTGTGACGACCATGATACGCAACACCTCCGTCCTGCGGACCTGGTCCACCGCGCACTCGAAACGCTCGGCGATCCCACGAACGCGCGCCGCCTCATCACGGACATCTTGCTCCCGACGCAACGCACGAGCGACAGCGGTTTTGAAGCGGGCATGCATCGCGGCGCGCGCATCGTTCGAGACGCGTTCGACAACCCAATGGTCCCGGGTGTGCACAACGGGACGCGCGTCGTCGATGATGTCCGCGGGCTCGTCCTTTCCGACAGCCAGGATGCCGACCTGGGCCTCGACATCTACGTCGATCTTCACCGCCGCTCGTTGGCGCTCGACGCGCTGTTGCAGGAGTTCGTGGAGATCGCATGGACGCCGCGGTTTGCGCACGTGCAATTGCGCGTCAATCACGCGCAGATCACGGCGCCCTCGTGCCCTGCGCATCTCGCGATCGAGGCCACCGCGAACGACGGCCTGTTTTCGGAGATCCCCGTACTACTCGCCTGGCTACGAGATGGACGGTCGCGCTTCCTTGCGAGCCTCACTGGTGACGGGGAGTATCGCCTGCGGGACATCGAGCTGGCGTGCGACCTGCTGCGCACGCGCCGCTTCGGCACGATCCTCGGGGCGCGAAACCAGAGCAAAGAACAGTTCTTTGGCTCCTTGCGCGACGCCTATGCCGGCCGCAAGCTGATGTATGCCGCCAGTGTCGCCGGCGGCTTTGGCGTTTCGGCCCTCTGCGGAGCGCGGTTCGGCCTCATCCTGTCCGATCCACTGACGGGATTTCGCGTGTATGAACGGCTGGCGTTCTCGGCAGGCCTCCGGGAGGGCCTGTTGAGGCTTCCACCGCGCACCACGCTCGAAGTCACCGGCCGTCTCGTGAATCAAGGGATCGAGATCGCCGAGATCCCGGTCTTCTACCACTATTACCCCGGGTTCACCGACGAGCGCTGGCGGCTGAAACGCGGCCTGATCAATGCCCTCAGCCTCTTGCGATGAAAGCGCCGGACGTCATCGCGGTGATTCCGGCGGCCGGCGATGGATCCCGGCTCGGCACCGCCAGTCCCAAGTTGTTCGTCGAGATCACAGACGGTCTCCTCATCTACGACATCTTGCTCCTGCGACTCGCGACCGTCACACACCACGTCCATCTGGTGCTTTCACCCGCGGGGCTGCGCCACTTCGATGCCCTCGCGCGACCGGCACCGCTCGGCGTACGCGTGACGGCCTCCCTGCAAGACGAACCGCGCGGCATGGGTGCTGCCGTGTTTGCTGCCCGCGCCCACTGGCGCGCGGCGCGCAACCTTTTGATCGTGTGGGGAGATCAGCTGGGCGTTTCTCCCGATACTCTGGCGCGTACGGTCTCCCGGCAATCCGCCTCCCCGGGACCCGCGCTGACGCTCCCACTGGTCCACCGTCAGACGCCATACGTCCACTACGAGCTTCAGGGGGGGACGTTGCTCAACGTGGCGCAAGCCCGCGAGGGCGATACGTGTCCACCCCACGGCCTTGCGGACGTCGGCACATTCGCATTCACCGCGGAAGGGCTCGACGCGGCCTGGGAACGCTATCTGCTACGGCCGGAGGCGCGTGGCGCCCGCACCGACGAGTTGAATCTGTTGCCGTTCCTCCCCCACCTGGCCCAGCGTGAGGGATTCGCCGTCAACATCGTTGAAGTCGCCGACGTCGCCGAAGCGCGTGGCGTCAACACGCCCGAGGATCTCGCGTACTTCCGTGCCGCCCTCGCCTCCGCCAAGCTATGAAGCACACGATCCGGGCCACAGCCGGCGCCGGCTCGCCGCCCTACGCGGTCGTAGGCGAGCCGCCGGCCGAAAGCCGGCGGAACGCCTCGCGGCGCCGCCGCATCGGCTCGATCGCATTCGCGAACTTTGACGCCTGTTCGCGCCGAAGGACCTGGATCACGAGGTCCATGACGCGGCGCGGATGCGTCACGGCCTGCACCGCGAGGAACAGAGCGTTCCCGATGAGCATGAGGGCGCGCAGCTGGGCCGTGCTGAAGTGTTCGTTGTACGACTCCATACGTGCGAGATCGGTGTACACCAGCGACTGAAAGTACGCAGCGTCCAGGTCCACACGGTGGGCCGCCGCCAACTCGTCATACAACTCCGTCCCCGGATACGGAGAAAATGAGAAGATCGACACGGCCTCCACCCCGGCCGCAGCGATACGTACGATGAAGCGATACGTATCGATCACGTCAGCCAACCTCTCGCCGGGAAAGCCGAGGATGATGTTCGTCTTCACTTCGAGACCTGCACGCACGGCCCCGCGCATCGACGCCAGCATACGCGGCAGCTTGACGCGCTTCTTTATGCGCGTCAGTACCCGTTCCGAACCACTCTCGGGCGCGTAATTCAGGTTGCGGCACCCGGCGCGGTACAGGAGTCGGCACACCTCCTCATCGAGCGCTTCCGTCCGGGTGCCCGACGGCAGTTGCCAGGTCACGCCGAGGCCCTCGGCGATGAGCAGCTCGCAAAAGGCGACGATCCAATCCCGCCGCACGATCGCCGTGAGGTCGTAGAAGGCGAAGTCGTTGACGCCGTAGGACGCCACGTACTCCTTCATCTCGGCAACCACGTCCTCGGGGCGGCGTGCTGACCATTTCGTGGTCCACATCGCCGGCGAGGAGCAGAACGTGCATTGATACGGGCAGCCCCGCGATGCGAGAATCGGCATCGTTCTGCCGCGGACGACGCCGTGGTTGAACTGGCCTGCGATGTACCGCTCGATTGGAAACAGGTCCCACGCCGGGCGTCCGATGCTCTCGAGAGCCGCGATGCGCGGGCCGCGGAGAGATCTCGTCAGATCCCGTCCCCCACGCGGCGCCCGTCCGTTGCGCCGGGCCACGACACCGGGCACCTCCGCGGGGTCACCACCGGCCTCGAGGCAAGCGAGGAGTGCGACCATGGTATGCTCACCCTCGCCAAGCACGCAGGCATCGACCGCCGGGCACGTTTCCAGGACGTGGCTCGCACATGCAGTGGCGTGCTCGCCGCCCAAGACGATCAACGCGTCCGGCAGCCGCTCGCGAATGGCGACCAGCAGGTCGCGCGTGGGATACCACGCGTTCGAGAACATGCATGAAACACCGACGACCGCCGTGTCCGCGGGAATCCGCGTGATGATTTCAGCGAAAGGCAGCCCGGTCAGTACCGAGCGCGGAATGGCGGGGTACAATGCATGCCGGTCGAGGCCGAGGCCCACACTGTCGATGACGCACAGGGGATAGCCCGCGTCTCGCACTGCCGCCGCCACGTATGCGAGACCCAGAGGCGGCACCGCTTCCTGGGCGAAGGTGGAAACGGCTGCGATCGTGGGCGGCTGAATCAGTGTGGCTCGCACCGCCCGTTCTCCCCCATCCTTGTACCGATCACGCCGGCACCGAGCATCGCGCGCCGCAGGGCGAGGTAGGCGACGAAGGCAGCGCGCTCGAGTGTACTCCGCAGAAGTGTTCGCGCGCTTCGCCCGCCCTCACGACCGCCGTGTACGATGGGCACGGGCACAGGGCGGATCCCGGCTTCGAGCAGTCGAGCGGAAATCTCCACAGAATAGTTCAATCCTCGCGCCTCCAGCGGGAGGGCCCGGAGGATGTCACCACGCACGAACTGACACGCCGAGCTGAGATCCCGGTAGCGGGTTCCGTACAGCGCATTCAGGGTCGCCGTCGTGAGCCGTGCCCCCGCTTGAGCAAAGACACTGTCATGCTTGCGGCGGCGTTCGCCGAGCAACGCGCGCGCATCCGGCCGTTCGGCGAGTGCCGCTTCAAAGACGTCGAGGCACCCCGGCGGGAATTGCCCGTCCGCGTCCAGCAACAGCACCCATTCGGCACGCGTATGTGCGATGGCTGTCGCCATGGCAGCCCCCGCTCCGCGGTTCGTCGCGTGGCACACTGCACGCAACGCGGGACATTCGGACGCGAGCGCCCCGAGCAGGGCACCGGTCGCGTCTCGGCTGCCGTCGTTGCACACCACGATCTCTGCCAGCTCGAGCGCGGGGCGCGCGTGCAGGGCGTCCTGCCAGCTGCGCACGAAATGCTCGATCCCGGCCGCCTCGTTGAATGCGGGCGCCGCAACCGCCACCGACCGGAGCGCGCCCGCAGGAGAGCGAGGCGGCTTGCCAGCAGAATGAGCCATTTCGCCCGTCATTCACAGCGAATTTCGCACCCGCGGTCCTCCGGGACCAGTGGATGGCTCCGAACGGACGGGCCGCGGCGTCGATCCCCACAGGAGCACGAGGCTCGCCAGCAGCGACGCACCGACCCCGACGATCACGGCGATCGTGTACCGCGGACCCACGAGCGCAGCCATGCGGCGTTCCACCGTGCGCATGACACCCGCCCACCCGCCGTACGCCCACGCATCTGCAAGGCGTGGGATCGGATCGCCGGCTGGAACGGCGTTGAAGAAATCATAGGCGAGCTCAAACGGATCGGCGTCGAAGGCCTCATCGAGCGCTTGACCGACGCGAGCCACGTCGGTCGCCGTCGCGCCCTCGCCCGGCTCGATATTGAAGTATCTCGCCATCGTCTGGCCGCCACTCTTCGGCGTCAGAAGTAGTAGTTTGTTCGACGTCCCCCCACGCACGAGTTCCACCCGGACATGGTTCTTGAGAATACCGACATTTGCGTTGGTCACGTCCCTTCCGAGCTGCCCAGTCTGTGCCATGTGGATGAAACGCCGGAAGCCCGCTTCGCAGTTCGTGGTCAACGCGAGATCCGGCCACCGCCGCGAGACCCCCTCATCGCCCCCGGCGGGTGTGCTCTGCCCGGCAGCCGGGTGGTTCCACATGAGGCCCACAGCCAGGACGGCGGCCAACCCGACTACGCGGCTGCAACCCATCAGCGTGCCGCAACGACCGCCTGGAGCGGGTCGCCTGGAGACATCTCGAAAACGCACGGGGGATAGTGCATGTCGATTGGCTGCGAGTCACACGCCATCACGCCGAACGGCTTCTCCAGGATGACAGCTCCCGGACTGCCGCTCGTCGCCTGCAGGCGTACACGGTCGGCCGGGAGCTGATCGTCGACTTCAACGCCCTCCACGCGCGTGATGCGCCAGCTCGCGCAACCTGGCACCGCACGTTCGGCCAGGACCAGGTCACGGGTCTCTCCAGCGACGGGGAGCAAAGGGATCCTGTAGCTGGCGATGTAGGGCTGCGGTAGCTCGAGACTGTGAATCTCGGGATAGGAGCGCGTCACGAAGAGAAAATGGCCGGGCGTGAGGAGATCCAGAGATCGGTGAGTCGCTGCGGAGCAAACGGGCGGACGGTCGATCGGCTGGCGGCAGGCGACCAGGGCTTCCGGGTCCAGCCAGGATTGTATGTCCCGCATCACCGCCGCATTGCCATGTTCCAAGGGCACGACCCTGCCGGAATCCGCGAGACTGACGCTTGCATCGTCAGACACCTTCACGACTTGCAGCTGGCGACGGTCGGGGCTCCCGCCAGGCGCTGGCGGTGGCGCGCTGACGGACATTCCCACGAGCAGCTCCCGGCAGGCACTGCTTTGAACGTGAAAGACGAGGCTCTCATAGCTCCAGCCGTCCCTGACCGCTTGATCGGCGATCACCCGAGCTTCGCCAAGCGCCCAGCCCCGTGCCTCGGCTGGGGGACTCGCCGCCGTCGGAGCGCCGTCCCGAAGGGCCGCCCGGGCTCCCGGGCCGAGCATCGCGAAGGCGACGAACACCACTCCCCCCAGCGCTGCGGCGCTGGGGACCCAGCGCAGTGCACTGTTCCGTCGCGCGCCAATTTCGAACGGCGTACACACGAGCACACCGGCCAGCGCGGCGGCGGGGCCCAAAACGGGATGCAGATACGTGATGCTGAAATGGTGCCGTTGCCACAGAACGAGCCACATCGACGCGATACCGAAAGGGAACAGGAGCACAAGAGCAACGAGCCACGCGCGTCCGTCCCACGAGCAGCGCCGGAAGCGGGAGCCGAGCCCGATTGAAGCCACTGTAATGAGCAGGCCGCCGGCGACCAGTGGCAGCAACCGTGCGTCTCGTGCCAGTCCGATGAGATTGGCAAGCAACGCCGCCCGCGACGTCACGAAATAGGTGGCGCCAAGAACCCCAACCGCCGCGAGCACGGAACGCCAGGGCAAGGGCCCGCCGACTGCGGCGAGGATGACGAGCGAGGGCACGAGGCTCAGCGACCCCACGTGCACGTTGATCCCGACGCCGAGGACAAAGGCCGCAAGCATCAGAAAACGCCGCCGGCCGGAGAGGCCATAGCACACGAGGCCCGCCGCGGTGAAAACGTCGAAGAAGGCGGAGCAGCTCGGATTGATCAACTGACTCGGGTACTTGTCGACGCTCAGCGCGACCATCAGGAACACGGCGGCCGGAAGGGCAACCGAGGGTCGTATCCAACGCCACACCACCACGAAGAGCGTCGCAACGGCCAACGCCAACAACGCCAGCACCACGGTTCTCTGGGTCGAGGTGTCGCCGCCGAGCATCCGCACCGCGATCAGCAGATCGAGCCAGGCGGCACCCTGATGAAAGCCCGAAACTGAGGTCGAAGCGCCAATGAGATGGCAATGACCCAGCTCCGTGCAGTCGCGCATCAGCAGTTGATCGCGAACCCCGTCGTCCGTGATCGGAAAGGCAGGGTTCAGATGGTTCAGCCAGATGAACGCCGCGAGGGCAATTCCGACGGCCGGAAGGATTGCAGCGAAGCGGGCCGCGTGTATGGCGGGCGCCACGGTCGGAGACGCGCTTGGTCCCGTGGTCATCCAGCCGCTTCCCTACTCGGGCGATTCTCCCCGATAACGGCGACGGGCGTCAAGTTTGATCCATCGGCCGCACGCTGCCGAAACGCCGCGTCCACTCCGCGAGCGCCGCGTAGAAGGCGCCCCGACTGCGCGCTCCACCCGGTTCTCGGTGATGAGCCCGGGACCGAACTTCGCGCTGCCCTCCGCGGCCTCCCCCTTCGGGAGACCGACATGGAACTCGGATACGCACTCACACTCGCGCCGCCGCCGCCGGCGCAACGATGCGTATCGCTGGCGGACGCGCGCGGGCAGCGTGCGATCCTCGAGCTAGCTCCTCCCCGTCCCTGGCTACCGGGCCTCAAAGGAGAAGGCGCGCCTCGCCCGTGCCAGGCGAGGCGCGCCATCGCTCGTTCGTGCGGACGTCTACCGGGCGGCCGTCACGGCCCGACGACCTTCGTCGACGGCACGCAGAGCTCGCTCTCCTTGACGGTGCCGAGGACGCCCGTCCCGAACTGGTTGTTCGTGTTCGCGGTCCGCCGGACGTGCTTCGGCTGCCCGCTCGCCCCCTTCGCCTGGTAGCACACCAGGTGACCGGGCGCGTTCTTAATGCCCTCGCCCGCCTTGTCCACCGGCGTGCAGAGGTGCTTGATCTTCTTGAGGACGAAGCTCTTCGCCGGGCTGTTGAACTGATCGCCGACGGTGACCGTGGTCGCCGGGAACTTCGGCGTCCCGGCGCTCGTCTTCACCTTGTAGCACTTGTAGTGGTCGACATTGATCGCGTTGTTGTCGACCGCGGGCGCCGGGCCCGAGAGGTTCTTGTTCGTCGGCACGAGCAGCAGATCGCGCTTGTAGGCGTCGACGAAGTAGGTACCCGTGCCGAACTGGTTGTTGACCCCTACGTGGATCCGCCGCGCGAATGGCGGCGTCCCGCCGACCGCCTTGAAGGTGTAGCTCTCGAGATGGGTCACCGGATCGTTGACGGCGCCGCCGTTCTTGCTCGCGGGGGTGCAGACGGTCTTGGGCTTGCGGATGTCGGCGTGGATGTCCTCGAACTGGTCGACGAGGTGGACGTTCGGGATCGTGGCGAACAGGGTCGTCGGCTTCACCTTGTAGCAGAGGTAGTGGTCGCCGCAGCCCTGCGGCGTCCCGACGCAGATGCCGCCCTGGCACATGTCGTTGACGGTGCAGACGTTGTTGTCGCTGCAGGACATACCGTCGGGCTGATGGGCGTCTGCCGGACAGGTGGTCGCCGAGCCGTCGCAGGTCTCGGCCACGTCGCAGACGCCAGTGGCGGACCGGCAGACCGTCCCGGCGGTTGCGACGCCATCGGCCGGGCAGGTGTTGCTCGTCCCGTCACAGGTCTCGGCGACATCGCAGGCACCCGCCGCGGACCGGCAAACCGCAGTGCTCTTCTGGTCCGCCGGGCACGTGTTGCTCACCCCGTCGCAGCTCTCGGCCACGTCGCAGACGCCGGCGGAGGAGCGGCACTGGGCGGTACTCTTCGCGTCGGGCGGACACGCGGCGCTCGTCCCGCTGCAGTTCTCGGGGACGTCGCAGGGACCCGCGGCGGACCGGCACAGGACGAACGCACCCAACACGCTGTCGGCGGGGCAACCGTTGTTGGTGCCGTCGCAGCTCTCGGCCTTGTCGCAGGGGCCCGCGATCGAGCGGCAGACGGCGGTGCTCTTCGCATCAGGCGGACAGGTGGCGCTCGCGCCGGTGCACTGCTCGGCGGGGTCACACACGCCGGCGGAGGACCGGCACTCGGTCCCGGCGGACGCCAGCGCATCCGGCGGGCAGTTGTTGCTCGAGCCGTCGCAGCTCTCTGCGACGTCGCAGGCGCCCGCGGCGCTGCGACACTGGGTGGTGCTCTTCTGGTCGGCCGGGCACGTGGCGCTCGACCCGGTGCAGCTCTCCGCCAGGTCGCAGACGCCGGCCGCAGAACGGCAGACCGTCGTCGACGACTGGAACGCGTCGGCCGGGCAGTCGGGGTTCACGCCGTCGCAGTTCTCGGCGACGTCGCAGACCCCGGCGGAGGACCGGCACTGGGTGGTGGTACCCATCACGGCGTCGGCCGGGCAGCTTGCGCTGGTTCCCGTACAGCTCTCGGCGACGTCGCAGGCTCCGGCCGATGACCGGCAGACCACGCTCGAGGGCTGGAACGTGTCGGCGGGACAGGTCGATCCAGTCCCGGTGCAGTTCTCGGCGACGTCGCACGCGCCGGCCGAGGAACGGCAGACGGTCGTCGTGGACGCGAACTGGTCGGGCGGACAGTCATCGCTCGTGCCATCGCAGCTCTCGGCCGGATCGCACACGCTCGTCGAGGACCGGCATTCGGCCGAGCTCTTCGCGTCGGCCGGGCACGCCGGACCGACGCCGGTGCAGTTCTCGGCCACGTCGCAGACGCCGGCCGCGGATCGGCAGACCGTCGTCGACGACTGGAACGCGTCGGTCGGGCAGTCCGGCCCCGTCCCCGGGCAGCTCTCGGCCACGTCACAGACGTCGGCCACGGAGCGGCAGACGGTGGTCGGCGGCTGGAACAGGTCTGGCGGACAATCCGCCGTGAGGCCCGTACAGTTCTCCGCCGTGTCGCAGGCGCCGGCCGCCGACCGGCACGTCACCGTGCTCGCCTGGAAGCCGTCGGCCGGGCATGCGCCGGTGCTCCCGTCGCACATCTCGGCGACGTCGCAGGCGCCGACCGCGGTGCGACAGATCGTCCCTGCCGGGAAGAATGCATTTGGCGGGCACGTCGCATCGGTTCCGCTGCAGTTCTCCACCTGGTCGCAGGCGCCGTTCGCCACCCGGCAGAGCGCGCCCGGCGGCAGGAACAGGTCCGGCGGGCAGTTGTTCGTGATCCCGTCACAGCTCTCGGGCGTGTCGCAGGCGCCGGCGGCGGACCGGCAGACGGCCGTGCTCTTCGCATCGGCCGGGCACGCGACGCTCGTCCCGGTACAGTTCTCGGCAGGATCGCACACGCCCGCGGAAGCGCGGCAGACGTGCGACGTCGGCTCGAGAGCGTCGCTCGGACAGTTGTTGCTCACCCCGTCGCAGCTCTCCGCCACGTCGCAGGGGCCAGCCGCGGAGCGGCAGACGGCGCTGCTCTTGGCGTCGGCGGGACACGCGGCGCCCGAACCGGTGCAGTTCTCCGCAACGTCGCACACGCCGGCGGCCGAGCGACAGACCGTCGTCGCCGGGAGGAATGCGTTGGTCGGACACGACCCGGCCGAGCCGCTGCACGCCTCCTGCACGTCGCAGACGCCCGCGGAGGAGCGGCACACCGTCCCCGACGGCTTGAAGTTGCAGTTCGCGTCGCAGCAGTCACCGGCCGTCCCGTTGTTCGCCCCGTCGTCGCACTGCTCCGCACCTTCCCGGGTGCCGTTGCCGCAGGTGTCCCAGTAGAAGGCGAGGCTCACGTGGTCGATCTCCTGCGCGCCAATCGTCGTATGGGTGGGATCGAACACCGTGGGCGCCGCGTTGCCGCCCCCTGAGTTGACGTTCACGGTCGTCGTGAACGAGCTGCTCGAGAGCTGCCAGAGGTACTGCACGTCGCCGTTCGCGTTGTTCAAAGCCACGATCGTGGCATCGGTGACCAGGCTCCCCGACCCGGCCTGGAACGCGACGACATTCGACTCGCTCACCGAAGAGCTGGTGCCGGTCTGCTGGTTGAAGATGCTCGTCGTCCCACTGTACGTGATCGCGTTCGACCCGTTGTTCGACGAGTACCGGAAGATCTCGGTTCCGGTGACGGGGTTGTGGCTCTGCATCGAATCGCCGTTCGGGGAGATCGGCGCGTTGTTGATGCCGTAGTAGAGGTGACGGTAGAAGCCGACGTTCAGGCCGGAGCACGTGATCGTGACTCCGCCGGACAGGTCCGGCGCCGTGCCGCTCGTGGCGCTGCAGCTGCCGCCACCCGGCGGCGACGTCGAGGGGCCACCGCTGAAGACGATGGCGGAGGCGCTGGT
>JACXTT010009243.1_pt1 | contig 13491 bp, 18 predicted proteins | sample 9270951 | NCBI WGS metagenome assembly JACXTT01 (sample SAMN15532306, study PRJNA645909) | rock metagenome | isolation source: weathered quartz diorite | place: Puerto Rico | collected 2017-06-21
GATGTGCTGATAAGGGTGGGTAGCTAGGTGGAAGTCATGTCGATGATTAGTCCATTCTGAATGTCCGATCCATCAGTCGGCAGGAATTTGACGTACAGTCGATTCTCTTGGATGTGCGGCCGAGGCGCGTCCTGTCCGCTGTGTTGCGTATAGGCTTTCTCACTACCTACAACTTCATCGTTTGTGGCAACCGTCACGTGATTAACGAATCCGCTCATGACACTTCAATGCGCGAGCTGCTGAATGGTGTGTTGGATGGGACCAATAGCCTAGAGGAGCTTGCAGCCTTTGTTGAGCATTTGCCAATGCCGCCGCGATATCTTACAGACTGACATTCAGCCTCCTGTTGTTCGCTAACCAGCATCTCCGGAGCCCTTGTCTGATGGAGGGCCGGGGCCAAGGGGATCCCGAAAACTCGTGGCATGGCTCACGGCCGGCAGGCAATAGCCCCTGTAGGACGATTGAATCCCAGCCGTGACAATCTGTGCTCTAGTATCCGCTCGGCACCATCAGCCTCAATGCCTCAGCCAGTTTGCTAGGCGAATCCGCCTTCGAGCACAGATACAGCAAGTGCAACCCAGCACCACTTCGAAATTCAAATTCGGCGTAACGCATTATCGGGATTTCTGCGTTGTTAATGAATCGCCGATCCGCGCCACCATTCTTATTCACATAGCGCCACGTCTTGCCGACGCACTCGGCGTCCTTGGGTGGGGTCTCGTCCTCTCGAAACTCAACGAATCCCGAGTCAACCATACGGAAATCCGCATAGTCGATTGCGCCGATCGAGGCCCCCTGCGACACCAGAACCTGATTCGGGAAGAAGTACAGCCGTTGCGGCCCAGCGGGGAAGATTGGCACGTCGATGTTTGTCTTGACTCTGCGTAGTTGACCGAAGTAGGGAATGGCTAAAGTCCTGGTGACCGATGTGCTTGCGCCGGCATGGCGCTTCCAGTCTCCGTGGATCTGTGCAGTATCGATCCGCCACACCCTTTCAGAACGGCCAACGATCTTGATGGCCTCACCAAGGGCCTTATACGCGTCCGACAGGTCATCGAACTCCAACACGAGCGTGCCATGCGTCACGTCCGTGTGGCGCGCCCATAGCGTGAGAACGATGCCCACGATAGGAGTGGCAATCACCGCGTACCACGGCACGGCGGTCACGAACCACGCTGCCACCGATGCCGAAACGGTCAGCAGAGCGACCAACGGAGCCTTGTCCATGCGATGGGTGACGCGATTGATTTCGGCAACAAGTGTCTCGGCAGTGACCGAATGGAAGTTGTCTGCGTTGGCGGTTGGAATCGCGAAATCTTGGGCCGCGGCATCAGGCCGTTGTACCGGAGCAGATGTACCGTGTTGACCGAAGTGACCGAGGTTTTGCCGGTAATACAACCCGTATCTGCCGGCGTGGATGTAGGTCTGTCCGTTGGGCCGAATGCCAAGACGGAATCCCTTGACGCCAGCGGAAAGACCGAGACCTGAACGCGAAAGGTTCAGCCGAAGCGGCCCAAACCCAAAGGCTTTGCGGAGGTAGAATCCCATGGTAGGTCTTGTCGCGTCGCTAGATCGTCAGTCCGGGAGGACCGCTGCCAATCCGCTTCACTTCCTCGTGTTGGCCTCGATCTGAGCCTGACATAGCGCCGTCTGTGCCTGAAATCGCAACATGAACGACCGCTGCATTCCGTAGGCGAATCCAAGGAGTCCCCCGAGAACCGCTACACCTACCATGACGCCCATCGAGCTGCTGCTCATCTGGGGTGAGTCCGAACGCGGAGCGAGCCAAACTCCGAGGGCTCCGCCCAGGATGAGCCCGAGCAGGACGCCCAGAATTGTCGCAGTCACTACGATCCGTCGTGCCAAGCGGTACAACCGTTCGGCGAACTCCTGGATGACCGCAGCGTCGTACTGGACCGTGCTCACAAGACGAGTCTCCTCCTTCCCGCGTCAGTTTCCACCATAGGAGCGAGCAACAGTGTGCGCAGGAGAGTATTCGGCCGCTAGGGACATTTTTCGCCACCTCGGGGCTTAGACGCGACAGCGTGCTGATCATTCTTCGACGAGGAAGGAGCGTTCAAGGAGCGGCCGAGCCGTGTGGCCCGTATTCTGAGTGCAACGACCTGCTCGTCGATCCACCATCGATCACATCATGAAGGCCGTTTAACCCAGTATACCGGGTGAATCTCCCACAGAGCCCGCGCCGAGGAGTTGCATCGCCCGTGGGAACCGTCGGTCTGGTCGCGATGCGTCGCGCCACCGCGGTGCTCCCCATCGAAGAACGCGGCGCCGATGAACCGCAGCCGCACCGGCGGTGTCACGTCCCCGTTCGAGTCCCACGTCACCAGGCTCTGAAGGTCCTGGCGTGCCACGTTGAACTTTCCACTGAACGCGACCGGCGGAATCTCGACGACAATGCAGGAGTCCGTTGGGCTGGCCTGACGGGTGGTCAGTTCGATGTGCCAATCGCCGTCGCTCTCACCAGTGCGAACGCGCCGGACCAATCCCGTAACGGAGTACACCTTCAGCTCGCGGCCAGCTCGATCGGCGCACTTGTACCGCGCTTGACCGGTGAAGGAAAGTAGACCCCAACTGGTCAGCATCGTGGTGATGGAAGCCCGCACCGGCGTGAGCGAAGCAAGCGACTCGTCGGTCTTCTCAGTCCAGCGGTAGTGCGGGTCGCTGCAGGTTTGCCCCTCGGCTGCTGCTGCAGCAGCGAGGGCCAGGCCGATGATGCTTACGAGGACAGATCGCAGGGACCTAATCACCGGGTGGAACCACCAATGCAGTAGGCGCAGTTGTCGTAACCTTCGCTCCGCGCTTGGGCGAGCGTATCCGGCCGGAACCCAACGGCATGCTTGGCTCGCAGGATCTCATCAATCTGGCAATTCGATTTCTCGTTGTGGAGGTCGTGCACTTCCATGTGCGAGGGGCTGCTGTTGCCAAGGAATCGGATGATCCTGGACGTGACTGGATTGGCCACGGAGCCTCCGTGAACTGGGAATTGCCACTCGGGCCCCCTACGGCTGTCCGCAATGGTTGGGGCACGTGGCTGGCGGTTCACTCATTTAGCGCTTGGCAGTCATGCAGCCGTCAATTCCCTCGTGTCCATCCCTCCATGTAGGTCTGAGACCGACAACGTGGCGGGGTTGGCTTAGACGTTCGAAGCGAATCTTGGCGGTCGGTGCTGGCGAGACGCATCCTTTGCTCGCACCCCGCGGGAACCCTTCGCGGACTCTATCAGCACGGGTCACCGCCGGAGCCAACTCAGGATCTCTAGATCAGGCGGGAGGTTCCATGGCTCAGCCGTCGCTGCCCTGTCCCATTCGCTTAGGTTTGCTCTTTGGAGTCCTCCTGCTCACGCAGGCTGATCGCCTGTCGGCGCAAGACACTGTACTCGATTCGGCCGCCAGCCGCTTTGTTGGTACGACTGTCACAGTTGAGGGGTTCGTCGCCAGCGTTCACACATCCCGAGCCGGCAACACATTTCTGAACTTCGGGGCACCATACCCAAATCAAACGTTCACCGCAGTCGTATTTCGCTCTTCCGCCTCGCGGTTCAGAGACCTCGCTCAGTGGCAGGGTCGGCGTGCCCGTGTGACCGGCCTCGTTCAGATGTACCAAGGCGAGCCCGAAATCGTTCTGACCGACCCCTCCGCTCTCAAACAGGCACATTGAGGGGCCACTTATGAGACGAATCCTCTGGCTATCGATCGGAATGTTATTCGGCGCAGGTCTGGGAGCACGGGATACGCGCGCGACCGAGCTCGGACCTCGGCTCGTTGGGGATGATGGCTACTTTGCGGGCTGGGATGTTTCGGATTCTAATGGTGAGACAGTCTGCTCAGACCCTTACGTCTGGCATAGTACTAGCGAACTAGAGTGCGACACGAGCAACGACAACTAATGTGATCCTCATCGTCACACTCATCGGTGTCCGGTCCTTTCCGATAGTCTCAACGCGAACGCGATGGCTTGCTACTTCTTGCGTGTAGCTGACACGCAGCGCCCATGAAGGGGTGGTTATTAGAGAGCGTCAGCGTGTCTCCAGATATCGCGTAGTCTCATACGAGAGAGATGAACTGACCACTTAGTTGAACGCGGGTCTTTTCGAGAAGTTGGTAGGTACCAGGGCGTAGCTCGAGGATTCCTGAACGAGTTCTGGGTGCGTCGTGTGGATCGAGAGCGGGGCGGTTTCTGAAGCCATCACGTATCAGAGCATGTAGGGTTTCCCCTACATACCAGCGTTCAACAGGTTCGCTACCCATTCGAATGAAGATTTGAGACTTGGTTGACATCGGGAGTGCACATCCTCCCGGGCAACCCGCAGCGTTCTGACTCGCATGACGTTCAGTTGACGAGATGGAAATCACAGTCAGCTTACTTGCCTCGCTACATCATAGTGATGTGTCATAGCCGTCACGTTCAGGGGGTGTCGGGTGGGGTGTACCAGGCTCTTCTCCTAGGCAAATCGAAGGTCATGCAGCGCGTGCGCGACCAGATCACCCAGCTGGCTCGCCTGCCGTGGCACGTGCGCATTGAGGGCCCTACCGGCAGTGGCAAGAACGTCGCCGCCCGCCTAGTGCACCAACTGTCCGCGCGCTCTCTCCACCCCTTCATTTGCTGCAGCCTCGCCATGTTGCCAGATGGCCTGGAGCTCTCGGAACTCGTGGGCCATAAACGAGGGGCGTTTACGGGCGCGGTCGAGGACCGTGCGGGGGCCTTCGAAGCTGCGCACAACGGCACTCTGTTCCTGGACGAAATTGGCACGGCTTCGCCGCAGGCGCAGAAATACCTACTCCGGTTGGTCGACGAGCGAGTGACGCGACGACTCGGGGAGTACCGCGACCGTCCGGTTGACGTACGCCTGATTTTTGCGACAAACGTCGACCTCGAAGCGGCGGCAAGAGAAGGCTCTTTCCGAGAGGATCTCCTCGCCCGCATGCGAGTGCTCGTTCTCAAGATGCCGGCGTTGGTAGAGCACGCGGACGACATCCCCGAACTCGCAGAGCATTTCCTGCAGCAGAAGTGTCTCGAGGCGAACGTGCTGGTGCCGCGGCTGAGGGCGGAGGTGATAGAACAGCTAAGGGAATTCTCGTGGCCTCGGAACATACGAGACTTGGAGAGCGCTATCGAGCACTATGTGGCGTTCGGGAGGCTCCCAGACACCATCGTCCACGCGAGTGACTGGCGCGACCGGTTGGATGACACCTTGCGCCGACATGGGGGCAATCGGACCCACGCAGCCAACGAACTCGGCATCAGTCGCAAGAGCATTCACGCGGAGTTGCGACGTCGAGCCAGCTCAGCCTAGTTCACTGTAACGGTGACACTCGCTGGGTGTAACCGTTACACCGATTTCCATTCCACATCAAGACCCTTCCGCCACGAAGTCCTCGAGTTTCAACCGCTTGTCCATTCATGTCGTGATCGAAGGGTGCGGCACATCCCCTGCTTACTACGTAGGCACGGATTCTCTTGAGGTTTGTTATGTCCGGTGCGCCGATCACCTCCAAGCTCCCGCTCGTCGAGTCGTTTGAGGCGGGCTACCTCGAGTACAACGGGATACTGCCGCTCGAGATTACCGACGATCATCTCCGCGTGGCCGTGACCGGCGAGCCCGCCATCGAGGTGCTCGACGATCTCGAGGTGTCGTTCGGACTGCCGCTCGATCTTGTCCCAGTAGACCGGGAAGACCTACACGACGGGATCCGGCGATCATTCGCCGCTGCCGAGTCGGTGGTTGAGCTGGTGCGGGATCTGGACGGGGTCGTTGGCCCGGCGGGTGAAGCAGCGGACGCACCGCTCGCCGACGCGCGCGATCTCGCGAACCAACCACCGGTCATCCGCTTCGTCAATCTGCTGATCCGCGAGGCGCATGACGCACGCGCCTCCGACATTCACCTCGAGTCCACACGCGAGGGGCTGCGCGCCCGCTTTCGCATCGACGGCGTGCTCGCCGACCTGCCGAGCCCGCCCAAGGGACTGCAGGCGGCCGTTGTCTCGCGCGTGAAACTCCTCGCGGAGCTGGACATCGCCGAGCGGCGTGCCCCGCAGGATGGGCGGATCCGCGTGCGGCTGGAGGAGCGCGAACTCGACCTCCGCGTTTCGACGGTGCCGACGCTGTACGGCGAGTCGGTGGTGCTGCGGCTGCTCGACCGCGGCGGGCGGCCGGTAGCGCTCGAGGAGCTGGGGATGGCGCCCGAGACACTGGTCAGATTCCAGGAGCTCGCCAAACGCCCGCATGGGGTGCTCCTCGCCACCGGTCCGACGGGGAGCGGCAAGACGACGACGCTCTATTCTGCGCTCGCCCTCCGACAGCGCGACGCCGAGAAGATCATCACCGTCGAGGACCCGGTTGAGTACCACCTGGAAGGCGTCACCCAGGTTCCAGTCCACGTGAAGACCGGGATGACGTTTGCCGCGGCGCTGCGCAGCCTGCTGCGCCAGGATCCCGACGTCCTGATGGTGGGCGAGATGCGGGATGCCGAAACGGCCGCGATCGCGATTCAGGCGGCGATGACCGGGCACCTGGTGTTCTCCACGCTCCACACGAACGACGCGGTGAGCGCCCTCGCCCGGCTGCTCGACCTCAAGGTCGAGTCCTTCATGGTCGCGGGCGCGCTCGAGGGGGTGCTCGCCCAGCGGCTCGTGCGGAAGATCTGCCCAGACTGCCGCGAACGGTACACGCCCGATTCCCAGGCCGCAGCGCTCCTCGCGCAGCACCCGGTTGGGAGAATCACGCTGGAGCGGGGACGCGGGTGCCCCACCTGCCGCCAGACGGGCTTTCGCGGGCGGACCGGGATCTTCGAGCTGCTCACCGTGACCGACGAGATCAAGCACGGGCTCGCCGGCGCGCGGTCGATCGCCGCGTTGCGCGACCTCGCTCGTGACCAGGGGATGCGCACGCTTCGAGAGGACGGGTGGGCGAAAGTGCAGGGGGGCATTACGACGGTGGAGGAGGTGCTGCGTGTTACGGAGCACTAGGCGCGGCGGCTTCACTCTCATCGAGCTGCTCGTCGTGATCGTCGTGATCGCGGTGCTTGCGGGGCTCGTGGGCCCGATGGTGTTTCGCAACGTGGGCGACGCGAAGGTCACCGCGGCGAAGGCGCAGCTCGAGCTGTTCGGCCTGGCGCTCGATCAGTACCGGCTCGATAACGACTACTACCCGTCGACGGCGCAGGGGCTCGACGCGCTCCGGTCACCGCCGCAGGGAGAGCCAGCGGCGCACAACTGGCGCGGGCCGTACCTCAGGAAGGCGGTGCCGCTCGATCCCTGGGGAAGACCGTACCTCTACAAGAGCCCGGGCGAGAAGAACCAGAACACCTACGACCTCCTGACCTACGGCCGCGACGGCAAGACCGGCGGCGACGGCGAAGACGCGGACCTGACCGAATGACCGCGTTCCGCTACGTGGCCGCTCGCGCGGACGCTGCTTCAGTCCGTGGCGTGCTCGAGGCCGAATCGGTCCCCGACGCCGCGGCCGTGCTCTCGAACCGCGGCCTGTACCCAGTGTCAGTGGAGGCAACGCGGCTCGACCCTCCTTGGTGGTCGCGTGGGCCCTCTACACGATCGCTTGCGACGGCTTTTCAGAGCCTCGCTACGCTAGTGGACGCTGGGGTGCCGCTCGAGCAAGCGCTGCAGGCGACCGAACGAGTGGCCTCTCCGCAATTGAAGGTGGCGTTGGGCCGAGTTTCCGGTCGCGTGCGAGAGGGGACGTCCCTCGGATCCGCGCTCGCTGCCGAAGGCGGCATGTTCCCGGGGGTCGCGATTGGGCTTGTGCGGGCGGGCGAGCGGGGTGTGGGTCTCGGCGCTGGCTTAACCCAAGCCGCAGCACAGCTTGAGCGCGAAGCCGAGACCGCGGCCCGGATTCGCGGGGCGCTCGCGTACCCCATGCTGTTGGCCACGGTCGGCTCGCTCTCCGTGGCCGTCATCGTGCTCTTCGTCGTGCCTCGGTTTGTGACGATCCTTGGTGATCTGGGGCAAGCGCTTCCACTAGCGACCCGGTTACTCATCGCCGTCTCCGACTTCGCCCGGCGCTTTGGGCTCGTGATCGTCACGGTGCTCGCTGTCGCTGGTGTGCTCGGCGCACGTCTCGTTCAGGAGCGTCGGGTAGCCTGGGAGACTTGGCTCCTCGGTCTTCCGCTTATCGGCCCCATTCGGCACGCGTTCGCGACCGCCCGCTCAAGCCGGGCGCTCGGCGCGCTCCTCGGCACTGGCACCCCCGCGCTCGTCGCGCTCACGATTGCGCAGGACGCGACCGGGAATGCTGGCATAGCGAACCGGCTCGAGCGGGCGCGCAGCCGCGTGGCGGAGGGCGCATCTCTCTCCACGGCATTGTCCGGAGTCGCTGCCCTGACGCCGACGGCGCACCAGCTCGTGACGATCGGCGAGACTTCCGGCCGATTGCCGGCACTGCTGGCCAAGGCCGCCGATTTCGAGGAGCGAGAGGCGGAGCGGCGACTCAAGAACCTCGTCGCACTGCTTGAGCCCGCGCTGATCCTCGCGTTCGCCGGTCTAGTGGCGTTCGTGGCGGCAGCACTGCTCCAAGCCGTGTACTCGCTGCGGCCGGGAGGGGTGTGATGGGCCTTCAGCCTATTGGCCGCGGTGTTCCGACGCCTCAACATCCTGGGTTCACGCTGCTCGAGGTAATGGTAGCGCTGGCGCTCCTGGGGTTGATCCTTGGCGTCAGCGGATTGGCCTTGGCGAGTCTGCGCGAGCCCGGAGAGAATCTCGCTACGCGTCAGCTTCGCGCCGCGCGCGATAGCTCCATTCGGTCTGGTGAAGTGGTTCGGGTGAGGATCCCGGCCACGGGATCGAGTCGCGACGTATACGCTGCGTCCGTGACCTTCCTTCCGGATGGCCGGTCAGTTGGCGCGGGAGTGGATCCCTTGACTGGAGACCTCCGTGGGGCTCCGTGAGCGAGGTGTGGTGCTGCTCGAGGTCATCGCGGCGATTGCCATCCTTGGCATAGCCACGCTGAGCCTGATTGAACTGGTGGATGCTGGGACCAGATCCCTGGCCACCGCACGAGAGCACGAGCGGCAGCTCGCTGACGAGGAGCGCTTACTCGCCGCCTACACACTTCTTGCTCGCGGGGACCTCGACCGCCGCCTAGGCTTGCGAGACGTGGGGGAATACCGGGTAAATGTGCAACGACCCGAGCCCGCACTGTACCGGATCGCGCTCGGGCTCGGTGAGTCCCCTGAGAAGGAGGAGCTGGTCACGGTGGTCTATCGGGCGGAGCCCTCTCATGCTCCATGATGGAAGAAGGAACACTCTTGGAGTAGAGCCCCGAGGTTTCACGCTGATAGAAGTACTCGTGGCTCTCACGCTGGGCACCCTCGTTGTCTTGCTCGCCCATCGGACGTTCACGGGCGTCACGGAGGGCGTCGCACGTCTCACCCGAGAACGAATGACGCTCAGCCGAGAGGTGAATGCCCGCCGCTGGGTGACCGCGGCGCTCGGGTCGCTCGACATCGGCTCGGCAAGCGGGGGATTCGCGGGGCGGCCGGATGCAGTCGAATTCGGCACGTGGTTGCTCACGCCACGAGGCTGGTACGCTCGCCGGCGTGTTACCCTGGCAAGGCACGATACGCGGGTTGTTGCCAGCATCGCCCTCGGAGATTCTGTCGTCTTGGCCACCGGAGTCTCCGATCTCCAGCTCGACTACCTCCTGGACCTCCCCGGCGAAACACTCGGGGACTCGACGCCCGGTGCGCTCAATGAAGGCGTGCAGTTCATTCGCGAGTGGATCTCTCCGGTGTCGGCTCCGGTTGCTATCCGGTTCCGAATCGCCCACATCCCCGAGGATCGGGGGGCGGCACGCGTTGACACACTGCTCATCCTCGTGGGGCCACGCGGATGATCCATCGAGGGGAGGGAGGCTTCGTCCTCATCACCGTCCTCTGGTTGATCACGGTCCTGACCGCGGTGGTCGGTCTCTCGATTGCCGAAACGCGGTTGGAAAACCGGGTCAGCATCAACCGCATCGTCCTCGCGCGTGGCCGTTGGGCAGCAGACGGATGTGCGGCGATTGCTCGTGCCCGGTGGGCGGAGCATCGGCCCGGTGACACCGCGACGGTCGATCTCGGTCATGGCGTGCGGTGCCGGTGGAACGTGGATGATCCAGCGCGCCGCCTCAATGTCAACGTCGCTGACCCGGACGTGCTTCGGCAACTCGGATTGAGTGACAACGTGGTCCAAGAGCTGGTCGAGCGTCGGCGCCGCGCTGCGCTCCAGTCCGTGGAAGAGCTTCACGACCTCCCCGGCTTCGACACGACGTTCCTGCGCTTCTTGACCGTCGAGAGTACGGGGTCCGTAAATCTGTCCTCGGCCCCGCGCCGTACCCTCGGTTCTCTCCCTGGACTGGGGCCGGAAGCGGTCGATCGCCTGCTGTATTCCCGCACCACCGGAGCGCCGGTAACGAGCCTCGAGCAGTTAGCGGTGCGGCTGTCGCCACCGGCCCGGGATGCACTGCTCGCCCACTACGCCTATCTCGCTCGGATCACGACATTTTCGCCGCCGCTGCTCGTGCTGCAAACCACGGGCTGGGTTGAAGGGGAGTCAGCCCACACTGAGATCGAGCTCTTCTGCGTCCCCATGCCGGGTCGGTTGGCCATCGTGCGGAGACGCATGTGGTAGCCGGCAAAGTGTTGGGGATCGCGGTCGGCGCAACGAGCGTCCACGCGGTGCTCCGCGATCGACGCGGCATACGCTGGGCGGGTACAGCGACGTATGCCGAAACGACGGAGCTTGAGGAGGTGATCTCGCGTCTCGCCGGCGACTGCGCGTTCCCAGTGCGGATCGCGCGGATCGCGCTGGAGCGCGACGTGGTGCAGTTCCGGACCGTGCTTCCAGCCCCCCCGCTCAAGTTGGCGGCGGTCCGTCGCTATGTGGCCCTCGAAGCGCCGCGACTGTTCCGAACGAACGGCGCACCGCTCGTGACGGACGCGATTCTGGTGACTGCACCGGGTCACGGCAGGGCGCTCCTCGCCGCCGCGACGTGCGAGTCGCTGCTGCACGCCATCCTCGCGGGGTGTGCTCAGGTGGGGCTGCGCGTCACAGCCCTTGCTCCCGCATCGGCAGTGCTCCCCTTCGCCTTGGCTTCTCCGCCAACGGTCGAGGACGTCACGCTTCGAACCAACGGAACCACTGAGGTCCTCTCAACGGGGCCGGGTGGTCCCTGGCGAAGCCGTCTGGTGAAGGGAAACGGTGACCCCGGGGTTCCTTGGGCTGGTTCGCTGGATGCCATTGGGGAACAGGCTTCGGACTTCGCGTCAGCCTTTGCGGTGACCACCTCGGTACCGCACCTCGAGCTCTGGCCTCCGGATGCCCGGGCGAACCGCGCTCGCCATGTGCGGCGGCGGATGATCCGGCTTGCGGGGGCGGCACTCGCGAGCTGGGCACTAGCAGCTTCGGTGTACGTCGGGCGCGTTGTCGCGACACTGCACTCGACCACGAGCTATCTCACCGCGGTCGCCCCGGCGCTCGATAGCGCCATGGCACTCCGGCGCGAGCTCGATGCGGGCCGCACCACACTTGAAACGATTGCGGCCGCTCGGGCATCTCGATCGCAGACGCTCGTGGTGCTCGCCGGCCTCACGAAGGCGCTCGACGATTCAGTCGTGCTCTTGAGCTTCACGGCTAGTGCGGATGGCACCGTACGTGTTGCGGGTCTCGCCCCCTCGTCAGCACGGGTCTTGGCTCAGCTCGAGCGACTCCCCAGCCTCGTGCAGCCGAGGCTCGAGGGACCGGTCACGCGGGAAGCGGTGGCTGGTTCTGTGCGCGATCGGTTCGCGATCGCGGCGCACGCGGAGAAACGCGAATGACTGGGCGCGATCGCCGCGCCGCGATCGTAGGAGGTGCCACGATTGGGGCCGCGGTCGTCGTTCTACGGATCATCCCGTGGAGTGTGCGGGAGGTTACTCAACTGCGCGAGACAGCGACGGAACGAGTGGCCACCGCAGCCCGGGCTCGCGAGGTCCTTGCACAGTCTGCGGCCGTCCGCGACTCCCTCTCAGCCGTGTTGTCTGGTATTGTCGGCTTGGCGCCGGCGCTAGTCGATGGCCACACGCCGACCGACGCCCAGGCAAGTCTTGCAGGACTCCTGACACTCACGGCCAACCGGCAGAGCTTGAAGGTGGTGAGGCTGGATCCGGTCTCGGACTCCACCGCGGGTGTATTTGGTCGAGTCCGGACCCACGCCGAGCTGGAGGGCGACCTGAAGGGCCTCACCGGGCTGCTGCGCGGAATCGAGACCGGTGACCCTTTGGTGACCGTGACCTCGCTCGCGGTCTCTACACCTGATGTGTCCGCTAGGACGGAAACGCTTCATCTGGAAATCGAGGTCGCTGGCTACTACTTGCCGAGGGGCACAAAATGAGGCCCAGACCGTTCATCTCTCTGGGACTGTGGACCTTGTTGCTCAGCGGTGCCACCGCTTTCGGTTGGTCTGCATTCGCGCGCATGATCCCAACGACGATCGCAGCCCAACCGGTTCACGGGCTCGTGCAACCCGCGGTCCGCAGATACGCTGCTGAGTCGCTCGGTCACGTCGTCGAGCAGCGCGATCTGTTTCGTCTTGCGAGAGCGCCGGCCGCGACGGGCTACGATCCTCTACGTGGGGCGGGGGGCGATGCCCCACCGCCACCGAAGCCCGCGCTTGCTCTCGTCGGGATTGTGTTGGGCACGCAGGCGGCGGCAGTGATTGAAGGGCTGCCTGGCGTTGAGGGGCCACGGGTCGTACGCAGGGGCGAGACAGTCGGCGCGCTAAGCGTGCGCGACATCAGGCAAGACCACGTCATTGTTGTGGGTCTTGATACCACCTGGACGCTGAAGATCCGGTCCCCATGGAACTGACGAGGCTGCAGAACGCGCTCGCCATGGTCGTGTTGGTCGGCTCAGCCTATCCGCTGGTCCTCCTAGGGCAGGATTCCTCCGCGATCCGGACGGCGCATGATAGCGTTCTCGTCCATTTCGTGGACGTCGATCTGCGCGCGATGATCGAAGCGGTTTCGCCATATCTCGCGAAGCCCGTGATCGTCGGTAGCATTCAGCCTGTGCGGGCCTCGCTTCAGACGCCCGGCCCCGTCTCTCGCTCTCTGTTGCTCAGCCTCCTGAAGGGTGTGGTCGAGTCCCAGGGCCTCGAGTTTGCTGAGGACTCCGCCTTCTATCGGATTGCTACCAAAGCGCAGAGTCCGATGTCGGCCAGCCCGGGTGCCAGTCGGCAAGGTCAAGACACGTCCGCTGTGCGTCTCTTTGTCATCCGCTTGAAGCACGCGCGCGCGGCCGATGTTGCAGCGACCGTCAACCAGCTGTTCGGTGGCAGCGGGGAGTTTTCGGGCAGCAGTGGCCTCTCCGGTGGAACCTTATCTGACGAATTGCGCCGCAATGTCGTGCCCCCACAGGGAGCCCCGGTGCCGAGCCAGCCCGCTGGGGCTATAGGCAGGGCATCAGCACTCAAGGGGCGCGTCACAATCGTCCCCGACC
>JACXTT010009244.1_pt1 | contig 13489 bp, 8 predicted proteins | sample 9270951 | NCBI WGS metagenome assembly JACXTT01 (sample SAMN15532306, study PRJNA645909) | rock metagenome | isolation source: weathered quartz diorite | place: Puerto Rico | collected 2017-06-21
AAGATATGGAAGTGGGAGTCCACAACAAGGTCACGATTGGGCTGCCCATTGCTGCTCAAGAAGTTGAAGATTGTGCGGAAACTCCATTTCCCGGTGGTGGGGTTCTGCGTGAGGCGGAACGCAGTGTAATCTTGAGTGACGCCGTAGATACGCCCGCGCCGGTCCATGGTGACGCTTCCGTAAGGACCTGCGCCATCTGCTAGTCCCGAGAAGTTATGCAGCACAGTTTCGGTCCAACCGGTCGGCGACGGAGATAGCTCAAAGACAACGCCGTCACCCTTGGTGCCGCCGGCGTCAGTCGTGCCATAGACGTTCCCCGCGGCATCGAGAACTACTCCCCCTTCCGGGAAACCTCCGTCGGTGCTGCCGGCTCCGTTACCAGTGAAGGTGTGGAGGATGGTTTCGGTCCAATTCCGGCCTTGGGCGGGCGAAAGCTCGAAGACGATGCCGGTTCCTGCGCCGTTATTACCGCCGGCAAAGGTCGTACCGTAGAGATTTCCTGCGTTATCGAAGGCCAGGCGGCAAAGTGGGCCGCCGCCATCTTCGGGCGTTGCTCCGAAGCTATGGAGGATGGTGTAGTTCCAGCCTCCGCCCTGTGCGGGTGAAAGCTCGAAGACGGTTCCGGCGTTGAAAGCGCCTCCAACATAGGTTGTCCCATAAAGATTGCCGGCGGCATCTCTGATGAGCCCCGCATAGGGCTGACTGCCGTCGCCGTAAAAACTGCCGAAGTTGTAGATCACTTGTTCGGTTACGGCCCATCCACTGATCGTCGACCCCAGGAGTACGGCGATTGTCAGCAGCCAGAAGTTCGGTACACTAAGAGTCTTTTTCATGGCGTTCACCATCCTTTAGCCGCGGGATCTCGAACGATGCCGTGCGGCATGTCCCTCCCACTGGCTGTCAGATTTAGGCCGGCACGTGCTGGAAGTCCTGCCCAGAACTTGATATTTTTCTTACGGATTCTTGACGGGAGGATTTCGGTGGCGGATCGGCGCTTTCTTCAGTTCGGCCGCTTCCGTTTGGATCCGACCGGGCGTCTCCTGTTTTGTAACGAGCAAGCCATCCCCCTACCGCCAAAGGCTGCAGACGTCCTCTTGCTGCTGGTTCAAAACGCCGGAAATGTGGTTGAAAAGGAAGATCTTCTCAAGGCGGTCTGGCAGGAGACGTACGTCGAAGAAGGAAGCCTGGCCCGCAGCATCTCGATTCTCAGGAAGGCGTTCGATGATCGGGATAGCGGGCGGGAATATATCGCAACGATCCCGAAACGTGGTTATCGTTTTGTCGTTCCGGTAAAGGAGACGGACGTTCTCCCGCCACATACGGAAGAGGCCGTTCGTAACCATGTTGCCAGTCACAGGACCAGAGCGATCGCTCTGATCCTGGCAATCGTCGCCGGCGCGATCGCTTCCTACTTCGTCACCACCAGGTATTTGGCACGACGGGCGGGCGGGAAACCTCCCTCGGCCCACATTGACTCCATCGCCGTCCTTCCTCTCACGAATCTTTCGGACGACCGGGAACAGGATTACTTCGCCGATGGGATGACCGAGGCCTTGATCACGGACCTTGGCAAGGTCCGCGCTCTGCGCGTAATTTCGCGGACCTCGGTGATGCGGTACAAAGACACAAAGAAACCGCTCCCCGAGATTGCGCGGGAACTGCAGGTGGATGCCCTGGTGGAAGGTACGGTGGCGCGGTCAGGCGACCGGCTGCGAATTACCGCAAATCTGGTTCAAGCATCCCCGGAGAGACACCTCTGGGCAGAGAGTTACGAGCGCGATCTGCGCGACGTCATTGCTCTCCAGAACGACGTGGCACGCACCATCGCGCAACAGATTCAAGTTGAACTCACGCCCGAAGAGCATGCCCGCCTCTCCGCCTCCCATACGGTCGACCCCGAGGCCTACAAGCTCTACATCAAGGGACGATACTTCTGGGTGAAGCGAAATCGGGAATCATTCAACCGCGCCATGGACTATTTTCAACAGGCAATCAACCGAGACCCTAGCTACGCGGCTCCCTACAGCGGCTTGGCCGACTGCTATGTCTTGTTCGGTTCTTCATTCGACGTCGGCGGGCTGGCGCCGAGCGAAGTCCAACCCAAGGCCAAGGCCGCGGCCCTGAAAGCACTGGAGCTTGACAGCTCGCTCTCCGACGCCCACAACTCGCTGGCATACGTGAAGCTGAACTACGACTGGGATTGGCACGGGGCGGAGGCGGAATTCAAACGCTCGCTCGAACTCAATCCTGGATACGCACACGGCCATCACTGGTACGCCCATCTTCTGTTCTCGAGCGGGCGCATGGACGAAGCCTTAGCGGAAAGCAATCGCGCGCTTGAGCTCGACCCGGTGAGTCCGATCATCAATTTGCATCTCGGCTGGCACTACCTGTACACCCGGCAGTACGACCGAGCGCTCGAGCAACTGGCCAAAACTCTGGAACTGGATCCCAGTTATGCTTTGGCCCATTGGTACCGTGGTTTGGCATATGAGCAGAAAAAGATGTACCCCGAAGCTCTGAGCGAAATGGGCAAGGCTAAGGATCTCCTCCCTGGGAACCTCGCAGTCGAATCGGACATCGGACATGTTTACGCGGTTTCTGGGGACAAGGGAGCAGCGGAGAGAGTGATTGCAGGGCTGAAGGAGGAGTCAGCGCGCCGCTACGTCAACCAATATGAGCTGGCGCTGATCTACGTTGGTCTTGGTGAGAACGACCAGGCGTTCGAATGGCTCGGCCGGGCCTTCCGCGACCACTCCGACCAGATGATCTATCTGAAAGTCGACCCGCGCCTCGATTCCGTACGCTCCGATTCCCGATTCACCGACCTTGTCCGACGTGTCGGCATTCCCAACTAGGAGCCTGCCGCGCAAGGATTCTCTTTGTCGCTTATTGCAACGTCGCCGAACTCGAAGACTCCGACGGCCGACTGATGTTGTACCGCTTCAACTTCCTGTAAAGCGTCGCCCGGCTGATGCCCAGCATCTTCCCTGCCAGCACCTTGTCTCCATTGACCTGAGCGAATACTCGCTGGATAGTCGCGCGCTCAATATCTTCCAGATCAGTGGTTGTACGGTCCGCGGAGGCGGACAATTCCACCATCTCAGCTTTCTCAGTCGATTCCGCCCGGGCAATGGACGCAGGCAGATCGCCCAGATCAATACGGCTCTGGTCACCGAGAGCCACTGCTCTCTCCAGACAGTTTTCTAACTCGCGGACGTTGCCGGGCCACTCATAGGCGAGTAGCGCTTTCATGGCGGCGCCCGAGACCGAGCAGCCGCGTCCGGGAGCGAGCCGTTCCAGGAACCAGTTCGCGAGAATGGGGATGTCCGAGCGGCGCTCGCGCAGTGCGGGCAGGTGAATGGTCACGACGTTGAGCCGGAAATAAAGATCCTTGCGGAAGGTTCCCTTCTTGTATTCAGTTTCGAGATCGCGATTGGTGGCGGCCATGATGCGCACGTCCACTTTGACTTTCTGATTGCTGCCCACCGGGCGGACTTCTTTCTCCTGCAAGAAGCGCAAAATCTTGGCCTGCATTTCGAGAGGGAGTTCGCCGACTTCGTCGAGGAAAATGGTTCCTGTATCGGCCGACTGGAGCAATCCCTGCTTCGACCGCAGGGCTCCCGTGAACGCGCCCTTTTCGTATCCGAACAGTTCGCTTTCGATCAGAGTCGGAACTAACGAGCCGCAATCCACTGCCACAAAAGGCCGTTTGGCCAAGGCTCCGCGATAGTGCAGGGCGCGGGCCACCAGTTCCTTGCCGGTTCCGCTCTCGCCGGAAATCAGCACCGGTGTCCGAGTGTCTTTCAAGCGCGAGATCATGCGCAGCACGTGCTGGATGCCCGCGGAAGTCCCGATGATGCCATGCACGGCGGTCTCGGTCTCGGAACGTTCGCGGAGGTACTGGTTTTCTTCCTCCAGGCGGACTTTGTCGGCCATGCGACGCAGGAAAAGCCGCAGCTCATCGAGCGGCGCAAACGGTTTCGAAATGTAGTCGTAGGCGCCCAGCTTCATCGCCTGGACGGCGGTCTCGATGGAGCCGTGCCCGGTCATCAGCGCCACTTCGGTGCGAGGCAGCAGACGCTTCACCTGTTCCAGAAATTCCAGTCCCGACATCTGCGGCATCACCATGTCGGTCAGCACCATGTGGACGGGCTGCTCTTCCAGCAGCGCCAGCGCGGACTCGGCGCTTTCGGCTTCGAAACAGGTGAAGCCCAGCGATGTGCCCACTGTCATGCAGAGCTTGCGAATGGTCTGCTCGTCGTCGACCACCAGCAACTGGATTGGGAACTCCGCACTCATGACGCCGGTTTCCCCATGGTTTGTTCGACGACCTCCAGGAACTGCTGCACGCGAAACGGTTTCTCGAGGCACGGCGCGCCGGTGCGCCTCAGGGTGGCGACCGTCTCTTCGTTGGCAATGTCACCGGTAATGAAAACGAGTTTGGAGGCCAGTTCAGGGCGATGTTCAGCGATCCAGGCATGGACCTGTGCTCCATCCACGCCGCCGGGTGTGCGCATATCGGAAACCACGCCGTGAAACTCGCCCTTGGCGAGCAGACGCAGGGCTTCCGCGCCCGAGTCCGCGGTCACGACCTGATAACCATTGCGCTCCAGCACCGCCCGAACATACGCCATGACGCCCGGCTCGTCTTCGACCAGTAGTACCGGTGCGGGAGCAGGTTTGCTTCCAGTCTGGGTCATTGTGGGTGCACTCCGGCCACGGCTCCGAACGAGGCGGCTTCCGCCGCCAGCGGCAGTCGCACGATGAAGGTCGCTCCTTCGGAGTCCAGGTTGTTGTGACAGCTGATCTCGCCGCCATGTTCATGGACGATCCCGTAACAGATGCTCAGCCCCAATCCCGTTCCCTTCCCTACTTCCTTGGTCGTAAAGAAAGGATCAAAAATGCGGTCCGGAGAGGCGATGCCCGCCCCGTTGTCACGGAACGAGACCTCGACCCATGAGCCGTTGCGGGCACTCATGATTTCGATGCGCGCCGGCCGCCCGGTATCGCGGACGGCGTCGTGGGCGTTGTTGAGGATATTCAGGAACACCTGCTGCAACTGGTGCGGATCGCCCACAACTTCCGGCAACGACTCATCGAGACGCTCCACGATCTCGACGCCATGAGAATGAAAATCGTAGGCGCGCAACTGCACGGTGCGGCGCAAAATGGCATTCAACTGCACCGGCCTCCGCTGCGCTGGCATCTGGCGGGCAAAGCTGAGCAGGTTCTGAACAATCTGTTTGGTGCGCTGCGCCTCCTGCAGAATCACGCGCAGATCGCGGCGCGCACTCTCAGGCAGGCCGGGCGTCTCCACCAGCAGGTCCGCAAATCCGAGAATAGCGGTGAGCGGATTGTTGACCTCGTGGGCGACGCCGGAAACCAGCTGTCCCACCGCCGCCATTCTTTCCGCATGGACCAGCTTGGCCTGCAGCATGGAGGAGTCGGTCACGTCGGTCATGACCACGACGATGCTGGTCACACGGCCGTCGTCCCCGCTGATGGGACTGAGGTTGACGGAGAATTGTCCGCTCGTGCCGTCGCCCCGAATGAGTTGCAGATCGAAATTATCCACCTGCTGGCCGTGCGATACCGATTTCAGGGCCGTACGGAGGGCATCCTGACGGGCCGTCGCCGCCAGCTCCGGAAAGGAGTGTCCGAGGAGTTGGTGTTGCTGGAAGCCCAGACCGCTCCAGCGACGGTTCGCGTAGCTGATCACGCCTTCGGTGTCGGTCACCAGGATCAAGCTCTGGGTGTGGCTCAGGATCTTGCCGGAAAAATCGCGCTCGCGCTGCAACTCAGTCTGAGAATTACGGAGACTGCTGATGTCGAGCAGGAGGCCACGGTATTGCAGAACAGTTCCCCGGGCGTCGCGCACGGCAAAGCTGTTCACCAAAACCTGGACGGGCGATCCATCCTTGCGCCGAAGGATTTCTTCCTGATTGTGCAGCCGGCCCTGCCGCTCGAGGATGATCGCCAGCTCCTGCCGCCGCTCCGGCGAGAAGTAAACGTCGGTTGGTATATCGACCTGCAGCAACTCTTCGCGGCTGCTGTAGCCAAGGATTTTCACCATGGCGTCGTTGACTTCAATGAAGCGGCCCTGCGGAGTGGAGAAGAAGATCCCTTCCTGGATGTTGTCGGACAGTTCGCGATAGCGCTGCTCGGCTTCGCGCCGGTCGGTGATGTCTTTCAGGACATGCACCGTTTGCATCTGGGCGCTGGCGGCAGCGTGAATTCGCGACGTCGAGATCAGATACGTTCGCTCGAGAATGGGGTGAACATACTCATCCAGGCCGTCACCGGTCCGGCAAAACGGGCAACCATGGGCAGAGACGCCGGTGGAGAGAGCATCGAGCGCGCGCATGTTCACTCCGATTAACTGTTCCGGGGCGATGCCGACGAAATCGGCCAGAGAGCGGTTGATGCGCAGGATGTTCTGCACTTCATCGTGCACCACGATGAAGTCGCTGATGGCATCAAAGACCTCGACCCAGTGGCGGTTGGCCTGCTCCATGCGCGTAAACAGGCAGGCGTTTTCCAGCGCTACGCTGGCGTGGCTGGCGACCGCGCGCAACAACTGCTGATCTTCAAGCGCAGGCGCCACCCCGCGATCGGCGAGGCAGAGTACGCCGATCAACTCTCCGGAAGCTCCCGTCAGGCGCACCACCGTGCAGTCGGTCCATCCCAGGCTCGAGGCGAGAGCGGATCCCAGCAGCTCGGCCGCGGACGCGAAAACGACTTCTGTTTCGTGCTTCGTGAGCGCTGCGCTAAGCGCCATGTTGAAACGACGCAGCAGCGGTTTGTCATCCACCTCGGATGCGCTCTGCAAGAGAACAGTCTCCTGCGAAGACTCCCGAAAAAGACTCAGCGCCACGGCCCGCCCGCCCAGAAGATCGCCAGCCCGGCGAGTGAAATTCCGAGTGAACTCGGGTAGGTGGAGAACCGTGTTCAACTCCAGCGCGAGCGCAACCAGCGCTTCGGCACGCCGGCGATGCTGTTCCGACTGATGCAGATTGTGCGTGAGTTCGAACGCGATCGCCGCCTGCGCGGCAAGCGCGCGCGCCCGGCGCACATCGTCTTCCGGAATCGGGCCAGGTTGCAGCCGGTCGAGCATGCCAAACATGCCCAGCACGTCGCCCGTCGAGCCCAGCAGGGGAACCGCCAGAAGCTGGCGGATCTTGAAGGCGTTGACAAATTCCATGTTGACGCCGGCAACGGCGGCCGCGTCTTCGGTGAGGAATACCTGCTTCTGCTTGAGCGTGCCTGTCGCCACCCCTTCGGGGAGCACGATCTCCACCGGGCGGGCGCGGGTGTCCTCGACTCCCCAGCGGACACGGAAAGTGTCGTTCTCCAGCAGTCCAATGAAGCACCGACGGAAGCCCAGGAAGCTGGAGGCGCACACCACAAACGTCTGCATGAACTGGTCGAGCTTGCCGGCCGAGCCCAGAGCGGAAGAGATCTCAAGGATTCCATGCAGGTCCTGCGCCTGCGACCGGGCCATGCCATAAAGCTCGGCATTGGCGATCGCGACCGCGCCGAACCCAGCCAGCGCAGATACCAGAGTTTTTTCCTCTTCAGTAAAGGCGGAAGCCTCACGTGGATAAACCAGGATGGCGCCATGGGATCGCGAAGTGCGAAAAGGCGCTGCGATGAGCACTCCCGCGGGCGCTTCCTCCCCCCAGTGCGACGCTCCGTCGATGCTCACCGTGATCCTCTCTCCGGCAGCCACGGCCCGATTGGCGATCTCGAGCGCGGAACGCAGATTGTTCTCCTGATGGTGCGCACGAATGGACCGCGCCAGTTTCGGTGTATCCGCCGAAACTGCCTCCAGCCGGAATGAAGCGGCTTCGTGTACGAAGATCAGCACAACCGGGGAATGCAGCAGGACACGCAACCGGTCGGCGAGTCCCTCCATGACCGCAGCTTTGTCGGGCAAGCCGTGGAGCGCGGTGGCCACCTCCGCCAGAATCATGGCGCGGCGGTGTTCTTCGCGCGAAAGAAGGCTTAGACGCAGGGCTTCCAACGCGGTGCCCAGCTGGGCGGCCAGAATCGAGGCCTTGGCTGCCGCATCTTCATCGAATCCGGAATCGGTTGCGTCCTGCAGGAACGCGACGGCTCCGACGACCTCGCCCGAAACCAGCAGGGGCGCAGCCATGACCGCCTTGGCTTGGTACTCGGCCAGCCGGGGATACCGACTCATGTCGACCTGGTTGACGACGATGGTCCGCCGCATCTGCACCGCTTCCAGGGCAACCGAGGAGTCTCCCTGCTGCAAGCGCAAGCCGCGAAAGCGCCCTGCTTGAAAGCCGTCTGCTTCCGCTCCAACCAGTCCGCCTTCCGGGGTACGGCTCCAGAAGTAGACCCCACTGGCATGAAAGAACTCACGTGCCAGACGGCAAAACGTCCGGATGATCTCGCTGGCATCGCGACTCTGGAAGGAGGCGCGGGACAATTCCAGCAGCAGCTTCTGGAAAGTCTCGTCAGAGTGAGACGTCGCACCCGACGCCAGTGCCGAATTTCCTGTAGCTCTCGACAGTGCCCACCATCCAGAAGCTAAGCGATTGAAAACAATTGGATTACATATAAAACGTACTCTTGATTCTCAAATTGAGTCAAGCGAATAGCGTGCCATGGGTGTCAAACTGTGAAACCCGAAGAAATCGCTCGGAAACCTCGTCTCATTATGCGACCAAGGCCGGGCAACAGGCAAATGGTCGCCGTTCCCGCTTCGGCTGGCGAGTGTCCCGGTCGTTTTTCGTGGGACTAAGCGTCATCCCCTCAGCAGCTTACAGCCGTCACTAAAGTAATCGTTTGGAAGAACTTTTGGGTTCTTGCTGGAAGACTCCGTGTAAAACTTAGTCTCGCTGCACAAGACCACGGGAGGAACTGTGTCTTTACGAGCCCTAACTCATTGGCTGGTGGTGGGTCTGCTGCTGATCGCAGGATGCGCCACCGCAAGCGCTCCTCGCGCCTGGGGACAGGAGCAGGAGCAAATCACCCGCAAGGCGAAGAGCAAGGTTGCACCCTTGTATCCGGACCTGGCCCGGCGGATGAACATCTCAGGGGTGGTGAAAGTCCAGATCACCATCGACAAGAATGGCGTGGTCAAGAATTCCAAGCTGGTGGGTGGACACCCGATCTTGGCCAACGCCGCGCTGGACGCAGTGAAGAAGTGGCGCTACGAGTCTGGCCCCGAAGAAACCACGGGCGTCGTGGAATTTCATTTCGATCCCACGCAATAAGGAGCCAATCTCTGCCCGGCAAAGCCGGCAGAGGAAGGTAACCGTATGAACATCGGAAAAAAGCTTTACTGGAGTTTCGGCGGCATCTTGGGAACGGTCGTGGTTCTGGCCGTTGTAATCGTGTTCGCGGTGTGGCACGCGCACGAGACCAAGGCGGCCGCGCAGCGGTCCATGGATATGACGCAGGCTACCTCGATGGTCCGGTTTGAGCTGATGCAGAACCGTCTTCACCTGCAAAACTATCTCCTCAGCGGCGACACGCGCGATGTGGAGAAGATGAATGACGGCGTGCGCCGGCTGGCCGACGCGCTGCAGCGCGCCCAGGGACTCGTCAACAGCGAGCAGCAGCGTATCAGCCTGGAAAAAGTGCAGCAATTCGAACAAGGCTGGAGCACCGAGTTCGCAGCCCCGCTGGTGGAAAAGCGCCGGCAGGTGGATAGCGGTAACGCCACGGTTGCGGAACTGCAGATCTTCTACCTGCAGAAGGACCCGAATTCCTGGGTGTCGCGTTCCAGCGACGTACTGGACCAGGTCGACCAGGTCAATCTCAAGCTGCTCGAAGAGCGGCGCCGCTCTGACGACTGGGCCGCCACCTTCACCCTCGCGATCACGCTCATCATTTCTCCGATCGTGCTGGGCGGGGGCATCCTCATCGCCTATCGCACGTCCAGAGCCATCACCGAACCGCTCAACCGGCTGATCCATGTCGCCCAGCAAATCGGCGACACCGGCGACCTCGATCACACCATCGATATCAAGGGCAAGGACGAGGTCGGGCAACTGGCGCGCACTTTCGACACGATGGTCAAGTACCTGAAGGAGATGGCGTCGGTATCGGAAGCCATCGCTGGCGGGAACCTGACCGTCGAAGTGCAGCCGCGCTCGCCCAACGATACGCTCGGGAACGCGTTCACGCGCATGGTCGAAGGTCTGCGCGGGCTGGTTCGCAATGTGCGCGACGCGGCTTCGCAAGTCGCCAGCGCTTCTACGCAGGTGGCCAGCGCCTCCGACGAGTCCGCCAAGAACAGTCTCCAAACTTCTTCCGCCATTGACGAAGTCACCAGCACCATGCACGAAATGAGCGTCAACGTGCAGAACATGGTGAAGAGCACGCAGACGCAGGCTTCGAGTGTCAGCGAGACCTCGGCTTCGATCGATCAGATGGTGACGTCGATCCAGCGCGTGGCCGACACCGCCAAGGTGCTGCTCGACATTTCCAACCGTTCCCGGGAAGAAGTGCATAGCGGGATTGGGACCATGGAAAAGGCGACCGACGGCCTGAACCGTATCAACACCACCATCCACTCCTCGGGCGAAATCATCGACGCACTCGGGTCGCGGGCGGACAACATCGGCAAGATCATCGAGGTCATCGACGACCTGGCCGAGCAGACGAATCTTCTCGCCTTGAACGCCGCCATCGAAGCGGCGCGCGCCGGCGAGCACGGACTCGGCTTCGCCGTCGTCGCTGATGAAGTCCGCAAGCTGGCTGAAAAATCGGCGCAGTCCACCAAGGAAATTTCCGAGCTCATCCAAAGCATCCAGAAGGAAGCGCGGCGCGCGGTCGAGAACATGGAAAAGAGCACCTCGATCGTGAACGAGGGTTTGAACCTGGGACAGGAACTCAACGCCGCCCTGCGCAAGATCTCCAACGTGGTCACGGAGGTTTACAAGTTCGCGCAGGAAATCGGCGCCGCAACCAACGAGCAGTCGCATGGCTCGTCGCAGATTGCGCGTGCGACTACGCGCCTGAACGAAATCACCCACGAAATCAACTCGGCCGTCGAAGAACAGGCTTCCGGCGCGCAAGCGGTAGTCAAGGCCATGGAACGCATGCGCGAACTGGTGCAGAACTCGACCTCGGGCTCGACCGAACTAGCTGCGTCCGCGGAGCAAATGTCGAAGATGTCGCGGAACCTGCTGGGTTCGATGGACAACTTCGCACTGCGGCCCGGTGAAGGAGCGCCCACGTCCCGACCCGCTGCCCGCCAGGCGGCGGCCGGAGGACGCTAGGAACCGACATGAGCCGGGAAACACAGGTCGTGGGCTTTCAGGTGGGACGCGAGACCTACGGCGTGCCCATCACATCGTTGCACGAAATCGTACGCGTGCCCGAAATCACGGCCGTGCCCGACGCCCCCGACTACATGGAAGGCGTCATCAATCTGCGCGGCAAGATCGTCTCCGTGCTCGACCTGCGCAAGCGTTTCGGAAAGGCGGCAGGCCCGTTTCACCGCCGCAGCCGGATTCTGGTGGTCGAGCACAAGGGACGTCTTGCCGGCATGATCGTTGACGCCGCCTCCGAGGTTCTGAAAATTCCCGAGAGCGAGATCGAGCCCGCGCCCGGCATGATGCTCGAGGGCGGACTCGACTGCGTCACCGGTCTGGGCAAATACAAAGGCCGGCTCATCATTCTGCTCGATGTAGGAAAAGTATTGGAGTTCCGGAAGAGCACCAATCCCGAAACAGCAACCGAGTCCTCGGCAACAGGCAACGGCAAAGCGGCGGCGCAGAGCGCTTCCGGCGGCAAAAAATAACAGCAATCTGACCGACCATGAACACAAGCGAAGCGCCCCTGCTCACCGACGCCGAACTGAAGCTCTTGCAGGCGCTGGTTTACCAGGAGTGCGGTATGCACTTCGACGAGCGCCGCACGCACTTCCTTCAGGACCGTCTGCAGCGGCGGTTGAAAGAGTGCCAGCTTGATTCGTTCTACAGCTACTACCGTCTACTCATCAGCCAGCAGGGGAAGGTCGAACTGGCGAAGCTGCTGGAGAACCTGACCGTCAACGAAACCAGTTTCTTCCGCAACAAGGCCCAACTCGACCTGTTCCAGCGGGACACGCTGGAAGAGGTCCTGCAACGGAAACATCACCGCAACGACTACAGCGTGCGCATCTGGAGCGCCGGTTGTTCCACCGGGCAGGAACCATACACCCTGGCCATGCTGGTCGCCGACGCGTTGGCCTATTACCAGTTGCGGAATCCACTGCTCTATGAGTGCCCACTGCCCAAGCCTTTGATTCCACCGCCCTGGCGCGTGGAAATTCTGGCCAGCGACATCAGTTATTCGGTTCTGCGCGCGGCCCAGGAAGGCTCTTACGGGGAGCATCAGATGGCGGCGGTGGACTACGGCTGTCGCCTCCGCTACTTCGACAAAGTCGGAGACCGCTACGTGGCGAAAAAAGCGGTCCGCGAGCTCATTCACTTCGACTTCCACAATCTCAAGACGGAGTACCTGCCGCAGCGCAATGACTTTATCTTCTGCCGCAACGTCATGATGTATTTCGACGAGCCGGAACAGAAACGGCTGGTGGAGAAGTTCTACCGCTGTCTGAACCCACGTGGATACCTGTTTGTCGGCCACGCGGAAAGCCTTTTGGGCTTGACCGAGAAATTCCAGATGGTGCATCGCAACAGCGGCACGGCCTATCAGCGAGTTGAGGTGAAAGCGTGACATCTCCCCCCGAAGACCGGATGGCTGAGCTCCGCGACTTGTTTTTCGAAAGCGCCGGAGAACTGGTTCAGACCCTGAACGATCAGGCGATGCAACTGGAGAAGTCGCCCGGCGATGGGGAGACGGTACGCAGTCTGCGGCGAACCGTCCACACTCTTAAGGGAGATGCCGCCGCCTGCGGGTTCCGCGAACTGAGCGAACTGGCCCATGAATTCGAAGACGTCCTGACCCTGGAACACTCGGCCGCGGCGCCTCTCGTTCCTGAGGTCGCCCTGCGGGCCGCCGACGTGTTCGCGGCGCTGCTCGATGCCTATCGCAACAATAAGAAGCTTCCCGACCTGGCGCCGCTGCGCGCAGAAATTGCCGGGTTGGCGCATCCGGGATCCTCTGGCGCAGTGGAGAAGAAACCCAGCAAGCGCGCGGTGACGGTGGCGCATTGGTCCGAATATGAGCAGATGGCCATCGCCCAGGCTGTCGGCGAGGGCAAACGCGTTTATCACGTCCGCGTGCAACTTGATCCGCAATGCGCCATGCCCATCGCCGCCCGCCAGATGATCAAGGTCGCTCTTTCCGCGCTCGGAGAGGTGCTGGCGGTCTATCCGGGCGAAACCGCCCCCGTCAACCGGATCGAAATTGCGCTCGCATCCGAGAAGTCGGCGGAGCAGATTCGCACCAAGTGCCGGATTCCAACTGTCGCGCAGACTGCCCGCGTCTCCTTGTGGCAAGGCAAGTCTGTTCCCGCGGCGACGGCCAGCGTAGCTTCCGAGCCCGCAGCCACCGTTCCGGC
>JACXTT010009245.1_pt1 | contig 13489 bp, 14 predicted proteins | sample 9270951 | NCBI WGS metagenome assembly JACXTT01 (sample SAMN15532306, study PRJNA645909) | rock metagenome | isolation source: weathered quartz diorite | place: Puerto Rico | collected 2017-06-21
GGCCCGACTTCGCTCTGGCGCACGCCGGTTTGGCGGATGCCTATAGTTTGCTGACCATCTACGGGGGCAGGTCCCCGGCCACCACGGTGCCAATGGCCCGCGCGGCGGCATTGATGGCGCTGCAACTCGATCCGGTTGAAGCCGGCGCGCCCGCCTATACCTCGCTGGCTTTGATCAACGGCATGCACGACTGGGATTGGCCCGCGGGCGAAGAGTTGTACCGCAAAGCGCTCGCGCTCGATCCGAATTACTCGATCGCGCATTACTGGTTTGCCTCCGATCATCTGGCGGCGCTCGGCCGCTTCGACGAGGCGCTGCATCATATGGAAATCGCCAGGCGGCTGGATCCTCTGGCGATCGCGCGCCGGGCTGACCCGATGAGTCCGGTCATCAATCAGGGCCCCGCTTTCATCACGATGCTGCAGCGGCGCTACGACGAGGCGCTGAGCCAGTACCGGGCGATGATGGAGTACGATCCGCTCATCTACATGGTGCACACGTCGATCGGACGCGTCTACGCGCAGATGGGACGGTATCAGGAGGCTCTCGATTCATACCAGTTGGGGCTTACGCTTTCCGGGTCCGACAATCTCAAGGTGAAGGGCGCGGTAGGACAGGCTCTCGCGCTGCTTGGCCGCACCGGGGAGGCTCGGGCGATTCTCGATGGGTTGATCGAAAGATCGAAGACTTCGTTTGTGCCGGCCACCGCGATCGCGATTGTCTACCTTGGCTTAGGCGAAATCGACAAGGCCCTCGACTACATGGAAGCAGCCGTGGACTATCACGAGTTCTCGGTCGCCCTTGCCTATGTGCACCCGGTTTACGATCCGCTTCGAGGCACGGCGCGCTTCAATGCCCTGCTCCGCCGCATGGGCTTCTTACGGTAAGACGCCACCGTAAGGTTACGCCGTCTCACTCTGATTGCAGACGCGATCGGCGCAAGATTCCTCTATGGAGGAATTGCAAGCCATGTTGTCTTTGTTGTTGCTCACCACCGCGGTGGTGTCAGGCCCGGCTACGTCTGACCTGCCTGCCGCCCTGCAGTTGCAGTTAGAAGGCCGGTTTTCACAAGCCGAGGGCGTGTACCGGCGCATATTGGCGTCGCGTGAATTGACGGCGGCGGAAGAACCGAAAATCCTCAACGGTCTTGCGAGCGTGATCTTCGAGTCCGGCCGCGCGGCCGAAGCGGAACCTCTGGTCCGCAAAGCCATTTCGATTTGGGAAAAGTCTGGCGAAACGGCGCGCGTGGGCGCGGCGCTCAACAACCTCGGCGCGATCTTACGCCTCGAGGGCAAAGTGCAGGAGGCGGAAACCGCCTATCTGCGGTCGATGTCGATCTTTCGCACTGTGCATGATGAAGCCGGCTTGGCGCCGGTGCTCACCAATCTGGGGACAATGTACGCCATGGATCGCGGACGCTACGCGGAAGCCGAAACGCTGTTGCGGGAGGCGGTCTCCATTCGCCAGCGCCTCGGCGATTCCGCCGACCCTGCGCTCGGCAATAGCTACGCAGCCCTCGCCCAGGCATTGCAGGCCGCCGGCCGGGCCCGGGAAGCGGAGGAGTTCTTTGGCCGCGCCCTTTCGTGGCACGAGCGGACGCTGCGCCCCGGACATCCCCAGGTGGCGCGCGATCGCGCGAACCTCGCCTATCTGTTCCGCTGCACCAACCGGTTGGTAGAGGCCGAAGCTTTGTATCTGCGTGCGCTGGTGGATTTTGAAAGTGCGCTCGGCAAACTGCATCCCGATTACGCCGCCACGCTGAACAACATTGGGCAAGTGCGATCCGCGGTGGGAGATCTGAAAGCGGCGCAGGCGCTCTACCGGCAGGCCATTTCGATTTGGGAACGGGCGCTCGGCCCGGATCATCCATGCGTCGCCGCGGGACTGGCGAACCTCGCCGAGGCGTTGCGCGCCCTCCATCACTACGATGACGCTTTGAAGATGGCGCGCCGTGCTCTTTTGATCGACGAAACGAAACTGGGATCGGGCCACCCGCGCACGGCGGACGATCATGAGCTCGCCGGCAATCTGAGTGTGACGCGCAAGAAGTACAGCGAGGCCCAGATGCACTTCGAAACCGCGATCGCCATTAAGACCAAGCTCTACGGCAAGGCCAGCGCGGATGCAGCGGAGGTGCGCGCGTCGCTGGCGGAACTGTTTCGCGTCACCAAGCGAGGTCCACAGTCTGTGGCCGCATTTCGCGAAGCGGTCGCTGTGCTCGAGAAAGCCTGGCATCCGGACGATCTGCGGCTGCTGCGGATCCTGAACAATTACGAGCAGGCGCTGCGGGCCGAGGAAGAGTTCGCCGAAGCGGAGCGTGTCGGGGTGTGGTCTACCCGGATTCAAGTGCGGCAGGCGCTGCTTGACGTCCGCTCTCATTGACCAGGGGGTTGCGCCGTAACGCCGTCGTGACATTCAAGCGAGAGAATAGGACCGATGTTCTACAAGGTCCTTTTTCTTGCCGCCGCCGCGGCCTATTCGCTCCTGGCGCAAGCGCCGCATCCAGTTCCCGGTGGATATTCGCTGCCCAATGGCTGGACCATCACTCCTGTTGGTAAGGCGATCCACACCGAGGATCTCATTCTCAACCTCGTCGCGAGTAAAGATGAGCGGGTTGTCGTCGCGCAGCATGGCGGCTTCAACCCGCACGGCCTTTTGGTGATCGATACTGCGAAGAAAGAAGCGGTGCAACGCATCGGGCTCTCTTCGGCGTTTCTCGGCATGGCCTGGTCGCACAACGGATCCAGGTTGTACGTGTCGGGCGGCAACGCAAGCGGCCCCAAGCACACCAGGGACGTCGCGCCCATCTGGGTGTTCGATTACGCGAATGGAAAGTTGAGCGAGAAGCCGGTGGCCGAATGGCGATCGTCGCTTGGGGCGGGCGAGACCTACTGGATGGGCGTTGCGATGCACCCCACGAAGGATCTGGTGTACGCATTGAACCGCGGCTCGGACCCGGGGCGGGGGCACATCGCGGTGTTCGATGCGAAGTCGGGTCATGTGGTCCGGACCATCGATACGGAGGTCAGCCCTTACGACCTGCTGTTCAGTGAGGACGGCAAGCTCGTGTACGTGAGCAACTGGGGCAGCGCGTCGGTGTCCGTGATCGATGTGGACTCCGGCAAGACGCTGGTGACGATTCCCACCGGCGGCAATCCCAACGATCTGGAGATAGGGGCCGACGGACGGTTGTACGTCTCGAACGGCAACGAGAACACGGTCACGGTGATCGACACGAAGAAGCGGCAGGCTATCGAGACCATCAACGTGGGTCCCACGGCCAGAGCGCCCCAGGGTACGACGCCGAACGGTCTGGCGCTCGACCGCAAGAACAACATGCTGTTCGTCGCCAACGCGGACAACAACTGCATCGCGGTAGTGAACGTGCGCGAGGCCGGCGAAAGCCACGTGCTCGGCTTCATTCCATCCGGCTGGTATCCGAGCGCGCTGCTGCTCACCTCGAAGTTCGATCTCTACATCGGCAACAGCAAGGGCCTGGAGCCGCACGCGAATCCTGACGGCCCGACGAGTCCGCTGAACAACGGCCAGCCATCGAAGACCTCCGTCCGCGACATCCAGCGCGGAACGGTGAACATCGTTTCGGTGGCTCAGTTGCAAAAGCAGATCAAGGCCTGGACCAAGCAGGTGTTCGACAACACGCCTTATAAAGACGATTACCTGACCATGGCGCGTCCGCCGCAGGGTCCTAGCATCGTGCCGCAGCGGACGGGCGCTGGTTCGCCGGTGAAGCACGTCGTCTACGTCATCAAAGAGAATCGCACCTACGATCAGGTGCTGGGCGATGTGAAGAAGGGCAATGGAGACGCCCGGCTGGCGATCTTTGGCGAAGAGGTTACGCCGAACCATCATGCGATCGCGAGCCAGTTCGTGCTATTCGACAACCTGTACTGCGACGGCGAAGTGAGCGTGGACGGCCACTCCTGGTCGAATTCCGCAATTGCCACGGACTACAACGAGAAGATGTGGCCGGCCAACTACGGCGGGCACAGCAAGACGACGCGTTCGAATGCATATGTACCGTCGGGGGGCCATCTGTGGGATCTTGCGGCGAAGAAGGGCCTCACTTACCGCAGCTATGGCGAGTACGCGAGCCGTTCGAGCGATGGCACAACCATGGATGCGGCGCCTGGCGTCGGCGGTTTGCTCGGGCACGTCGCGCCGAACTTCAAGCTGCCGGGCATGCGCGACACCGACAACGTAAAGGTCTTCTTCGCGGAACTCGACGAGTACGAGAAGAACTTCAATTCAAAGGACGCGTCGAAGCGCCTGCCGAACTTTGTGGTCATGAGCCTGCCGGAGGATCACACGGCTGGAACTCGCCCGGGCGGCTACACACCTAAGGCGATGGTCGCCAATGCGGACTGGGCGATCGGCCAGTTGCTCGAGCGGTTGAGCAGGAGCCCCTATTGGGCGGAGACGGCGGTCTTCATGATCGAAGACGATGCGCAGAATGGTCCGGATCACGTGGACGCGCGCCGCACGGTGGGCCTGGTTGCGGGCCCGTTCGTGAAGCGCGGCATTGTGGATTCGACTTTGTACACAACCTCTTCGATGTTGCGAACGATGGAACTGCTGCTCGGCTTGCCCCCGATGACGCAGTATGACGCAGCCGCCATGCCAATGTACGGCGCCTTTGGAACGGCGGCGGATCTGACCGGCTACAAAGCGATAGCGCCACGCATCGACGTCAACGCGAAGAATGGCGAGAACGCCTGGGGCGCGCGTGCATCGCTTGAAATGAACCTCGATGTGGTGGACGAAGCTCCGATGTTCGCTCTGAACGAGATCCTGTGGAAGAGCGTGAAGGGCGCGGATTCTGAAATGCCGCTGCCCGTCCATCGCTACTGGTTCCAACGCAGGAAGTAAACGGAACTACGCGCCGGACGCCACCGGCGGCTTCCTGGGGAAAGCCAGCGAAAACCCGATCGACACGGTAAGCACGCCAAAGATGATGCCGAGCGACAGGCCTGTGGGAAAGTGTCCTTCGTAGACATCGTTCAGCCAGGCCATCTTCAAACCGATAAAAACCAGGATCACGGCGAGGCCGTAGCGAAGCAGGTGGAACCGGTGCACCGCTCCCGCCAGCAAAAAGTACATCGACCGTAGGCCGAGGATCGCGAAGATGTTGGAGGTGAACACGATCAGCGGCTCCTGCGTGAGCGCAAAGATCGCCGGCACGCTATCCACCGCAAAGACGATGTCGCTCGCTTCGAGCAGGATCAACGTCAGGAACAACGGCGTCGCGACTTTCCTGCCCTTCTCGATGACGAAGAACTTCGGCCCGTGGAGCTGCGTCGTGACTGGCACGAAGCGGCGCACGGTCTGCAGCACGATGTTGTTGCCCAGTTCCGGTTGATCGTCGTCTTTGTCGAACAACATCTTGATGCCGGTGAAGATGAGAAAGCCTCCGAAGAGCCAGATCACCCAGGTGTAGCCAAGCAACAGGCTGCCGAGCGCGATGAAGATGGAGCGGAACAGGATCGCGCCGAGAATGCCGTAAAACAGCGTTCGATGCTGGTATTGCGGCGGGATGCGGAAGTACGCGAACACCAGTACGAAGACAAACATGTTGTCGACGGAGAGTGTTTGTTCGACCACGTAGCCCGAGAGGAATTCGAACGCGGCCTCTTTCGCTTCGAGCGCGAAGTTGAAGCCGGGGATCGCGAGCAGCCGCGGATCCGCTGCTAATTTCCACAGGGCATATCGATAGAAACCGTAATTGAAGATTGCAGCGAGGCTCATCCACGCCATGGTCGTGACCAATGCTTCGCGGAAGCCGATGGTGTGGGCTTTGCGATTGAAGACACTGAGGTCGATGGCGAGCATCGCGATCACCATCAGCGTGAAGCCGAGGTAGAACCACCAATACTCGTGCAGGGGAAATAATAGGACGTTTACTTTGGTCACTTACTTTGCTGTTGCCTCGCTTCCAGCCATCGGCGGAACGACGCTATGTGTTTGTCGAGGAACGGCATCTTCACTCCGATCAGGTGGAGCCCCAACAGGATGAGCGGGATGCCCGGAATGATGGGCAGAACGACGCCCGCCACTCCCGCGAGCAGACAGAGAGCTCCCGCGAGTGTATAGAGTGCGCCTTTGAGCCGGTCTTTCATTCCCATTCCGTTCCTTCATAAAACGCAGACATCCAAAAAGACGAAGACCTTTCGCGAAAGCTTCTCTTCCGTTGCAAGGAAAGCTTTCGCGAAAGGTCTTGATCGCACAAGCGCGCCGCTGGCGGCAGCTTGCACTGGCGTTCCGGATCCTGTTCAAGATCGTCCTGACGGAGACGCCATTCCGGGGTGAGCGGTGATCTACTCCCCTTTCGGTCTCAACTACTATTCTAAGAGACGCGAACGAACCGTGCGCAGGTTGCAGGAAACTCTTCGCGCCGCACGCGTCCGCGCGTTGAGCCTTATAAAAAGAAGAAAGGCCGCCAACACCGGCGGCCTCTCGCTTCTTTGGATTGCTGCGGAATGCTCGCTGTCGCGAGCGCCAGGCTACTTCTTCTTCTTCGCCGGGGCCTTCTTGGCGGCCTTCTTAGCAGCTTTCTTGGTTGCGTTCTTCATTGAGTAATTCTCCCTTACATCAAGTTTTGCGCTTCTCTTGCGAGAAGCGCAGTGTGATTTATATATAAGGTTCTTTGAGGGGAAAGTCAAGAAAAAAATGCACGCGCAAAACCATTTGGCGCCTTCCACGTTGTAAGCGTGTGGCAAACATTCCACGCCTCCGATGTTGCCGGAACATTCAACGTTCTCTATGTTTGAAAATCGGTGATGCGCGGGAGCCAATGTTCATGCGGGTTTGACGCACATGCGCATCAAACGTAGAGTCTCTTCACACGCGCGTGAATGCCGCACAAGACGTTGTACGAGATGGTGCCCGCCAGCTTCGCGATTTGTTGCGCATCGATCGACGCATCGCCTTCGCTGCCGATGAGGATCACCGCATCGCCGGGCGCGACGGAAGGACACTCGGTGATGTCGATCGTCGTGAGATCCATCGACACCGCGCCGATGACAGGCGCATAGCAGCCGCGCACGATCACGCGGCCCCTGCCTCCGAGCCGATGTGGAATTCCATCCGCGTACCCGGCCGCAAGCACTGCGATGCGCGATGGCGAAGCCGTCACATGCATCGCGCCATAACCGATGCGCGCGCCTGCTTCGACCTCTTTCACGGCCAGCACGGCGGCCTTCCACGTGAGCGCCGGCTTCACCTGCAATTGCATCGCGGGGGCCGATTTACCGCGGGCCGGCGATACATAGCCATAGATCGCGTGACCTGGGCGCACGAGATTTCCAAACGACTCTTCGCGCGCGTAGCCCACCGGATTCGTACTCGCCATGTGCGTGTATCGCGGATGAAAACCCGCCGCGGCCAATGCCTCGCGGATCGCGCGAAAGCGGGCGATCTGTTCGCCGGTCTGCGGCGAGTCGAAGTCCGAGGAGGAAGCGAAGTGCGTCATCAGCCCTTCGAGCTCCACGTTCGCCGCCGTGTCGCGCAACGTAGCCACGATGTCTTCGATCGAAGCGCGCGTGCCGAGCCTTCCCATTCCCGTGTCGACTTTGAGATGAAAGGCAAGACGGCGGCCGATGCCCTTCGCGATCCGGTTCCAATCGCCGACGCCCGCAAGGTCGTGAAGGACCGGAGTGAGCGAGTGTTCGGAAAGCGCGGAGCGCTCAAAGGGCAGGAAGTCCGCCATCACCAGAATTCTCGACTGGCACCCCGACTCACGCAGCGCGACGCCTTCTTCGACGTTACTCACCGCCAACCAGCGCGCGCCTTCCGCTTCGAGAACGTGCGAAACGGCGACGGCGCCATGGCGGTACGCATCGGCTTTCACTACCGGCATCAGTTCCACTGAAGGGCCCACGGCGCGGCGCACTTCACGGAAGTTCCGCGCGATCTGTTCGCGCGACACCTCCACCCACGATCGATGTAAAACAGGCGCTGACTGCATTCGTACTAAGAAGGTACCAACGTCTCGTACCAGTGCGCCCCGATGGCGTAGAACTTGCGATTGCAACCTTCGGAGGATAGACGAAACCACTGCCGGGCTGCATCATCGGTTCATCGACAAGTGAGTAGTTCTCTCTCCATTCTCCTTGTGCAGGTTTCGCCGCCCGCACGTCCTTCCAGCTCTGCTGGATAGCAAGGCCCGCTCCTGGAATGGGATGCGGGCCTTTTCTTTTTGGTTCGTCAGAAGCCTGCGCAGGGCCGGACGGCCCACCAATGGACCAGAAACTCGATTCCGTTGCTCTGTCCGGCTCCGTTGCGCAGGCGAGTTCAAAAGAAATCGTGGGTGCATTCAGGTTCCGGCAGCTTGCCAAGTGAGTGATGGAGCGCAAGTTCGAGGCAGCGGAAGGTGCGGAAACCGTAGGATTTTCTCATGGTGACTTAGCCTTGTTGTTCAGACCCTCGACAACTCCGCTGGAGAGCAGCTTCTGAGCGCGGAAATAGTTGAGGATCAGTTCGCGGTGCTGGCGGAGTGACCGGGCAATCTTCTTCATGGGGGTTCGATGCGCGAGCGCATGACTTGCCTATACCATTCATCGAGGAACTTTCCGGCCCATGCGGGCGAGTTGTAATCCCAGAGCTGCTGAAAGGCTTCCTTAAGGAGTTAAGCACGCACGGTCTTCAGGTTGTAACGGAGGAGATCGCGCAACCGGAAGCGCTGTTCCGTCTTCAGATTCTCTTCGCGTTTGAGCAGCAGCCAGCGCGACTTCCTCAGCACTGGCACGCGGCCCTCGGTCGCCATGCGGCGCGATTCTCCGGCACGGACTTCGTCTAGCGCCTTGTTCATTTTCGCCACGATGTGAAAACGATCGAGGATATGAAGCGTCTCGGAGCATTTCTCGCGAATGACGTTCAGATAGGGCTCCCACATATCGGAGCAAACGAACACGATCCTTGAAGCCAGTTCGTCAGCAATCACAGCGAAGAATCCCCGAAAGGATTCGCGGCCCACCCAAAGCAGGCGTGTGACGTCGAGGTCGATCTGGTAAACCAGAGCCAAGTACTTGTGGCCTTTGGCATATTGGATCTCATCGACGCCGATCGCATCGATTTGGCCTATCACCCGGTGCTCCAGCCCGAAGGTGGCGACGTGTTCCACCGCGTCGAAGACCTTGTCCCAGGAGGTGCGAAAGGCCTCCGCAGTCTCTTTCCATGACAGTCGCCGCGCCCAGCGGGCTAAGAAGGGTACTAGTATACTTGACACAACCACAACAATCCAGTAAAATGGGTTCATGGTTGACGATGCCAAGTCCGTTGCAGTCGCCGAGCCAAAGACCCTTGCTGAAGCGATCAAGTACTATTCGGATGTAGATATCGCAACCAAAACGTTTTCGACCCTTCGCTGGCCCGAGGGCGTCACCTGTCCGTATTGTGGTTCAAAAGAGAACTACTACGCTCCGAGTCGGCGGATTTGGAAATGCAAGGCGTGTCGCAAGCAATTCTCCCCAAAGGTTGGAACGATCTGCGAAGACTCGGCAATCGGCCTTGACAAATGGCTGACGGCAATGTGGATGATCGCCAGCGCCAAGAATGGCATTAGCTCCTATGAGGTTCACCGTTCGCTTGGCGTCACGCACAAAACCGCATGGTTCATGCTCCAGCGTATCCGGCTTGCGATGCAATCCGGCACTTTCGAGAAGGCCGCTGGAAAGGTCGAAGTGGACGAAACCTTCATTGGCGGCAAGGCACGGAACATGCACAAGCACATCCGGGCGAAGAAGGTCACCGGAACGGGCGGGAAGGATAAGACTGCTGTGCTTGGCGTCTTGGAAAGAGGCGGCAAAATCCGAGTGAAGGTGATTGATAGCCGCCGCAAGAAGCCGCTCCAAGATCACGTCAAACAGCATGTCGAACCTGGAGCCGAAGTGTTCACGGATGCGTTGAAATCGTACGAAGGTTTGGAAGCGGACTATGTTCACCAGATCATCGACCACGCCGTTGAATATGTGAAAGGTCACGTCCACACGAACGGGCTTGAAAACTTCTGGAGTCTATTGAAACGAACGCTGAAGGGCACCTATACGTTCGTCGAACCGTGGCACCTTCACCGTTATCTTGACGAACAAGCGTTCCGTTACGATGAGCGGAAAGACGAACAGGGCGACCGTGGACGTTTCATGAAGGTCGCAAGAGGTTGCGCTGGCAAGCGGCTGACGTATAACGAAGTGACTGGAAAGAAACTGACCGGATGAGCGAAATCGATCCACCAGCCACTCCGCAGGCGCTCAAATACGAGCTTGATTCGCTGACGGAATACTCCGACCAAGCCATCGCTCAAGAGATGCGGCGGGTAGCGGCACTGCATCCTGACGGAATATTGAGTGTCCGGTCGTTCTCCCGCTATCAGCCGAAGGTATCTTATCAGACGATCTTACAGCGATACGGCACATGGAAGCGGGCTTTGAATGCAGCGGGATTATCGCACCTGAATGTTCAGCGGTATGCTGGAAGCCGGTACACAGACGAACAATGCCTTGAGAATTTAGCAAGTGTATGGACGCACTACGGCAGGCAGCCGAGGTTCCGTGAAATGAACAAACCGCCTTCAGCCGTTGGGACCAGTGCCTACATTACTCGCTGGAGAACATGGCGTGTGGCCCTTGAATCGTTCGTCGAGTGGGCAAATCGAGACGCTACGAACGACATTCAGAGTGATGCCGGGATAGATGAAACTTCTCGGCGGGTTATTCACACTGAAGCAGATTGTCGGGACGTGCGGCCCGGTTTGCGATTTAAGGTTTTTATGAGAGATCGCTTTCGTTGCTTGGCGTGCGGCAGAAGCCCCGCAACTCATCTGAACGTCGAACTCCACGCCGATCACGTTGTCTCCGTGTACGATGGCGGAAAGACAATCTACGAAAACCTTCAGACGCTCTGCCAGGACTGCAATTTGGGCAAGGGAAGAACATCCCTACTTCGTTAAGCGCTTTCGCTTTGCCCGTTTCACCGCTGCGATCATTTTCTCGATCTTCCGTTTTTCCGCTTCTAACCGTGCTATGGCCTGTTCAGGTGTTTCGATCTCCGTTTTCGGAACGGACAGAACCGCCTTGGCGAATCGCTTGAAACGGGCGTGCGGTGATTCATTCGATTCGGGGAGCGGCTGGATCATCTTGCGGGGCATGACTACATTTAGCGTGGCTCCCAACGGCTGCGGCTGTCAACGTCTAAATACCGGCGTGACCGTAGGAGGGCCACGCCCAAATGTCAATTCTGAACCCTAACATCCCAAGCAGCGGCAACTTCATCGTGTCTTCGATCACGCCATACAAGCAAGACATCGACGTGGTGCTGCTCACGCCAATCCATGAAAGCGTTGATCCCCGGCTTACTCGGGCTTGGCGTCTTCGCCGCCCGCATCAGGCGAAGGTTGGGGATTCTGTTCAGGTTCAGGTGCGGGTTCCTGCGTAGCTACCTTTGCGGATGGTTGCGTTGGCAGTCTGTCCAGTAGCGCTCGAACCTCGCTTGTGACTTCTCCTGGCTGCAACATCCGGGTGTTGCCATCTTTGAGGTTCAGTTGCACTATGTTGCTGTAAGGGATTAACTCTTCGTAGTATTCAACGTCGTCTGGATTGAAGGGCAGGGCCATGAACAAACCCGTACCACTTCAGCGTGGTTGTGTCAAGTATACTAGTGCCCTAAGAAGAGCATGTAGGCTTTGGTCAGTGTGCGCTTGCCGTCGCCCCAGGGACCTTCCTCCACAGCCACAATGCCGCAGCGGCGACAGTTGACGCGCCGCATGGTGTACAGAAGGAAGACGAGAAACCCCCACAGCGGAATGAACTCAAAGCGCCGTTCGGCGAGCTGGTCGTAACCGGGCGCCGGGCAAATGGCGGCGCGAGCAGACTGCGGCCGAACCCTTGCGCGGTCGCACGGCCACTTCGATACTCTTCTTGTCGGCACTGAAGTGGGCGTGCTGATAGACAAAACTCGGAAACGATGGCAGCGGTTTAGAATCGTAATCAGTTCCATGGCGCGGAAGCGGGCGGCGACGAATCTCTACCATAAAACCGCTCCAAAGCCGTGAGCCGCGGGATCGATAAACGCTGGGCGACCAGGCAGGAGTAGTTCCTCCACCCCTCAGGCCAGTCTCGGTATCGGCGACTACACGCTCAAGTGGATTGCGGCGCGGCGTTGGCAAATGAAGAGAATGTGTTCGCTATCGTCGCGGCTGGAGCATAAAAGCCCTGCGCCGCTGCTTTTCTTTTTCGTAGACCGGGTCCGGCGGATACGGCGATATCAGAGTGTCCTCTTGCTGGCCCGAGTAAACGCAGGCGTCCGCCACGCGCCCGATGCCGAGGCCGGCAGGGAACAACTTCACCGGAATTCCGCGGCCTAGAAACTCGTTGGCATCGAGGTCCGCTCCGGATACTCCTTGTAGAACCAAGAACGCCGGGCGGGACTTCGGCATTACACGCTCCAACAGCGGAGTATCGGGATAGACGCCCCCGAGTCGGACTACTGTAAACAAGCTGCCTGGGTTGGATCGATCCAGGAGAGTTGCCAGGTTCGGCGTCGGAATCAACGCATTGTTTCGCCAAAAGTGTCCCGCACCGTAAATCAGCAGCGCTTTGTTCTTCTTGTCGAGAATCTCCTTTCTCGCCAACTCGGCTGGGAATTCATCTCGGCTTCGAAGAAACTTTTGAAACGCCTCGGCGCTATTCATCTTCGCCCAGTCGATGGGCGGATCGCCTGCAAGAACGCGCAGCCGAAGAGATTTGGGCAGCTTCAGATTGATCGAGCGGACCTCATTGAGAAAGTCCTCGCAAGCTGGCGTGTCCACGGCTACGGGCGACTGCGTGGTATCGCGCCAGACGTGTTGGAGATCTTCTTTGGGAACATCCGCGCCGGCGATGAAGCGGTCGAGGGTCTCCTGATAAAGCGCATTGCCGCACTCAATAACAATGTTGCGGACTTTATGGGGGAACTGCGGATTCCGAATCAGGCTGATCCGCAGATCCTGGTCCTCCCGGGTGTTGTGCGATTCTCCCAAGCCGACCAGGTCGTGTTTGTCAAATTGGGGGAGCAAGGCATTGGAGACCTCGATGAGAGCTTGCCGTGAATTCGTTTGAGGCTCTCCGCAGAGTGCCAGCGCGAATGCAAGTATGCCGCAGATCCGGATGATCATTGGACTAGTGACACCTCGCGCGGCGTTTTTGTTCCTGCATAGTGGCCCAGGATGTGCGAATGTTCCTATTGCCGCCGGACTACACGCCAACCGGAAATTGGCCACGACTTCGGTCGCGGCGGTCTACTTGACGGGAAACCGCGCGGCACTGATCGGCGACCCACGCTGGAGGTTAAAGACTCCACGTCGGTCACGGGTAGGACCGGCCAGCCGAACCAGTCCGTCATAGGCTAGATCTCCTCGATTGGGAAAATTGCATCGGAGTCTTAAATTATACAGCCCAGTTATTCGTGAGCGTTGGTGGACCATCCTTGTGCCAGAAGGTCT
>JACXTT010009246.1_pt1 | contig 13487 bp, 8 predicted proteins | sample 9270951 | NCBI WGS metagenome assembly JACXTT01 (sample SAMN15532306, study PRJNA645909) | rock metagenome | isolation source: weathered quartz diorite | place: Puerto Rico | collected 2017-06-21
GGTGTGGCGGTCAATCATGCCGCGATTGATTACGAAATCGCCCATCAACCAGAGAACCGCGATCTAGCCGTTTACAAGGATTCCGCAACCGGCCACGAATACAGCAGGTACTTCAAGATGCCCGCACACACGGACGATCTTCTGCAGCGAAGTGCATTGATCGAGACGTCGACACGTCTCGGACGAACACTGGTGATTTTGATCAAAGAGATCGGTACCGACTGCCTCTTCGCGCTTCATATAATCGCGAAGCTGATGGATGAAAAGCTGGGCACGGCGTACCTGCCACGCGTGCGAGCTATCTACGAGCACTGCCGGAATAACGATCTGGCGATGGCCGTTGCGCAGACCGACGTCAAAGGCAATCGAAGCCGTGGGCCTGCCGAGCAGGACCATCCCGATTACTATATCCGCGTGGTCGAGCGGCGTCGCGACGGCATCGTCGTACGCGGAGCAAAGGTACACACATCGGTGACGCCGAATGCGAATGAGTTGTTCGTTATTCCGACGCGTAATTTGACCGAAACGGATCGCGATTACGCCGTAGCGTTTTGTATTCCGCTGAACACGCCCGGCCTCAAACAGATCGCCAGTCCTTACGGCGCGGGTCACGATAATTCATTCACACATCCCATCAGCTCACGCCACAAGATGATGGAGACGCTCACCGTTTTCGACGACGTCTTCGTCCCAAACGAACGCATCTTCATGAATGGTGAGTGGCAGTTTGCCGGCGTACTGGCCAAGACATTTGTGGAGTTTCATCGGTTCACCGCGGTTTCTTATAAACTGCCGCTCCTCGATCTGCTCGCGGGAAGCGCAATCCTCATCGCCGAACAAAACGGTATCGAACGCGCAGGACATGTTCGGGAGAAGCTGATGTGGCTGATCAGCTATGCCGAGACGGTGCGAATGCTAACGAAGATGGCCGCGATTCAATGCACCATCGAAGACGGCATCGCGGTTCCGAATACTGCAGCGGTCAATATCGCCAAGCTTCACTTTGCCTCGAACTATCACCAGGCTTTGATGCATGTGCAGGATCTTACAGGCGGGCTCTTGGTCACGGCGCCTGGCGAGGAAGACTTGAAGAACCCCGAAACCGGCAAGTACGTAGAGCGTTATCTTGGGGCATGTGTGCCGGCCGCGGAACGTTTACGAACGATCCATTTGATTTCCGACCTGACAACCGGTGAATTCGGCGGCTACCAGGCCGTTCTCGCAATCCATGCAGAAGGTTCCCTCGAAGCCGAAAAGCTGACGATCCTTCGCGAGTACGATCAGGAAAACGCCAAGCGTTACGCGCGGTGGATGGCGGGGATGGGATGAAGGACTTCCGGAATTTGCTTGCCCGACGTATCCATTACCTCGCTGGTTCGATCATCGCCTCCGACTGTAGCGGCAACGCCGCAACAGCTCCCTTTTTCAAGAGTCGCGTACCTATTCGGGAGCCATTTTCAAACTGAACTATCCGGCAGTCATGTTCCGGGCAGTCGATCAGCACGGCCGTCGAGTCGTCGTTCACGCGGACATTGATCTTGGGAGGATCGGAGCCAAGGGCTCCACTCTGTGTCAGTCTCTGAACCATCGAGGCGAATGCCGGATCATTCGGCGAAGAACGGAGAAAGTAAATGTTGCTGCTGCCCTGCGACTGGAGCAATTCCGTACGACTGTCATCGAGGCTCCAGACCCAAGTAAACTCACCGTTCCCGGAAAAAGTGGATTTCTCGAGAACGACCCGCGGCCCACGCGACTGTGCACGTGTTTTGGGCTGTTTTGAATCTGGCGGTCCTCTTCGTGGTCCCCATTGATCAAATCGAAAAGTCCACGGAAGGATGTGCACGACTCCTCTAAACGCATCAACGATCCAAGCGCTGCCGTAGTCGATGATGGTCAGGCCGACTTCTTTTTTCGTTTGATGGATGATCCGAATTTCCCCGTAGACATCACGAACGTCGCTGCGGTCTAGAACCCACAACCCGGAAAAATCGACATCCGCTTGGGCAAGTGTGAGAGGAACGTGTAGGCCAACGAGCCAGAACAGGCACATTCCAAACTTGAACACATTTGACGGACGCCACCGGCCACAGTAGGCTTGAGCCCTCATTTCGAAAAAGGAGCACATGATGCGGAACCTTATATCAATTCTTGCCATAGCGATCGTGATTGTTTTTTCAATTGGTGCTGCCGCTCAAGCGCCTCAACCCGGCCAAGGGCAAGGCCGTGGTCAGGTAGCTCCTGCCAGACCTGTGGGTGTCGACGCAGGAACTGCGAAAAAAATGATTGCGGCCGCTGAGGCAGCGGCGGTCGCCGCCAACGCGCAAGTTGCGATCGCAGTGGTCGACGGCAACGGCGACCTTGTAGGTTTCTTGCGCATGGATGGCGCATCGGCTCGAGCAGTAACCAGCTCCCAGGGCAAAGCTCGCGCGGCACTCCTGCTAGGAGTTCCCACAAAACAAGCTCAAGATGCGATGACTGGAGGAAAACCTGTTCCGGTGACGCTCACGGCCCCGCCGGCAGGCGCGTGGGAAATCACAATCGGCCAGGGCGGTCTGCCGATTGTGAAAGACGGTAAGGTTGTAGCCGCTATCGGCTGCGGTGGATCGCTGCCGGCCAATGACGAGAGATTCTGTCAGGCTGGCATCGACGCCATGAGCAAATGAGATCACGGTCTCCTGATAGGAACGGACGTAGCTTGATCCGTTTGGCACTCGATTAGAGAACGCGCCGACGCTAACGCTGGGACTAAGTCACGGTTTCGCCGAGAGTATGCAATATAGCCATCCGGTCGGACGAGGGTGACCCCGGCATTCGGTGATGATCGGAACTCAACGATGTCGCGAAAGGGTTCGAAGAGGTGCTTCGCCGCCTCCATGGTCGAAGATTTTCTGTCAGCATCGATCATCATCAGGAAGCGGCTGCTGATTCCCTTGCCGCCACGCATCGAATTATCGAAGTACCGCTTTCCAGGGCCTTCAACGATCGGACTTCCGGGATAGGCAACGGCAAGCTCAGAAAGCCTCTGCACGAAGGCATGCTGAAATGGGGCCAGACCCGACACGACAGGTATGACGGTATTGCGCAGAACCTGGGCAAACTTGTTCGCGGTTCCCATGACCTTGGTCAAGAAATCGGTTGTCTCGATGACTTGCTTGATGACCGGAAGTCGCTCGGAACTGTAGCTATCGAGCAGCCGTTCATTGCCATGGCCGTGCAGGGCAAGGTCAAGCTTCCAGGCCAGGTTCCAAACATCGTGCAGTCCAGTATTCATGCCCTGCCCGCCAAATGGGCTATGAATGTGAGCAGCGTCGCCGGCCAGGAAGATACGTCCGACGCGCATCTGCGCAACGTTCCGATGGTGAATCCGAAAGTAGCTGCTCCAATGGAGAGTGCGTGCCTCGATGCCACGTGGAGCGCGTTGACGAAGTATCTTCTGTACCAGGTCCAACGACGGAGCGTCTCCTTCGGGGCGTTCGATTGTTGCTACGATGCGCCGCCGGCCGGCGCTCATCGGAAAAATCGCGAGGGGTCCGAATTCACTGGGACAGAGTTGCAGCTCATCTGCCGGAAGAGTTTGGTTCGTCTCGATGTCGGCCAGCATGAACGAGGCATCATATTCTCCTCCCTGAAACGCAAGGCCCAATGCCTGCCGGACCGTGCTATGCGCGCCATCGCAGCCGACGACGAAGGAAGCTCTCAACTGAACTGGCTTGCCCTGCCGGGCAATCGTAACACTTACTGCATCGTCCTGCTGATCCGCCGCAACGAATGTGGTTTCATACTTAATGCTTCCACCTCTACGCCGCAGTTCGTCAGCGAGTAGTTTCTCCGTTACATTTTGCGGAACCATGGCAATGAAAGGATATGGGCTCTCTTCGGGAGTGAACGGTATATGGGCAAGCGAGCGTTCAGGGAGCATTATGGCGACCGACGTGACGCGATTGGCCGCCTCAAGGAATGGAGCGACGACTCCCGCCATGTCGAAGATCTCCAGCGTCCGAGGAAAAATCGCGAGCGCTTTAGAATGTATCGACTGTTCTGAGCGCGCCTCGATGAGCCGCCAGCGCAGACCTCGTCGTGCGCATTCATTAGCAAGAAACAACCCGACGGGCCCAGCTCCAACGATTAGAACATCCGTATTGTCCATTTCCAATCCTCCTCAAATCGGTTCTCGCCGACACGATCTCGCCAGTCCGGCAAATCCCGATGGCAAGCGGAATACCATCGTGCGAGTTGTCTGCGTGAGACGCGGGGGCTCAGCTTGCGCTTTCTCCACCAATCAGACGCTGCCGTGAACTATTGCAAATTGCGCCGATCTGTACACCTTGTTGCGTGCGATTTTGAACGGCGTTGTCGGGAAACTCCCTGGCGTTGAATCCCAGCCCATCCACTACCGGGAAGAGCGGGCTCAAACGATCAGTGTCCATTCCAAAAATGCTGGAGCAAAGTTGTGAGGGGGTGGCGAGCGTCACTGATTCGACTCAACCGTTGTACATCGACAACACGATGCATCCTGCAAACTCTCGACTGGCTCTGGCGAAAGCAAAGGAGAGCCATCTACACGCTTTTGGTCTCACGTGGGACGACACCACAGGCAGCAACAACGGCCACTTCGCGCCGTTCAATTGGAAGTCCAGTATGTAGCCGCGGGCTCTAGGGTGTGTTGCTCAACCAAGCTCGCGAAGCGAGCGCCACAATTCCAGCCACGGGCGTCAGCCCGGAATGTTATCCACGAGCGATCCAGTCCCGTTAGGGACGGCACAGAGCAATTGTGCCGCCCCTTCGGGGCTTGCCGCTTCTCGCAAGAAAATCCACGCGCTCACGCGCGTGGCTGAGATTGTTTCGCCGCTCCGCGGCTTCGTTCGGCAACAGCACCTTTAGCCCGCGACTAGATACTTGCAATCTGCGTGAGGTCCGGTTTTCGGCCCCGTCAGCTCTTTGTTTTTGGCAGTATTGCGAGTAGACCTTGGGCCGTTGCTTCCTTTACAGATGAGTACGTTTTGATCGGCGGGTGCCCGACGTTGGGCACAAGGCCGGGCTGATTGCTCATCTTCATCGTAAGCACTGCCAGTTCTTTGGGTCCGCCCACAACACCGCAATCAAGATCAGAGTCTTCCCTGCATTGTGTGTAAGTTCGGTACTGCTGTCCGGTTTGGCGGCTACCCAAGAGTACGACTGTTACTCCAGTTTCGTTGGGTGCAATTATTCGGTCTCGCTGAGAACACGCGTCACTCTTCTGCGAAAGTACTTGGATGGATTCTGTGCTATCGCGGACGTGAGCCGATATCGCATCAAGTGAGTCATAAAACCCGACCGGAAGCCAGGCACCGATGAACTCTTGCAAGCTCTCCAGGTTCCTGCGCGTGGCGCCTGTGGCTGCGACCAGAATAGCGACTCCATCCAGCAGAGTAGGCAGATTCCAGAAGAACGCCCCAAGGTGATCTCCGAATTCGTAGCGCAGGTGCGTCATGTCATAGACCAGCAGTCTCTGTGTAGATGACTGAATATCAACCGCCTGCGACATCTGATTGAAACATCCACCGACTACGGAGTTTCCTTCAGAACCAGGAGGCACCGTGCCCGTGATGCTTACGAATGGTACGTCTCCAGGAATCCCTTCCAGCGTCCCGGTACTGATCATCAGCGGAGCAAAATGCTCCTTCCCTTTCCAGCCGAAGATCAATGTGGCCTCCCTACATGTCGCCTTATTGTGCGGCTATCTTCCGGAGCGTTCCAGCAACTCCGCGGCAGAATTGATGAGTTCGACCTCTCCGCGCAAGGCCGTTGCCACGCGGATGATTTCCGCGTTCAGCTCATCCCAGCGTTTTTGTTCAATGGCCTCCCTCACTCCGGGAATAGTCTTGGCGTCATAGCCGGAATACACACCCGGAGCGTAAATGATGTGCTTGTACCAGGGACGACGGGGCAGTCCCTCGGCGGTGGTCAGCACATGTTCAGCTTGCATCAGCTTGCGGTTCAAGTCTTGCAGTGTCCTGGCCGCAACATCCTTGTTCCAGTGCTGGGTCAAAGCTGAATGGTAACGCTGCGCGCTGACAACGAGTGCATCGGACGCATTTTCGAGCGGAGCGAAGTTGAGGTGTGGCGGAACATCTTCTTTTGAAGGAGCAGGGCGAGGGCGTCGTGGATCGTGCGTGGCATTAAATACGCCTTCTTCGATTTGCTTATTCCGTTCAAGAGTCGCCTCGCGTGTGTCGTCGGCGAGCTTCTTGAGCTGTTTCAAATAGAGCCGAATGGTGTCGGCCAATCCGTTGAATTCGAATGGGAGAAGATCTGCATTCGCGAGACGCATCACCGCCGTGCCGATCGTCTGTGACAGTGCTCGCGCATAAACGAAGTCTTTATCCGAAAAATGAGTAAACCAGTAGAAGTCATCGTAGATCGAGTGATAGATCCCGCCTTCATCTTCGCCGCCGTATCCAAGATTCAGGGATGCGATACCAACGTGATCGAGAAAGGCCGTGTAATCCGAGCCGGAACCTAGAGCGCCGATGCGCACTTCGGCGCGTTGACGCACCTCCTGGCGATCTTCCGCATTCTTTGCACGAGCAATTGCCGCCAGCCGGTCACGTTGTGAAGCGGAGAGTTCTGTCTCGGGGTCTTTTATGTCGGCCGCAACTCCATTGATGAAATGCTCCAGGGTGTGAGAACCCTCCACGTTGAGATATCCGCGGCCATTGCCGTCGCTGTTGATATACACGACTGCGTGTTCCTGTAGTTCCTTCACGTGAGTTTCCGCCCACTCCGTGGAGCCGAGCAACATCGGCTCTTCGCCGTCCCACGCGCAATAAATAATGGTGCGTTTCGGCCGCCAGCCTTGCTTGACGAGTTCTCCCAGCGATCGAGCTTCTTCGAGCAATGCGACCTGGCCCGAGGTCGGATCTTCCGCGCCATTCACCCAGGCATCGTGATGATTGCCACGAATAATCCAGGCGTCCGGTTGTTCCGCGCCGGAGATTTTGGCGATGACGTTGTAGAGTGTCTTGAGATCCCAATTGAAATTGACCTTCAAGTGGACCTTCGCACTTCCAGGCCCGAGGTGATACGAAATCGGCAGCGCCCCACGCCAATCTCTCGGCGCCATTGGTCCAGTCAGTGCTGCCAGCAAAGGCTGCGCATCTGCGTATGAAATCGGCAGAACCGGAATCTTCGTGATACTTGAAGCGTCTTTGACTGCAAGCCGTTTCGCGTCAGCGGTAGCGCCGATTCCCGGTGTTAGCGGATCTCCCGGGCTGGAGGACGGAAAGTCCATGACGCTCCCGCGCTGAACGCCATCAGGAGGACGCATCGGACCTTTTGGAAATACATCGTCAGACGAAAAGCCATCATCGCCGGGATCCGAATAGATGATGCAGCCGATCGCACCGTGCTCGGCGGCGACCTTCGGTTTGATGCCGCGCCAGGAGTGTCCGTACTTGGCGATCACAATTGCTCCCTTTGCAGAAATCCCTAACCGGTCCAGTTCCTCGTAATCTTTCGGGAGTCCATAGTTGACGAAGACAAGTGGACCCGTCACATCTCCGTCGGTCGAGTATGCGTTGTACGAAGGCAACTGTTCCGATTGCTGATTCGATGTCGGATCGACGGAGACTGGCGGCTCCTGCAGCTTGGCCGTGAATCGGACCGGCTCGATCATCTCGAGAACACGTTCCTTTGGAGTCGGAAACAGCACGTCGAATGTTTCCATCTGAGCGTCCCAACCCCATTCCTTGAATTTCGACAGAATCCATTCGGCATTTTGCCGATCGTACGCCGAGCCGACATGATGCGGCCGCGCGGTTAAGCGCCGCATGTACTCGCGCTGGTTGTCGGCATTGGGGATTGCGCGAAACTTTCCTTCCCATTGGCGCTCTGCCGTCGAACTCTCGCGAGTGAAGCCCGGTAGGAGTTCATCCTCCGCGGCACTGACGGTCAGAACAACAACGGCGATCAAAATACCGGCCAATCGAACACGCAGCATACGGGTTCCTCCGCAATGCATTCTAGCGCACTGTGGTCAACACGTTAGGAACTTGGGTCAGTTTAAATCTGCAACCGACAAAATACGGGCACGTGGCTGAATAAGGCAGATTCCCCACCTCACGAGCAGGGGAATCTGCATCATTCGAAACACGGCAAAATCCAAACCAACCCGGGGGCAGAAATTGCTCACTGTCCCCGAATTTCTGCGACACAATAACGCTCCGACATGAATCCCCGATTTCCCATGCCGCCTTTTCCGAGCGGATGGTTCCGAGTTGCGGCAAGTGACGATGTGTCGCGTGGTGCCGTCAAGCCACTTCGATACTTCGGAAAAGATCTCGTCCTGTTTCGCGGCGAGGATGGCACAGCCCACGTGCTCGATGCCCATTGCCCGCATATGGGAGCCCACCTCGGTTATGGAGGGCGTATCAAGGGAAATATTGTCGAGTGTCCTCTTCACGGATGGCGATGGAACGGAGACGGCCGCTGCGAGGGAATTCCCTACAGCGACAAAATTCCGGCGAATGCGGCCATTCGGAGCTGGCACCTCAGAGAAGTGAACGGGCAGATCATGCTGTACCACGACCCGCAAGGCGCGGAGCCGGCCTGGGATGTCCCCGAAATGCCGGAATACGGGGACCCGCGTTGGCTGCCGTTTCGTTTTGCGCATCGGTGGAAGATCCGCACTCACGTCCAGGAGTTTGGCGAAAACGGAATCGATATCGCGCATTTCCCCTACCTCCATTACCAGCAGACAGCCACGGTTGAGAGCCGAGGTTTGGAAATGACGGGACCGTTTCTCATTCATCATTTGTTTCAACGCTACAACGTGTTTGGCTTCATTAAATTTTTCACTCCGGAAGTCAGCGGGCCACTCGACATTTACCTCTACGGTTTAGGTTTTGCCGTCAATCGCGCAGTGATCCAGACGAAAATCGCACTTCGGTATGCATTCGCTTTCTACTTCACTCCGATTGACGATGATTACAGCGAGGTTTACTCGATGCTGGCCATGGAGAAGACATTCGGCGGAGTGCTTACTTATCTGTTGCTGCGCAAGGCGGCTCGTGAAGCAGGCGTCACCATTAATCAGGACATACCGATTTGGGAAAACAAACTCTTCCGTTCGCAGCCGAGACTCTGCGAAGGAGACGGTCCGGTCATGACGTATCGCCGCTGGGCCTCGCAATTTTATCCGCTGGAGAAGCTCGACGCGAAGTGAAGCAGCAGCGCGCCAAAGCAGAAATCGACTGGTTGACGGAGTTCCTGATACGCAATCGCTGGCTGCTGGTCGTTCCCATATTGTTGCCGCTGTCGTTTCTCTTCGACCTCGTCATGGGCGCCCGGGATTTCTACGTTCGGACACTGCGGCGCGCGCCGAAGAAGCACGACGCGCGCGTGCGAGATATTCAGGAACAGATTTACCGTTGGCACGAGAACGGCGCGAACGGTCGACTCTGCACGGCGCGGCGGCCATGGATGAGCATCTCGACAAGGATGGTGAAGTATAAGCGGCCAGAAAATTCCATCCACATTTCTCTTCACGACATTCTTTTGCTCGATACAGACCGTCGAATCGTTCGCGTCGAACCGCGCGTGACGGTCGGTCAGCTGACAACCTATCTCCTGCCGCGCGGCTGGACGCTGCCAGTGGTGCCGGAGCTCAACGATCTGACTGTAGGCGGGCTGTATGTGGGTTACGGCATCGAGGTCTCTTCACACAAGTATGGCTTGTTCAGCGAATCGGTCGAGTCGTGCGACGTCGTGCTCGGAGATGGACGTCTCGTTCATGCGTCGCCGCACGAAAATGTGGACCTCTTCAACGCCCTGCCGTGGTCGCAGGGATCGCTCGGCTTCGTCGTCGCGATGGAGATCGCCATCATTCCAGCCGCACGATACGTCCACGTCACCTATCATGCGGCGCATAGCATCAAGGAAGCCTGCGAATTGATGGCGCACGAGGTGTGCCGCGATAATCCAGCCGAATTTGTCGAAGGAATGTTGTTTTCACCGCATGAATCAGTTGTGACCACAGGCGTGTTTGCGAATAACGCCCCTCCTGGAAAGGTTCATTACGCCAATCGCTGGTACGCGCAGTGGTTTGCGTCACGCAGCCGGCATTTTATTTCGGCGGGCGGTGGTGACGAGTTCATTCCCCTCGAGCATTACTACCAGCGGCACGTTCGCGGCATGTACTGGGAGAGCGAACTGATCGTACCGTTCGGAAATCGGCCGTGGTTTCGATACTTGCTTGGTTGGATGATGCCGCCGAAAATATCCTTTCTCCGGCTCACACAAGGTGAGCGCATCAAGCGCTACTACGATGAAAGGCATGTCGTGCAGGATGCGCTGGTGCCGGTGCAGCATCTCGAGAAGACGGTATGCTACTTTGATCGGATTTTCGAAGCCTATCCCGTTTGGCTCTGTCCCATGCGAGTCCATCTGAAGAGCCCGCGCGGTTTTGTGAATCCTGACGGAAATCAAAGCAAGCACGAGATGTACGTCGATGTTGCTGTCGTTGCTGTGCCCGGACCGATTTTCAGGGGCGAAGATTACAACGCGATGGATGGCGTGCGAAGCATGGAGCAATTTCTGCTGGAGCATCGTGGATACCAGGCGCTTTACTCCGTAACTCAGCTCAGTGCCGATGAATTTCGGCGCATGTTCGACTGCACGCTGTACGATGACGTGCGGCGTCGTTACGGTCTTGAAAATGTATTCATGGATGTTTACGAAAAGGTGCGCCTGACATGAAAGGCAGCCAGGTCGCCATGGCCATGCGTGAATACCGCAGCCTCTTCGATGCAAGTGAAAGCGGCAATCTCGCAGCGCGCAAAAAACACTACGACATCGTCGTCAATAACTTCTATGACCTGGTCACGGATTTTTATGAATTTGGCTGGGGCGATTCATTTCATTTCGCTCCACGAAAGAAGGGTGAAGATTTCTGGGCTTCCATTCGGCGATGTGAGCGCACATTCGCCGACCGGCTCGGGCTGAAGCCTGGCATGATTGCGCTCGACGTGGGTTGCGGCGTCGGTGGACCGATGCGCGAAGTTGCCCGGCAGAGTGGAGCTCAAGTTGTCGGCATCAACAACAACGCGTATCAGGTTCGAAAGGCGGAAAACTACAATCGCAAGCAAAGCCTCGATCACCTCTGTTCCGTCATGAAGGCTGATTTTCTGAACATGCCCATTCCCGATGCTTCTTACGACGCCGTCTTTGCCATCGAATCGCTTCCTCACGCGCCCGACAAGCGACGCGCGTATCGTGAGATTTTTCGAATACTGAAGCCGGGCGGCCTGTTCGTGCTGCACGAGTGGTGCCTGACGGACCTCTACGATGCATCGAATCCCGAGCATATGCGCCTGAAGTTCGGTATTGAGATTGGTAATGGACTGCCCGACCTTGCACCCGTACCCGAAGTGATATCTGCATTAAAGGACGTCGGATTTGAACTTCTGGAAACGTGGGACGCCGCACAGGATTCGGACTCGGAAACACCGTGGTATCGAGGATTGGAAGGAACGGACCTCTCGCTGACGTCCGTGCCGCGCACACCAATCGGTCGCGCGATTACCAACGTTGTCACTCGTTGCCTGGAAGCGCTGCATGTTTTTCCGCGAGGCACGATGGCAGTGAGTACCCTGTTAAATCATGCCGCGGACGATCTCGTCGCGGCCGGACGCGCCGGCATTTTCACACCACTGCTGTATGCAAAAACGCGAAGACCGTAAGCTCCGTCGTCGGGTAGCTCGGTTAGCGCGTGCTACAATCGGGGGCTATGAGCGTTGCCGAAGTCGAGACAAAGAGAGAGCACGAGAGTTTTTTCACCACCACCGCCGCTTCGTTGATCAATTGGGCCCGTAAGAGTTCACTTTGGCCTTATCCATTCGGGACAGCCTGCTGCGCAATTGAATTTATGGCGACGGCTTCGTCGCATTATGACATCGCGCGGTTCGGCTCAGAGGTCGTGAGGTTTTCGCCGAAACAAGCGGACGTCCTCATGGTTCTCGGCACTATCAACGACAAGATGGGCCCTGTCCTGAAGCAGATCTACGATCAAATGGCCGAGCCGAAGTGGGTCATATCGATGGGCGCGTGTGCAACATGCGGCGGCTTTTACCGCGCGTACCACGTAATGCAAGGCATCGACGAAATCGTCCCGGTGGACGTGTACATTCCAGGATGTCCGCCCACACCGGAAGCGCTTCTCGATGCGGTCATCAAACTTCAGCACCAGGTTGAAAGTGATACGCGGCTTTCTTACGAACGTCATCCCCGGCAAACTCGACTAAAGACGCCGGAGCTCGACGCTACCGTTCACGAATTGGCGGGGCCGCCGCGGTCGCTCGTAAGATTCCTGGACGAAAACCAAGACGTCAAAGGACCGATTGCTCAAGCGTTCAAACAAAAATTCCCAAATGACTTGATCAGCATGCGGGAGTTTCGCGGCGATCTTTCGGTCACGGTCAAGCGCGAGAGCGCAAAGCAGATCCTTCGGTCGCTGAAAAACGATCCCGAATTCGATTTCAAAATGCTGCTCGACGTTACGGCCGTGGATTACCTCGCCGAACGCGCCGCGCGATACGACGTTGTCTATCACCTACTCTCACTTTCGAACAAACATCGCCTGAGGCTCAAGGTGCCGGTGCCCGACGATGATCCAACAATCGACACCGCCGTCGATATTTGGAAGGGCGCCGATTGGTCGGAGCGTGAAACGTATGACATGTTCGGGATCCAATTCAAAGGCCATCCCGATTTGCGAAGAATATTGACGCACTCTCAGTTTGTCGGCCATCCCCTTCGAAAAGACTTTCCGCCCGGCCAACGCACGCCATGCAAGGAGACGGAAGATCTTCCCGTTGTCGAGCGCGCGAAAAAATATGCCGAATCGATGGGATTGGCGCATCCACAGATCTTGAATGTGGGTCCTCAGCATCCGGCCATGCATGGAACGTTTCGTCTTCAAGGTTCTGTCGATGGCAAGAAGATCATCGATGCGGATACGGAAATCGGTTATCTCCATCGTTGCTTTGAAAAGATGTCCGAGACTCACATGTACTGGCAGGTGATTCCCTACACGGATCGTCTGAACTACATGTCCTCCATGATGAACGGCGTTGCGTATGCAATGGCGGTCGAAAAGATGTTCGGTGTGGAGATCCCGAAGCGCGCGCAGTACATCCGCGTGATCCTCTCGGAGTTCAGCCGGATCGCCGATCATCTTGTGTGCGTCGGCACGAACCTCGTCGATCTGGGTGCGATTACAAATTTCTGGTACACCTTCCGCCCACGTGAGGAAATCTACGACCTGATCGAATCCTGTTGCGGCGGCCGGCTGACCGTGAGCTATGTTCGCATCGGCGGCCTTGCCGACGACATCCCGCCGGATTTCGTGACGCGCTCGCGCAATCTTCTCGAGATGATTCCCAAGTATGTGGACGACATCGAGAAGATGAATCGCCACAACAGAATTTTCAAAATGCGGACGGAGGGGATCA
>JACXTT010009247.1_pt1 | contig 13487 bp, 13 predicted proteins | sample 9270951 | NCBI WGS metagenome assembly JACXTT01 (sample SAMN15532306, study PRJNA645909) | rock metagenome | isolation source: weathered quartz diorite | place: Puerto Rico | collected 2017-06-21
GCCCGGGCAGGGGACGGGATTGCCGGCTTCGCCGAACGGGTGGCAAGGGCCGCGGCCCGACTGGTTCGCCACGGTCTCGCCGGCCTCCGCCGTCGGCGGCACCTTCAGGTCGATCTGGTCCGGGGCGCCCGCGTGCGCTCCCTCGTAGGTCAGGTAGGCCATGATCGCGATGATCGCGACGGCGAACGTGGTCGCGATCGGCCGACGCTCGGGGCGTCGCTCGGGACTGCGGTCGTAAAACGGAAGGCCGAAGAGCAGAACCATCGCGAGGGTCGGGATGCCGACCGTCGCCACCACCACGAGGCTGGGCGGCTTGATCACCCGCAGAAGCTCGAACAGGAAGTAGAAGTACCAGTCGGGTCGCGGGGTATAGGTGACCGTCGTCGGGTCGGCGCGGTTCGCGAGGTCCCCGGCGCCGAGGATGATCGACATCGCGATGATCACCCCGAGCACGATCGCGGCCATCGTCGAGTCCTTCAGGACCGCGTAAGGGAAGAACGGCTTCCCCTGTGACTTCAGGATCTGGTACTCGCGGAGGTACTGCTCTTTTTCGCGTGCTTTCATGCGCGACCGCCCGCTACACCTGCTCGCGGTCGATCGGCTCCGGCAGCTTGGCCTTCAGCCACGGCGGCGCCGTGGTGCCGAGCTTGGTCACGAGGTAGATGTGAATCCCGATCAGCGCAGCGATCAAGATTGGGATCAGGAGCATGTGGAGCGCGTAGAAACGTGAGATCGTGGTGGCGCCGAACTCCGGGCCGGCCCGGAGGAAATCGGCCAGGTAGGGACCGATGATCGGTCCCGAGCCGGTGATGTTCACGGCCACCACGGTCGCCCAGAAGGAGCGCTGGTCGAATGGGAGCAGGTACCCGGTCAGGCCCATCGCGAGGGTCAAGATGAGCAGCACGACTCCCACGATCCAGTTGAGCTCCCGAGGGTACTTGTAGGCCCCGAAGAAGAAGGTCCGCCCCATGTGCACGAACGCGAGCACGATCATCACGCTTGCGCCCCAGTGGTGCATGCCGCGCACGAAGGAGCCGAGCCAGACGTCGTTGTTGATGTGCTGGATGCTGTCGTAGGCGCGAGTCGCCGAGGGGTCGTAGTACATCGCGAGGAAGACCCCCGTGACGGCCTGCGAGAGGAAGGCGAACATGGTCGCGGACCCAAGCGTGTAGTACCAGTTCGTGCCCTTCGGGACCTTCCGGAAGAGGAAGCCCCGGAGGAAGCCGCTGGCGGAGGTGCGCTCGTCGACCCAGCCGACGATGTCGATACCGGCTTCGGCGGCCTGCTGGCCCGGCGAGACCCTGGGCTTCCCGTCGGGCTCTGCGGGAGGCTTGGGGCGGCGGCGGACGCCCGGCAACGGTGGCTTGGGGATCTTGATCGCCATTTACTGAGGCGGCGGGACCGTGAACCGCTTTGGGTAGAGGTACTGCCAGAGGCCGTCGAGGTGCTCGGCCGGATCACGAGCGGAGAATCGCTTCAGGTGGGAGTTGACGCTGTAGCGTGGGCCGATCTGGACCTGCCCGTTCCGGACCCGAGTGACGAAACGGTCGAGCGGCCGCACCGGCGGTCCGCCCACGACCAGGCCCCGGAAGTCGTAGACGCCGCCGTGGCAGGGACACACGAACCGCTCCGCGGCCACGACCCAGCGGACCGGGCACCCCAGATGCGCGCAGCGCGTCGAGATCGCCACGAACCCGCCCGGCTTCTCGCCGGGGAGCTGAGGATTCGTCTTCCTGACGTAGGCCGTGCTCTTTCCCGCCTCCCCCACTCCCGCCGTGAGCGTGATCGTCTTGGGGACGTAGTTGTCCGCTGTGAAGTCGCTGGGAGGCCCGACGTCCTGGTAGGTGACCTTCTCCTGCTCGAACACCGGGCCGAGCGCGAACCCGATCGCCGGCAGTGCGATCGCGGCGCCGGCGATACCTCCCGCCGCTACCGCGCCACCGGTGAACAGCCGGCGGCGCGTGATCGTCTCGCCCTCGAAGTACCCGGGCAGCTTCGTGGGCGGAAGCGACGGGCCGCTCGGTGCAGCGCCGTCGGCGCCATTCGGCGCCAGTGAGCCCTCGATGCTTGTTTCGTCGTCCAACGGGAGGAAAGTTTCGCCTGTTACGTACTTCCCAGGCTCATTCAGCTACTTGCCTTGAAAGCTATCAAGGCGCGCTCAGCCTCTGGCTGGATCCCGAGCTCGGCCGCACGCCGCAAAGCCGCCTCCAGCGCCGCGGCCGGCGCTTCCCGGCGCTGGTCGCGGAGCCCCTGCTTCGCGGCCCGCGCCTCGTCCCATGGGCCGCCCGCAACGCCGAGGACCCCGAGCGCCCAGACCGCCGCCGGCACCGCGCTGGACCGCAGCTCGGGGCCGGAATGGGCTTCGGCGCAGAGGGCAATCACGTCCGCGAGCTCTCGGACAGCGGCGATGTCGCCGAGCGCGGCAAGCCGGGAGAGCCCCAACGCGTAGAGGTAGTCGCCGGCGAGCAGCCGGAGGTTCTCGTCGGACGGCTCGATCAGCCGCGGGCGCCCATAGTGCACGAGATAACCCTCGAGAATGCTCTCCACGAGCAGGGCGTACTCGCGATGGTGCGCTCGACACCGCTCGGATCCGGCGACCAGGGGCCCAAACACCTCCAGCACAGGCTCGTCGATCAACGCTGCCGCCAGCTCTCCCCCTTCGGCCGCGACGAGCTCCCGGAGCCGGGTGAGCACCTCGCCCCCCGCCACCCCGGTCGTCATCGTGCGACCTCCTCGAATGCCTCGGCCGCTGCCCCGAGCGTCGCCTCGATCTCAGGCGGGCCGTGAACCAGCGAGGGAAACCAGGCTTCGAAAGGAGACGGCGGCAGATAGATCCCGCGTTTCAGCATCGCGCCGTGAAAGCGCCCAAAAGCAGCCGAGTCGGCGGCCCGTGCGCCGTCGTAGTCGCGGACCGGCGCGGATGCGAAGAACACGCTGAGCAGGCCGCAAACGTACGGAACCTGGACGGTCACGCCGGCGGCCTGCGCCGCGGACGCCAACCCCTGGCCGAGCCGGGCGGTCGTGCTCTCGAGGCCGTCGTATGCAGCTGCGTCGAGGCGCGCGAGCGTCGCCAGGCCGGCGGCGGTTGCAAGCGGGTTTCCGGAGAGCGTGCCGGCCTGATATGTGTCGCCGGCCGGCGCGAGCTGCTCCATGAGCGCCCTCGGGCCGGCGACCGCGGCGAGGGGAAGACCTCCTCCCAGCACCTTGCCGAGCACGATCAGGTCGCCCCGAACCCCGAGAAGCTCCTGCGCCCCGCCGCCCGCGACGCGAAAGCCGCTGATCACTTCATCCAGCACCAGCAGCGCTCCCGTCCGGTCGGCGCCGCTCCGGAGCAGCTCGAGGAAGCCGTCGACCGGTGGGACGAGACCCATGTTCGCGGGCAGGGGCTCCGCGAGGATCGCCGCCACGTCACCACCGACATCGTCGAGGGCGGCACCGAAGCGGTCGAAGTCGTTCCAGGGAACGACGATCGTGTCGCCGGCCTGTGCCCTGGTGACGCCCGGGGAGGCCGGAATCCCGTGCGTCGCGAGCCCTGAGCCGGCGTCCGCGAGGAGGCCGTCCACGTGCCCGTGGTAGGCGCCCGCGAACTTGACGATCTTGTCGCGGCCGGTAACCGCGCGCGCGAGGCGCACCGCCGTCATCGAGGCCTCGGTCCCCGAGGACACGAGCCGGACCATCTCGGCCCCGGGCACCCTCTCGACAACCTCGGCCGCGAGCTGGACCTCGGCCTCGGTCGGCGCGCCGTAGCTGGTGCCCCGCGCGGCGGCGCTGGTCACCGCCGCGACCACGGCAGGATGAGCGTGGCCGAGGATCAGCGGCCCCCACGAGGAGACGTAGTCGACGTACCGGTTCCCGTCCACGTCGACTATGTACGGGCCCTCGCCGGACTCCAGGAAAACCGGGTCGCGGCCGACCGCCCCCATCGCGCGAACGGGGCTGTTCACCCCACCCGGTATCAGTGAGACGGCCCGCTCGAAAAGCCGTTGCGAGCGCTCGTCGCGGAGCGCTGGACCCGGCGCCGGCTCAGCTGTATCGCGCTTCCCAGGCAGCGTAATCAGGAGTGAAGTAATGGAGCCGGACCTTCTTGTACTCGGTCGACGAGTAGAGCGTCGCGCGGTCGTCTCCGGAGAGGCCGCAGACCGACGCGACACCGTCGAGAACCGCGTCGCATTCCTCCTTCGAGCGCCCGTGCGCCATCGTGAAGATGCTGTAGGGCCAGTCCGGGTACGTGGGCCGCCGGTAGCAGTGCGAAACGCCCCGAACGGCCGCCATCAAGGGCCCAAGCTGATCGATCCGGTCCTCGGGAACCCTCCACACCCCCATCCCGTTGGCGGAGAACCCCGCTCGCCGATGAAACAAGATCGCCGCGACGCGGCGCAAAAGCTTCCGCCCGACCATTCCTTGAAGGTGTTCCAGGAGCCCCTCAACGCCGATTCCCAGCTTCGCGGCCGCGGGCGCATAGGGATCCGAGCGGACGGCCATCGGCCCCTGCGTCGCGCGAATCACCGCGACGTCCAACTCGTCGCGCGGGACCGGCTCGCGCGGCATCGGCTCGCTTGCCTCGACGGTCGCCGCAAGGGCATCGGTGCCGCCCTCCATCTCGAGGTTCATGTTGATCTTGAACATCGTGAGCGTCGGCAGCTGGCGGATCGACTCGGCGCCGCTCAGCTCCTTCAGCACGTCGAGGGTGCCGTCGAGACCGAGCTTCGAGTCCGGCGCCGTGGCGATCGTGAACCAGAGGTTGAAGTCGTGGATCCGCAGGTAGTTGTGCGAGACGCCCGGATGCTCGTTGATGATCGCGGCGGCGCGCTGCGGGTGATCGGCGTCGACCCTCGCCGCCACCAGCATCGAGCTGTAGCCCAACGCCGGGGTGTCGAAGATCGGCGTGATCTCACGGATGATCCGCTGGTCGAGGAGCCATTGGGTGCGCTCGAGCACCTCCTCTTCGGAGACGACGTGATCGCCGTCGCTTGCCTTCGCGGCGATCGCCGCGAAGGGCCGCTCCTCGAGCGGAAAGCTCGACTGGAGCAGGTTCAGAAGGCGCCGATCCCAGTCGTTCAGCGGAACCGCCGCGCCGTGCTCACGCGAACGAAGCTTCGAGACGGGACCACCTACCCGCGTAGCCATGAGGCCACCTCTTTTGCGTGGTAGGTGACGATCACCTCGGCGCCGGCGCGGCGAATGGCCGTTAGTGATTCCAGCACCGTCGGACGCTCGTCGATCCAGCCTCGCTCCGCGGCGGCCTTGAGCGCCGCGTATTCGCCTGACACGTTGTAGGCGGCGACCGGAACCGGCACGGCCTCCCGCACTCGCTGAATCACGTCCAGGTACGGGAGCGCGGGCTTCACCATCACGATGTCCGCGCCTTCTTCGACGTCGATCTGAGCTTCCCGCACGGCCTCGCGCGCGTTCGCCGGATCCATCTGATAGCCACGTCGGTCGCCGAACGCGGGCGCCGAATCGGCGGCCTCGCGAAACGGCCCGTAAAAGGCGGACGCGAACTTCGCGCTGTAGGCCACGATCGGCAGGTCTCCGTGGCCCTCGGAGTCGAGCTGAGCGCGAATCGCCCCCACACGCCCGTCCATCATGTCGGACGGAGCAACCGCATCGGCACCTGATTCTGCGTGCGAGATCGCCGTCTTGGCGAGCAGCTCGAGCGTGAGATCGTTGTCAACGTCGCCGTCCTCGCGCACGATTCCGCAGTGCCCGTGGGACGTGTACTCGCAAAGGCAGACGTCCGTGATCACCGTGAGCTCGGGCTGCGCCTGCTTGAGCGCGCGCACCGCGAGCTGCACGATCCCCTCGGGGTCGTAGGCGCCGGACGCAGCTTCGTCCTTGTCAGCCGGGATGCCGAAGAGCAGCACCGCCGGGATGCCGAGCTCGGCGATCTGACCGGCCTCGCCGGCGAGGTGAGAGATCGTCAGACGCTCGATCCCGGGCATCGCCTCGATTGGCTCTCGCCGGTCGGAGCCGTGCATGACGAACAGCGGGTAGACGAGATGGTCGACGGACAGGTCGGTCTCGCGGACGAGGCCCCGCAGCCCGCTCGTCTTTCGCATGCGCCGCAGGCGCGTTGCTGGAAAAGCCATCATGCCCAGTCTATCCAGGGCTTGAAAACAGCCAGCTATCCGAATCGCCTGATCGCAAGGCGGGCGGCGAGCGCGAACGCGGCGCCAACCGCGGCCAGGTGGACGAGCGGCCCGGCCAATGCGCCCTCGGCGTAGAACGCGGCGTCGATGGCCTTCAGGGCCGGCTTGAACGGGAAGACCGCCGACACCACACGCGTCAGGTCGTACAGCCACGCGCTCACGACCCCGGACGGCACGAGCGCGCAGAAGACGAGCGGCAGCAAGATCGTGAAAGCGAGCAGCGAGGCCACGGACGTGTCCCGCGCCACAGCCCCCATCGCCGTGCCGAGCGCGCCGAATGCCAGGCCGGCTACCACGAGCGCAACGAGCCATAGCGCGAAGCGCCCCCAATCCAGCGCGACAAACCCGGTCAGCACCACCACCATCAGGAGCGTCACGACGAGCCCGACGCAGCCCGCCAGGATGACCTTCTCGGCGAGCAGGGCGGGGCGCGAGACCGGGCCGCGGACAAGCCGCGAGAACGCGTTCTCGGACCGCTCGAGCGCGAGAGAGCCCGACGCCAGCAGGACAGTCACGAACATCATCGAGATCGTGACGGCGAGCGATCCAGCGAAGCTGGTGAGCGGCACCCGGCTTCCACTCAAGACCACCTTGCGGACCTTGATCGGCTCGCTGGCCGCGGTCAGCGCCTTGGCGCCGATGTCGAAGTTCTCTTGAGCGAGCGTGTTGAAGCGGATCACCCGATCGAGCTGCCGGCTCACCGGCGACCGGCGCGGCAGCGCGCGCTTCGCCGCACGCGTGATCTGCCCGATGCGGCGGAGCCCGAGGACAGTGAACTCGTTGCCGAGGACGTTCACGGTGCCGCCTTTGAGAAGGAGCTGAAGGTACTGAAGGTTCTGCCTGATGAGCGCCTGCGAAAGGCGCCGGTTCTGAGCAGCGACGACGCTCGAGATCGTGTCGTCGACGAGCCGGCCCTTGACCGGGTCCTCCTCGTTGACGAACAGCTCGACCTGAGTCTGGTCGACCTGCGACTGCGCCTTCCGCACGGCATCGGGTGGGATGATCAGAGCCGCGAGGGCATCGCCGTCGCGCACTTTGCGCTCTGCCTCGCCGCGGGACGAGACGTTGATCGTCTTGACACGGCCGGCGAGCTCATGCGGGCCGAGCACCGACCCGAGTTGCTGATTGCCGATTTGGACCTGCTCGTCCCGAGGCACCTGATTGAAGACCGCGACGGTCGGCTTGTCGGAGCCGCGGCTGAAGGCAAAGCCGATCAGGAGTGCGACAGCAACCGGGTAGACGACGAGCACCGCGGCCATCAGCGGCGAGCGCAGCAAGATGCGCAGATCCTTCTGCAGCAGCCAGGGAATCGAGCGCATCAGTGTCCGCGCTGGCGGAGGAAGGAAACGAAGGCTGCCTCGAAATCAGGTCCCGAGTCGGGCTCGCCGCCGTCCGAGGTGACAGCTTCCTCGAGCTCGGCCGGCGAGCCCCAGAAGAGGCGCTCGCCGTCTGCCAGCACAAGCACACGCGTCGCGTAGCGCTCGGCCTCCGACACCACGTGCGTCGAGTACAGGACGGTCGTACCTCGCGCCGCGAGTCCCCCGATGAAGCGCCAGAGCCGTTCGCGCTGCCGAGGGTCCAGGGCCGTGCTGGGCTCGTCGAGCAGCAGGACCGGCGGCGCGCCGAGCAGGCCGATCGCGACGTTCACCCGCTGGCGGTTGCCGCCCGAAAGGTGCGCGACCTGCTCGTCTGCGCGGTCCTCCAGTCCTGTCTCAGCCAGCATCCGAGCAGCCACGCCTTCGACGTCGTCGACCCGCTCGAGCCGCGCGAACAGGCGAAGGTTCTCGATCACGCTGAGCTTGCTGTAGAGGGCCGGCTGCTGCGGGACCCAGCCGACGCGGCCCGGCGCGGACATGGTCCCCGAGTCCGGCGCCTGGATGTTCGCGAGGATCGTGAGGAGGGTGGTCTTGCCGGCCCCGTTCGGCCCGATGCACGCGATCAGCTCGCCTTCCCGAGCCTCGAGCGAGATGCCTTTGAGCGCCTCGCGGCCGCCGTAGCTCTTGCGCAACTCGACCGCTTCGAGCAACGGCGGCGCGTCGGTTCGCATGATGGCGAGGTTACCTTCGATCCGATATACACGCCGCATGTCCGAGCACCGCGTCCTCTTCATCGGCGACGTCGTCGGCGAGCCCGGGCGAAAAGCTGTGGAGCGGACGTTGCCGGGGCTGATCGAAAAGCACTCGCCCGACCTCGTAGTGACCAACGGCGAGAACGTCGCCGGCGGACTGGGAATCACCGAGCGAACCGCGCGAAAGCTCCTGGACGCCGGCACCGACGTGATCACGACCGGAAATCACGTCTACCGGCATTCGGAGGTGTACGACTTCCTCGACCGCAGCGATCGGATCGTGCGACCAGCCAACTACCTGGACAGCAACCCGGGACGCGGCCATGTGGTGGTCGAGAGGAACGGTCTGCGCTGGGCGGTCGTCAACCTCAGCGGGACGGTGTTCATCCAGGCCGCACAGTCGCCGTTTCAGGTGGTCGACCGGCTTCTGGGAAAGCTGCAGGACGAAGCCGACTACGTGCTCGTCGACTTCCACGCGGAGGCAACGAGCGAAAAGGTGGCCATGGGCTGGTACCTCGACGGCCGCATACTCGCGGTCATCGGGACCCATACGCACGTGCCGACGGCCGACAACCGGGTGCTGCCGGGGGGCACCGCTTACATCTCGGACGCCGGCATGACCGGCGCCCGCGGCGGCGTGATCGGCGTGAAGCGCGACCAGATCATTCAGCGGTTTCTGACGCAGATGCCGGTGCGGTTCGAGACGGCTGAGGAGGATCCGTGGGTGATGGGATGTCTGGTAACGACCGATCGTCCCCCCCTGGCGAGTGCGATCGAGCAGATCCTCGTGCCCGCGGGGAGCGATTGAGCTCGCTGTCCGAACGACCGTCCAAGAGGGTCTCCGAGAGCAACAGAGCGGTCATCGCAAGCGGGAACCACCACACGATGTAGAGGTAGAACCAGTGTGTCATCGTGATCTGAAGCGCGATCAGGGTGGCGGCCGCGAGCGCCGCGAGACGGCGAGGCGTCTTCACCTTCGGGACGATCGCGACCATGCAAACGAGGAACACCAGCCCCACCTTCGCGACGGTCTGCGGCCAGTCCAGGGACGGGTGCTGACCCCAGATGCTGAACGGCGAATCGCGGCCGAGCTGGAATCCGATCGTCCGATCCCAGATCGTCGAGATCCCGCCGTGGGGAAGCACGGGCACGAACACGATGATCGTCGCGGCCGCGAACGCCAGCCCGAACAGGCCGGCATCCCGAAGACGGCGGCGGTCGTATGAGGCAAAGAGCGGAAAGAGGACGAGCGGAGCGAACTTCGCCGCGGAAGCAAGCGCGAGCATCGCCCCGCGCGCCCGTGGCGCGGTCAGGGCACCAAAGGCCAGCACCACCAATAAGGCGACGAGCGCGTCGTTCGCGTTCGAGTTGGAAACGAACAGCGTGTACGGGTAGCTGACCCAGGCGTAGGCGAGCACCACGCCGAGCAGCGTCCCCTCCCGGCCGCGGCGTAATCGCCTGCCGACCCAGAACAGCGCGAGGAGCGTGGCCGCGTCGAACAACAGGGCGGCGGCATGCGCAGCAGGCAGATCGTCCCACGTGCCGGACCACGGGAGCGCCAGCTCGAAGGGAACATACGCGTAGTAGTTGACGGGCCCGTAGGTATCGCCGGAGGGGTCGTCCGAGGGGAACTGACCGTAGAGCGCTTGTCCGTGAGTGAGTCGATCGGCGCCGATCACGCCCGAGTAGCCCACGTCGATGACGTTCGAGTTGGTGACGTTCAGACCGACCCGGAATCCGACCAGGAAGATCAATCCGAGCACGAGCCACTTCACCGGCACCAGCAACCGCAGCGGCTGCGGCGGCGCCCGCCTCCGGACGTAAGCCACGTGCAGCATCCTCGCCAGCAGGTACACGAGAGGCGGGTAGGCCAGCGGCACCGACGCGTCGATGTCACCCCTGTTGAAGAAAACGTGCGACAGCGAGAACGAGAGCAGGACAAGGAGGTCGAGGTGCAGGAGGCGGAACGGCCGTCTCCAGTCGAAGAAGGGCAGGAAGAAGAGGAGCATCAGCGGAATCCAGACGACCGGCGAGTTGACCTTGCGCCCGAACGCGCCCGGTATCCCACGGGCCATCTGCCAAGCCGCCCGCGGACCCGTCCATACCTCGACCGCCCGACGCGTGCGTTCGTCGACGATCACCTGACCGATCTCCCTGGCGCCGTCGTACCAGCTGACCTGCCAGCGGCCTGGGCCCTTTGCGAACGCCTGGTGCGTCGTGCGTGCATGCTTCGACAGCTCGGCCTGCAGCTTTGGCGAGCCGGCCGCGATGACGGTTGCCTGGACCGCATTCATCGAGTGGCCGGGCGGGGCCTTCGTCTGCGAGGCCGGCTGGGTCAGAGAAGGTGTCGCTCCAACCGCCTGGCTGGCACCGGCGGCGAAGGCGGGTGCGGCTTGCGATAACAGGAGAGTCAGGACCGCGGCACAAGCCGCCGTCAAAGCGTGCCCTGCGCGCACGACCCGGGTCAGCCGGTGGCGTTCGAGCGGATGCGAGGTGTCGGCTTGCCGAAGCTCCAGAGCTTGTTGCCGACGAAGTTGAGCGGCGTCGCCGCGAGCACGGCGACGGCCTGGGCGGGGATCTTCGAAACACCCGCGGCGGACACGAGCAACTCCAGCACGAGCAGGTTGAAGCCGAGCGCGAACAGGCTCACCACGAGGAAGCGAGCAGCCTGGAAGCCCGCGTGGGAGTGAGTTGCCTTGAAGGTCCAGTGGCGGTTCCAGAGGAAGTTGTTCGTTACCGCGACGCAGAACGCGAGCACAGCCGCGGTGCGGTAGTGGATCCCGCCTCCCTCCACGAGCGCGGAGAAGGCGGCGAGGTTGATGACGTAGCCGGTCCCTCCGACGATCGAGAACTTCACGAGCTGCATCCAATTGTGTGGCCGCTTCAGCCCGAGCCGCACGCGGCGCGCGTGACGACCCGCTCGCGATCGGCGGCTCGGTGCAGGTCGCGGTTTGGCCGAGCCGGTTGTCCGTTGCGGGGGCGCGTCGGTGGGCGGCGGGCTGCTCACGGCGAGGTGAGCGTCATCCATGGGAGATCAAGATAACCGACACGCTCACCGGATACGGAACTGGTTCTCTCCGATGTCGGGCTCGTCGAAGATCTCGATGCCCTCGACCCTCGCACCGGGCGGCCCCTCGCGAGCAACGTCGACCAGCCGCCGCACGGCCTCGGGAGCTCCCTCGAAAACCGCCTCGACCGTTCCGCCGGGACGATTCCTGACCCAGCCTGAGACTCCTTCGCGCTCGGCCGCGTTGCGGACCGTGTCCCTGAAGAAGACCCCTTGGACTCGCCCGCGGACCAGCACTCGCTGCCTCACCTCGGCCTCACCTCGGCCTCACCTCGGCCTCACCTCGGCCTCACTTCCGGCCTCACTTCCGGCCTCACCTCGTCGTCATCCTCATCACGTCGTCCTGATGTCGCACTCACGACGCTCGCGCCCCGACGCCGAAGTGGTCGAGCACCACGTCGTGGACATCCGCGATCGACCAGGGGCGCGAGCGCGACGCGCCGCCATCGAGGTCGGGACCGCAGTTCACGAACGCGAGCGGCCCGAGGGAGTCCCCGCGTCGCAGCGAGCCGTGGCTTCCGCCACCGACGTGGTCCGCGCCGCCCCAATCGACGAATTCGTAGCCGCGCGCAGCCGACACCAGGATGTCGCCGGAGCCGGCACAGTTGAGCGACGACCACAAGCGGTGAAGGGCGTCGGGATACGCGCGGCCGGCAATCATCCCGCCGGTCCGTTCCAGCTCCAGCGCCGCCAGCTCCCCGTCGACGTCCCAATTCCGGCCGTAGCCGTCCGGATCACTCCCTCCGGGGCGAAAGCGAAGCTGTCCCCGTTCCGTCCAGACGCACGCTTCATCTCGCTGATGCCACGCGAGCAACTCGACGCCCTCGAGCCCCTGAAGTCGCGCGAGCACTTTCCGAAGGAGAGTCTCGCGCTCTTCGTCCCTCAACACGTAGACCATCGCGGACCGTGCGCCGGGACAGACGGCCAGCTCCGCCTCGGCGGGATCGACGTCGTTTGGAAGGAGAACTCGCCACTCGCCCAGTGCGACGTCGAGCCTGATGCGATCTTCGACCGCCGTTTGAGAATGATCCGCCATCAGGATCAAGGCGTGATCTGAAAAGAACCTCTCCACTCCCCCGGCGGCGGTCACGACCTCAGCGAGATGCCGGTCCGCGCGCGCGATCGAGGGGAACGTGTCCGCCGGTCCTCGGCGATGCGAGTAGTGATCGTTGTCAGGGAGCGAGAGCAGCATGAAGTCGTAGAGGTCGTTTCGCTCGAGGAACGCGCCCACGCAGCCGGAATACGGGTCGCGCGTGCCCGGCCGCGCCAGTGTCGGTGGACAGTCGACTTCGCGCGAGGCGTAGAGCTCCCCGTAGAAGAGCTCGGCAGGGCCGTAGACCGCGTGCCGGAAGTTCGCGGCGTACGCAACTCGACGCATCCATCCCTGCAGGGTCAGCTCGTGGCGAATTCGACCGCGATAGATGAGGAACGGCGTGCACGCCGTGCGGACGTTGGCATCGTCGAGCTGCTCGAAGAACGTCGGCTGTGAACGGTTTAGGTGGTCGAAGTTCATGTTGTAGACGGTGTCGGTGATCGTCCGCAGGACCCCGAAGGCACGCACGGCCTGGCCGGAGGAGCCGTAGTCGACGTAGCGCCGCTCGCCCCGGTGGTACCAGTCGATCGACGGCACGCCGTGCCGGTCGACCGGTGCACCAGTGGCGATCGTGGCCGAGGCCGCCGGCGTGACAGAGGGAAACACGCTCACGCAGTCCGGCACGTAGGTGCCGCGACGCAGGATCTCCGCGAAAAGCGGAGCCTCGCCCTCTTCCGCGGCACGCTCCAGCATCGCCGGCTTCAGCGCATCGACTACGACGAGTACAAGCTTCGTCACCGAAGGACGCGTAGTCCTTCGTGCTTCTGGGCCGCGCGGCGGCGCTGCACGAGCAGCACCCAGAATGCGAAGGCGAAGGCGATCCACGAGGCAGGCCAGACCAGCACCGCCAGCACAGCGAGCAGGAGTGCCGCGCCCTGCGCAAAGAGCTCGAGCAGCGAGGCGGCCTCCTCTTCGCCGCCCGCCCGGGCGCGGGCCGTGGCACGACCGAAGAACGCGCGGGCGGCCAAGAACCCGATTACCGCACAAGCAGCCCCGACGGGAAACCCTGGCACGGCGGAATACCCCTCGTCGGCCAGCGCCCCGGCAAATTCCAGCGCCCCGATCGCAACGGCGAACACCGCAATCAGAAGCGGGGGCACGGCCACGCGC
>JACXTT010009248.1_pt1 | contig 13487 bp, 18 predicted proteins | sample 9270951 | NCBI WGS metagenome assembly JACXTT01 (sample SAMN15532306, study PRJNA645909) | rock metagenome | isolation source: weathered quartz diorite | place: Puerto Rico | collected 2017-06-21
TTCCACCGGAGCGGCACCGAGGCCGACTTCGACCGCCTGCAAGGCGGCGAGAAAGTGACCTTCCAGGTCGAAGCGAGCCCGAAAGGCCCACGCGCAGCGCGGGTTCAGGTCGTCTGACGGCGGATCACGGCGCCGCGCTTCGGCGCGGCGCCTCTTTTGTTCAGCAGACCGAGCGCGAGCGACTCGGTCGAATCGTCTGCGGCTGCGAGCTTCGTGAAGCACCCGCGACCGGCGGACGCCGCCACCATCACTTCACGGGCGTGCTGCGTGACCTGGCCGGGAACGTCTGGGAGTGCGAGCACCCTCACGCCGACCAGGAAGAAGCGCATGAATGTGCTCGCGCCGAAAACGCGCGGCGCTCGCCGCCGCGCGACGTAAAGGCCCGGAAGGAAGACTGATCCCCTCTCCCTGGCCCTCTCCCTTCAGGGAGAGGGAGGAGGCCGCCCGCTGGTCTGACGTTCAGGCTGTTCGTGACGACCCGTTCGTGCAGCGACCGATCAGTTTTCGGCCGCAGTCTTGTTATATGAGTCAAGACCAATGCAGCCCATCGTCCTTTTCGGGCTTCAATTCACGTTCTCACTTGTGGCGTATGCGCTCGCAGCGTGGTGGTACCTGGCGCCACGCCTCGCCAGGCTGCCTCGTGATATGGCATTGGTACCGCTGGTATGGATCCACGTCTTCCGGATCGCAGGCGGAACCATCCTCGCGCCGGGGGCCGTCGGCGATGCCGTCCCGATGGACTTTCGCACCATGATCGGATATGGCGACATGCTCACCGCGCTCCTCGCCCTGGTTGCTCTGGTCGCCCTGCGGCTTCGTCTGCGCTACGCGATCGCGCTGGTGTGGTTGTTTGTCGTGGTCGGCCTGGGCGACACGGTGAACGCGATCATCGAGTCGATGCGCTACAGCGTTTTCAACTATCCCCTCGGGGTGAACTGGGTCATCGTCACTGGCTACGTGCCGGCGCTTCTCGTCAGCACGGTCCTGATCTTCATCCACCTTCGCCGGCCGCAGCCGGCAGCGGGCTAGCGGCCGACCCAAACCGGGCAACCACTTCCGGGTTGCCAAACGCATGGACATGCGTAATGCGCTCCCCATCACCATCGATGACGAGCAGAGCGAAGGGCTGCTCGCCCATGTACGCGATGAACGCGGCACTGTAGTTGGCGCGAGTCCTGACCAATCGCATCGGCGCAATCGGAAAGATGGCCTCTGCAAGAAAGTCACCGATCGCCCGCGCGCCGACGACGGCCGGCTTCGGCGGCATCGCCAGGACCGCGTCCTCGCGAAGCAGCGCCACCAGGCTCACGACGTCCGCCGCCTCCCACGCCCGCACGTAGCGCTCGAGCAGGTTGGGTGGAGTGACGAGGTTCGAACGGACGTAGCTCCCACGCAGAGTCATGCGCGCCCGCTGGAGCGTGCTGTTGACTGCCTGGACGCTCGTCTCCAGCAGGCGCGCGACCTCGGCACTGCGAAATGCCAGCACATCCCGCAGCAGCAGAACCGCCCGCTGGCGCGGGGACAGAACCTGAAGCACGGTGAGGAAGGCGAGCGAAACCGACTCATGACTGTCGTATCGAGCCTCGGGTCCCGACTCTGTTGAAGCCGTGCCGGCCAGCAGATCGTCGGGGCACGGCCCAGGCTCGACTCGATCGCGCTTGCGCGCTTCGATGGCATTGAGACACGTGTTGGTGGTGATGCGGTAAAGCCACGCGCGAAACGAGATCTGTTCGCGGTACGTGTGCCGGCCCTGCCAGGCGTGCAAGAGCGCTTCCTGCAGAGCATCCTCTGCCTCGTCGACGATGCCAAGCATCCGATAGCAGTGCGCGAACAGCTCGCCGCGCAGGGCGCTTACCCGGTCCCCGAAAACGTCGCCTGACTCGAGCAGCATCAAACGGAGTCCAAACGTGCTAGATTGAGCATATGCTCAAAGCAGTCGCTCAAGGGTCTACCACTCGAGATCGGATCCTGGACGCTGCCTTCGAGACGCTCCGGCGCGACGGTTTCGCTCGAACCAGCGCCCGGACGATCGCACGGACTGGCGATTTCAACCAAGCGCTGATCTTCTATCACTTCGGGAGCGTCAACGACGTTCTGCTGGCCGCGCTGGACCGAGTTGCGGGGGCTCGAATGGAGCGATACCGCGAGGCGCTGAGCAAGGTATCGGGCATGGTGCAGCTGGCCGGGCTTGTCCGTGGGCTCTACCTGGAAGACATCGAGTGCGGCCATTCGACCGTGCTCGCAGAGCTCTTCACGGCCAGCAGCGGCAGCCCTGCGCTCCGCGAGCAGATGCTCTCGAGAATGCAGCCCTGGCTCAAATTCGCAGAGGACCTCGTGCGTCGTTTTCTTCAAGGATCAACGCTGGGTTCGTTGGTCGATGCCCGGACGGTAGCCGGCGCCGTGCTGGCCATGTACGTCGGCGTGGATGTGCTCCTCCACCTCGACGGAGATCGATCTCGAGCCACCGCCATGTTCGACCTCGGCGATCGACTGGCGGCGACATTTGCGCCGCTCCTGGAGAGCGCACGGTGATTCTCGTCACGGGGGCGGCCGGCTTCGTCGGAAGTCACGTGGTCCGCCGGCTCCACTCCTCCGGTGCAGAGGTCCGGGCGATGGTCCGGGACCGCACCAAGGCACCCGCTGTCGAGGGCGTCGAGACCGTCGTGGCTGACCTGACTGAGCCACAGTCGCTGGCCGCAGCTTTGCAGGGGATTAAGGCGATCGTCCACGCGGCGGCGATCACTGCGGACCGGAAGGAGCCTTACCGCGGCGCCTACGACCAGGTCAACAGAGTCGGTACCGCAAACCTCGTCACGGCAGCGAAAGCCGCCGGGGTGAGCCGGTTGGTGGTCATGTCCGGACTCGGCACAAAGCCCGCGGGCGGTGGGACGTACATGGCCACGCGATGGGGCCTCGAGGAAGCAGTCCGCAAGAGCGGGATCCCGTTCGTCGTCCTGCAGCCCTCGGTCCTCTTTGGTGACGGAGCCGAGTTCATCGCAGCTCTGAACCGGCTCATTCGTGTTTCGCCGGTGGTGCCACTCATCGGCGGGGGCAGAGTTCGATTTCAGCCCTTGTGGATTGAGGATCTCGTTGACTGCCTGGTCAAAGCTCTGGACGCCGATGAGTTGACAGGGAAGGCCATTGCCCTCGGGGGAAGCGAATACGCGACGTTCAAAGAGGTTATCCAGGTCATTTGCCAGGCGATGTCAGTCCGTCGCCTTCTAGTGCCGCTGCCACTTGGGGTCGCACGGATGCAGGCCGCGGTCATGAGCTCGCTCCTCCCCCACCCCCCATTGACGCCCGGCGCCCTTGAGCTGTTCGGGTTCGACAATGCCACCGATCTCGACTCGGTTGAGCGCAGCTTCGGCTTCCGTCCGCGCGGCTTCCGCGAGCACCTGCAAATGCATGGCCTGCGCTGAGGTCAAGCTGGGTAGACGCCGACATCTGTCGCTTTGAAAGAGAGCCAGACCTCGCCGCCCTCGACCAGGTTCATCTCTCGTAGGGCCGCAGGCGTCACTTCCGCGACCAGGGGAACCTCGCCGTCAATCCGGACCCGCACACGATTGCCCAGCAGCTCGATGTTGGCGGCTCGGCCCGGCCAAACGTTGCGCGGACTGCCTTCGGGATGTGTCCTGTGAATGGCGACGGCTCGCGGGTGCACGACCGCAAACACTGCTCCTGGCTCGGCGCCGGCTGCCGCAATCCTGTGACCGCCCGCCAGTTTGACCGACCCATGTTCGGCTTCACCACGGAGGAGGTTGATACCGACGAGGTCGGCCACGTACTGCGACCTCGGGTGCTCGGTCACCTCCGCTGCCGTGCCGGTCTGGACGAGGTGACCATGCTCCATGACGATCAGGCGATCTGCCAATGCAACCGCCTCGAGCGGGTCGTGAGTCACCACCAGCCGAATGCCTTCGAAAGAGTCGAGGTGCCGCTTGAGGTCGCGACGAACCTCGGCGCGGGTGGTTGCATCGAGCGCCGCCAATGGCTCGTCAAGCAGCAGGAGACGAGGGTCCGGGGCGAGTGCGCGGGCCAGCGCGACGCGCTGGCGCTGGCCACCAGACAGCGTCGCCGGCCTGGACCCTGCATAGGTTTTCAAGCCGACTCGATCTAGCCACTGCCCTGCCTTGTCGGCCGCAGCCTCGCGCGAGACAGCGCGTGAGCGCAGGCCAAAGGCGACATTTTCCAGGACGGTGAGGTGCGGGAACAGGAGGTAGTCCTGAAACACAAAGCCGATGGGCCGCCGCTCCGTAGGCACGTACTCACGAGTAGCTGTGTCTTCAAGCACTTTTCCGTCCAGGCGGACGTGACCAGAGTCAAACGGCACGAGTCCCGCGATCGCTCGCAGGAGAGTGGTCTTACCCGCCCCGTTTGGGCCGAGCAGAGCAACCACCTCACCTTCATAGACCGTGAAGGCCATGTCGAGGTCCAGCGGACCGAGGGTGAGGCGGATGGAAGCGTCGAGGCTCACGCGGCCACGGGGATCCCGAGCCAGCGGTCCCTGAGTCCCACCAGGACCACGAGTGAAACGAGCAGCAGCACCAGGCTGAGGATGAAGGAGGCCTCCTGGTTGGTTTCGAGCAGGAGGTAGACCGCCAGCGGCATGGTCTGCGTGACGCCTGGAAAATTCCCCGCGAACGTGATGGTCGCGCCGAACTCCCCAAGAGCGCGTGCCCAGCACAGCACGGCACCTGCGAACAGCGATGGACCGATCAAAGGCAGCGTCACCTGGGTGAACACCCTCCAGCGGTTGGCGCCCAGGGCCCTCGCGGCCTCTTCGTACCGCCGGTCCATCGAACGGAGACCGGCCTCGACGGTGAGGATGAGGAAGGGCATCGCAACGAAGGTCTCCGCCATGACGACGCCCACCGTGGTGAAGGGAAAGGTGATGCCAAAAGTGCTGGCGAGCCACGATCCCAGCAGCCCGCGCCGTCCGAAGGCGAGCAGCAGGGCAATGCCGCCAACCACCGGCGGAAGGACCATCGGCAACGTGGTCAGGGCGCGAAGGAGATCGCGGCCAGGAAACTGCACCCGTGCATACATCCATGCCAGGGGCACACCGAGAACCAGGGCGACCGCGGTAGCTGACAGAGATGCAATCAGCGAGAGCTTCAGCGCCTCAAGCGTTTCAGGCGCCGAGAGAGCGGAAGCCGCGTCGCCCCATGGAGACCGGATGACCAGCCCGATCAGGGGGACGATGAAAAAAGCGGCCCCGATCGCCGCCGGCACGACGATGACGATCGGAACGCGCTCCCGCCGCACGGGAATCAAGAAGCCGATAGGAAGCCGAAGGACTGAAGCTTCGCCTGCCCCGCCGGGGACAGAACATAGGCTATGAAGGCGTTGGCGGCCGCCGCATTCGCGGTCGCTTTGACAGCCACCATCGGGTAGGTGGCGATGACGTTGTCTGCATCGGGGATCGGGACGCCCGCGACCTTGCTGCCTGCCGCAGTGACGTCGGTCGTGTACACGATGCCGGCGTCTGCCTCACCCAGCTCGATCTTGCTGACCACTGACTTCACATCGGTTTCGAGGCTCTTGGGAGTGACACTGACCCCAGCCTTCGCCAGGGCCTGGAGTGCATATTTGCCGGCGGGCACAGTCGGCGCCTCAGTGATGTAAACGACGCCGGGTTTGGCCAGGTCAGCCAGCCCCGTGATGCCTTTGGGGTTCCCCGGTGCGACCACGATTTCGAGCTTGTTGCGCGCGAACACCTGTGGCATGCCGGTGGTGAAGCCGTCTCCCTTCAACTTGTCCATATTTGTCGTGTCAGCGGAGGCGAAGACATCCGCGGGCGCGCCCTGTTCGATCTGGGTCACCAGGGTCGGGGTTCCGGCAAAGCTGAATTTCACTGTGACGCCGGAGTTGACCGCCTGAAAATCGGTGCCGAGGTCGTTGAATGCGGCGGTAAGGGACGCGGCCGCCAACACCGTGACGTTTCCGCTCAGCGGTGTGCCAGAGGCCGATGTGCTTCCACAGGCGGCGAGTAGAACCGCGCCCAACCCCAGAACAACACGAATTCGCATCGACCCCTCCCTCAGCTGCGCGGCAACTCGATTCCAACGTTGGTTGCCTTCACAGATGCAACCGCGACGACGCCGGCCTTCAGGCCGAGTTCGTCGGCCGACTCACGGGTGATCAATGACACGATCCGATATGGGCCGGCTTGCATCTCCACCTGGGCTGCAACGCCGTCCTTGATAACCCGAGTGATGATGCCTACGAAGCGGTTGCGGGCAGATTCACTGGCGGCCGCCGGAGGATCCTGCCGGGGCAGGTCAGCCATGTACCGCGCGAGGGCAGCTCCGTCTATCTGCCGCTGACCCCCTGCCGACCGAGCGGTCTTGATGTGGCCTGAATCGACCAGGCGCCGCACCGTGTCCGGACTCACGCGCAAGAGCTCAGCCGCCTGCCCGATCCTGAGACGCGTTTTCAGAGGCGCCACCACCAACCTGCTTGCGAGATGCTCACCTCAAAACTATAGCAATTGCGGGTCTATCGACCAGATTGTCCGTAATCTGGAGATAAGTCCTCGAGTATCGGGCATTTGCCAGATATGAGTCGGGCGCAGCTTGATTGACCAGACCGAGACTGCGGTGAGTTTCGAGACCCTCGCCTGAGCCTAGTGCGGAGGAGGTCGCCTCGCGGCCTCGGCCAGGGCCAGTGCTACCAGGAGGAACGGAACCAGCACCGCCCCGGTGATCATCAACGTGTCACGGGATAGGTTTGGGTTCTCTCGGGCAACCTGATCTCGAACCTTTGAATCCGTATACACGCGCCAGATGCCGAGGTCCGCTTCCCGACGAAGCATCTGCTGGACTGCTGACGCGATCACCACGAGTGAGTTCGCGGCAATGCCGCAAGTGGCCGTGAAACCTATCCACTGTTGTTCTGCGCCGTAGAGCGCGGCGAAGATCGCCGCAAGAGCGCCAATGAATGTGAACTCGGCAACTACGAAGATGAATCCGTTGAGCCGATTGTGCTGCTGGAGCCGCCTCATCACAACTTGTTTCGGGCTGCCCGAGCACGAGCTTCGGCCACACCCTTGATCGCCTCGAGGCGCGCGTCCCAATGTGCCGCGACCTTGGCCATTGCTCGCGCGGCGACGTCGAGGTGCTCGGGGCGCACCGAATATCGGACCTCGCGCCCGGTCCGTCTGCTCTCGACCAGACCGGCTCGGTCCAGTACGGCCAGGTGCTTCGCGACAGCCTGGCGCGTGAACGGCAACTCAGCGGCCAACGCGGTCGGCGTAACCTCACCGTAAGAGAGGATCAAGTCGAGGACGCGGCGCCGCGACGTGTCGGCGACCGCCTCCAGCAGCGCCTCCTCGTTCAGCCCAGCCTTCGTCATCTCACGCTCGGCGCGTGGTCGCGCAGGCGGTTGAGGAGAACCTGCCAGCCCCTCGAATGGCCTTCGGCGTACTTCGCCTTCTCTGCATCGGACCAGTCGATCGTGTCGAACCCGCTCTCCACCACGCGCAGGCGCGTGCCGCCGCCTTCGGGCTCAAGGAGGAACTCGACCAGCATCGTGTTGTCCGCACGCGCCGGCGAGCCCTCCGGTTGCACCCAGCGAAACGCGAAGCGTCGCGGCGGGTCCAGCGCCTCGACCTGGAGCTGATAGGAATCGCCGCTCTTGAAGCGCAGACGGCCGCTCCCACCCACCCGCAGATCGACCTCAGCCTCGTCTGCGAACCAGTGCCGGATCTGTTCGGGGTCCGTCACGACGCGCCACACGACCTCAGGCGGAGCCTCGATGACGACTTGCTTCTCGATCGCGGAAGGAATCACCCGGCAAGACTACTGCAACCGCCGGTTGCGTTTCGTGGTAGCATGCGCAACCGTTAGTTGCGACTCGGAAAATCAGCCGTTGGAGGGTACTTGGCATGCACCACGAGATCGTTTCGCACACTGAATGGGTCGAGGCGCGGAAGCGCCTCCTCGCCGAAGAGAAGAAGTTCACGAAGCTGCGCGACCGGCTGAGCCAGGCGCGCCGCGACCTGCCGTGGGAGGCGGTCGATAAGGAGTACGTCTTCGAGGGACCGCAAGGCCGCAGGACCCTGGACGAGCTCTTCGACGGTCGCGGTCAGCTCGTCATCTACCACGCGATGTTCAACCCGGACACGGCCTCGGAGCACACGACGTGGACAAAGGACTCGCCGTGCTTCGCATGTTCCTTCTGGATGGACAATTTCGACAACGTTGTCGTCCACCTCAACCACCGGGACATCACGATGGCGGCTGTTTCGCTCGCGCCGGTCGCAAAGATCGAGGCATATCGCAAGCGCGTGGGATGGAGCTTCCCCTGGTATTCGTCGACGGGGTCCGACTTCAACTTCGAGTACCACGTTTCATTCACGCCGGAGCAACTCGAGGCCGGCAAGGCCGAGTACAACTACCGCGTGGACCCGGTCTCCTTGTCGGAGAGTCCCGGCCTCAGCGTGTTCCGGCGCGAGGACGGCGAGGTGTTTCACACCTATTCGGCCTACGCGCGCGGGCTTGACATGGTCAATGTTGCGTACCACTACATGGACCTCGCGCCCAAGGGCCGCGATGAGGGCGAGATGGGCGGCATGGCGTGGCTGCGCCGGCGCGACGAGTACACAGACTGAGGGGCGCGATCATGGCTTTTCCGATGGTGGCGATGATGGCGGCATCCGCGGTGCCGTTCTTCTTCGCCTACGGGCGGGACAGCCGGCGGCCGGTGGCGACTGCCGCCGTCGTCCTTATTTATGCGGCGGTCTGGGCGCTGATCGGCCTTGCCCTCGACTACGCGATGGCCGCGGTGATGATGCCTTCCGCGTTTCCGATCGCCGCTGCGGCGGTTGCGGTGGCCATCGTCTACTCGCTCACGCCTTGGGGCAGGTGGGCCCGAGAGCAGTGCCGCCGGATGTCCATGCGCGAGCCGCGTGGCGCGCGGTTCCGGGACTCCGTGGCCGATGGCGCCGAATACGCGGCGTGCTGCGTGGTCTGCAGCGCCGGCCTGATGCTGCTGTTGATCGTGCTCGGTATGTCGAACCCGCTGGTGATCGTTGCCGGTGCGGCGGCAATGCTCGCCTACAAGCTCATCCCCTGGCCCGCGCCAACCTCCTGATCCGCCTCCCACTCCTGGGCAAGGCCCGTGGCCCTGTCGATTTCGGCCGATCGCGTTCGTGTAGAGCGTGAGAGGCCGGGTACCCCGGTCAGACCGAAGGAACAGGAGAAGAGATGGGAAAGGTGATCGTGATGAATAGCGTGACGCTTGACGGCGTGATGCAGGCACCAGGCCGTCCTGACGAGGACACTCGGGATGGGTTTGCGCATGGCGGCTGGGCGGTTGCGCGCAGCGACGGGGCGATGGCCGCCAAGATGGGCAAACGGATGGGCGCGGATCGCGCGTTTCTGTTTGGGCGTCGCACCTACGAGGATCTGCTGACGTCTTGGAATGCCATGGGCGGCCCCTTCAAGGACGCGCTCAACAACACGTGCAAGTACGTCGTCTCGAGCAACCCGGCGACAAGGCTCGACTGGCCGAACTCAGCCCTGCTGCATGGCGACATTCCTGCCGCCGTGGCGCGACTCAAGGAGAGCTCGCGCATGAATCTGGTGATCATGGGTAGCGGCGTGCTGATCAGCTCTCTAATGACCGCCGATTTGATCGACGAGTACTTGCTGATGATTCATCCTCTGGTGCTGGGCACCGGACGGCGGCTGTTCTCCAGCGCCACGCAAGCATCGCTGCGGCTGATCGACAGCATGGCCACTACCACCGGTGTGTTGATCGCAAGCTACCAATCGGTCGGAGTGAGCAAGCAATGAAGCAGTACCTGCTGAGCATCTACCAGCCCGACGGACCCGCCCCGGCGCCCGACGTCCTCGGCCAGATCATGGCAAACCTCGAGGTCTTGAACCGCGAGATGAAGGCCGCCGGGGCGTGGGTGTTCGCGGCCGGACTGAATCCGCCGAGCACAGCCACCGTAGTGAAAGCGCAGGCGAGCGAGCTGCTCATCACCGATGGGCCGTTCACCGAGGCCAAGGAGCACATCGGCGGATTCACGATCATCAGGGCACCCGACCTTGACGTAGCGCTCCACTGGGGGTCGAAGCTGGCGCGAGCCACCACTCTCCCAGTCGAGGTGAGGCCCATGCAAGATGAAACCGAGGATTGAGCGCCAACACGCCAGACGTCACCGCCACTCAGATCGAGCGGATATTCCGTAGCGAATATGGGCGCGCGGTCGCGGTCCTCGCTCGCCGCTTCGGAGATATCGACGTCGCCGAGGAGGCGGTCCAGGATGCCTTCACCTCAGCGCTGGAACGGTGGCGTGCAGCCGGCCTGCCACCAAGCCCTCAGGGCTGGATCATCACCACGGCGAGGAACCGAGCGATCGACCGGTTGCGGCGTGAGGCGTCACGTGAACACAAGCAGGCGCAGGCTGCTTTGCTCCACGTTGAGAACGAACCGGCCGATGAGGGTCAAGTGGGCGACGATCGGCTGCGGCTGATCTTCACGTGCTGCCACCCGTCTCTCGCCCTCAACGTGCAGGTGGCATTGACGCTCCGACTCCTGGGCGGTCTCTCGACCACGGAGATCGCGCACGCATTCCTTGTCTCTGAGACGACCATGGCGCAGCGGATGGTGCGGGCGAAAGGCAAGATCCGCGACGCGAGGATCCCCTTTCGGGTGCCCAGCGATGCGGAGCTGCCGCGTCGCCTTGGCGCCGTGCTCGCCGTCGTTTACCTGATCTTCAACGAGGGCTACGCGGCGACCGCCGGGGACCACCTCGTTCGAGACGATCTCTGCGGGGAGGCCATCCGGCTCGGCCGTGTGCTCGTCGAGCTGATGCCGCATGAGTCCGAGGCAGTCGGCATGCTGGCGCTAATGCTGCTCCTCGCGGCGCGGCGATCCGCTCGCACGACCAGCGATGGCTCTCTGGTTCTGCTTGCGGATCAGGATCGCCGCCTGTGGGATCGCGGCCTGATCGCCGAGGGCCAGGGGTTGGTGCGTGAGTGCCTGCGGCGCAATCAGCCTGGTCCGTATCAAATACAGGCTGCGATCAACGCAGTCCACTCTGATGCAGCTACCGCCGCTGACACGGACTGGTGGCAGATCCTTCAGCTCTACAACCAGCTCCTGGTGTTTGCTCCGAGTCCCATCGTGGCCCTCAATCGCGCTGTCGCGGTCGCCGAGGTCGAGGGACCCGACGCCGCACTGAACCTGGTCGAGGGAATGGACCTCGGAGACTATTACCTCTTCCATGCCGTCCGAGCGGACATGCTGCGCCGGATGGGTCGCAACGATGAGGCATCGACTGCCTATGCGGCAGCGATCACCCGCACGAATAACGTTAGTGAGCGCGAATTCCTCGAGCGCCGGTTGCACGGACTCGCGCTGGGCGGTTAGGACTACTCGACCTTCTGCCGCCGCTGACGGATCATCAATATCGACACTTCGAGCTCCGCCCGCACCGAGCAATGGAAAGGAGAGCAGCCACTCCCTCGCCAATCTAAGTGTATTGCGCACCGGGGGGCTTGCGGCAAGACCCGGGCCATGCGCCAGAATCACCGGCCGAAGCCAGAATCCAGGGCAGGAGGGGGTGGCGTATGGCCGAGCATGCGGTGGTGATCGCCGGGGGCGGTCCGACGGGGATGATGCTGGCGGCGGAGCTGGCGTTGGCGAATGTCGACGTCGTCATCGTTGAACGAATCGCCACGCGCGATCCCGACCGCGCGCGCGCGGGCGGTCTGCATGCGCGCACCATCGAAGTGCTCGATCAGCGCGGCGTCGTCGACCGGTTCCTCGCGGAAGGGAAGGCGATGCAGATCCAGGGGTTCGGTCGAATCCCGTTGGACATCAGTGACTTCCCCACCCGCCATAACTACGGGCTCGCACTCCGGCAGTTTCAGACCGAGCGCCTGCTGGCCACGTGGGTCGATGACCTTGGGGTGCCGACCATGCGCGAACGTGAGGTGATCGGGTTCGCCCAGGACGACAGGGGCGTCGATGTCGCGCTGTCCGGCGGCACCTCGCTTCGCGCGCAATATCTGGTGGGGTGCGACGGGGGCCGCAGTGTCATCCGAAAGGCGGCCGGCATCGAGTTCCCCGGCTGGGATGCATCGACGAGCTGGCTCATGGCCGATGTCGAGGTGGTCGAGAAACCGGAGTTCGGCCTGCGTCCCGGCGGAGGGATAGGCCCGGCTGAGGGCGGAGAGCGGATTCGGGTCGTCCTGCCCGAGCGCCAGGTCGAGCACACCGGCGAGCCAACACTGGAGGACGTCAGGGACGCGTTGATCGCCGCCGACGGGACGGACTACGGCGTGCACAGCCTGAGCTCGAGCTCCCGATTCACGGACAACACCCGGCAGGCGGCTTCGTATCGCAAGGGCCGCATCCTTCTTGCGGGCGATGCCGCGCACGTGCATCCCCCGCTCGGTGGTCAAGGTCTCAACACCGGCATCCAGGATGCCGTGAACCTGGGGTGGAAGCTCGCGCAGGTGGTCAAGACGACGTCACCCCAAAGCTTGCTGGACACCTACCACGACGAACGGCATCCAGTCGGCGCTCGGGTGCTGCAGACCACCATGGCCCAGGTCGCCCTGACCGGCCCCGGCGACCGTCAGCAGGCGCTGCGCGACATCTTGTCCGAGCTGCTGGGTCTGGACGAGCCGCGCAAGCGGCTGGCGGCGATGATGTCCGGCCTGGACATTCGTTACGACCTCGGTGAGGGACACCCCCTGCTCGGGCGCCGCGTGCCCGATCTCGACCTGGTCACCACCAACGGCCCGCTGCGCGTGTTCACCCTGCTGCACCGTGCTCGGCCCGTGCTGCTCAACTTTGGTGAGCGCGGCGCATTCGACATCACTCCATGGGCCGAGCGGGTCCAGCTGGTCGACGCTGAATATGTTGGTGTGTGGGAGCTTCCGGTGATAGGAGCGGTCGGTGCACCGGCTGCCGTGCTGATCAGGCCTGATGGATATGTCGCATGGGTGGGGGCCGGCACAGACACCGGATTGCGCGATTCGCTGACCACCTGGTTCGGATCAGCGATGAACCTACCTGGCTGATCGGCGGCTGGTGCGCACGATCGTTCTGGTCGAGGGGGTGACCGACGAGCTCGCCCTCACGTTGGCTGCCGCACGGTCGGGGCGCGACCTGAACGCCGAAGGCGTCTCGGTAGTCCCGATCAATGGCGCCCACGCCATCGGCCGCTTCCTGCGACGCATGGCTGCCGAGGAACCGGAGGCCAGGCTGGCCGGTCTTTATGACGCAGGCGAGGAGGAAGTCATCAGGGCGGCGCTCGAGGTGGCCGGTTACGGTCCGAACCTCGATCGCAAGCGGCTGGAAGAGATTGGGTTCTTTGCTTGCGTCGCCGACCTGGAGGACGAGCTGATCCGGGCCGCCGGCGATTCCCTCCTGGCCAGCCTGATTGAGCTCGAGGGTGATGAACAGCCGTGGCATACATTCCGCAACCAGCGCGCGTGGAACGGCCGTCCAGTCGATCAGCAATT
>JACXTT010009249.1_pt1 | contig 13486 bp, 10 predicted proteins | sample 9270951 | NCBI WGS metagenome assembly JACXTT01 (sample SAMN15532306, study PRJNA645909) | rock metagenome | isolation source: weathered quartz diorite | place: Puerto Rico | collected 2017-06-21
TACCGCCCGTCAGGCCGCGCGCTTCTGGAACAGGTCGTGCAGCACCGGGTAGATCTCGTCCGCGCTGATGATCCGCTGCATCGCGAAGTGCTCGAACTGGCTCTTGACCGTCAGGTACTCTTCCCAGAGATTCTGCGGTTCTTCGGAGGCCACCTCCACGTATGCGAAATACTGCACCAGCGGCAGGATCGCCTCGCGCAGCAGCCGGCCGCACAACTCGGAGTCACCGGCCCAGTTGTCGCCGTCGGAGGCCTGCGCGCAGTAAATGTTCCACTGGCTGGGCGGATAGCGGTCGTGGATGACCTCGACCATCAGCTTCAGCGCGCTGGACACCACGGTACCACCGGACTCGCGCGAATGGAAGAAATCCTCCTCCTCCACCTCCTTGGCCACGGTGTGATGGCGGATGAACACCACGTCGATGCGTTCGTAGTTGCGCTTGAGGAACAGGTACAGCAGCATGAAGAAGCGCTTGGCGAGATCCTTCCTGCTCTCGTCCATCGACCCCGATACGTCCATCAGGCAGAACATCACGGCCTGTGCCTGGGGCCGCTTCTTGAGCACGCGGTTGTTGTAGCGCAGATCGAGCTTCTCGATGAACGGCACGCGGTCGATGCAGGCGCGCAGGTGCCGCATTTCCTTCATCAGTTCCAGCGCGGTCTCGCCGTACGGCCCTTCCTTGTCCAGCACCTCGCTGTATTCCTTCTCCAACTCGCGCAGCCGCTTCTGGTAAGGGCTGGACAGCGCGATGCGCCGGCCGATCGAACTGCGCATGGTGCGCAGGATCGACAGGTTGGAAGGCGTGCCGTCGATGGAGTAACCGGCCCGCACCTTGCGGACTTCGGCGATCTTGGCGAGGTGGCGCTTGGCCAGGTCCGGCAGCGCCATGTCCTCGAAGAAGAAAGTCAGGAAGTCCTCGCGCGACAGCGTGAAGACGAAATCATCCTCGCCCTCGCCGCTGTCGCTGGCACGCGAGCCGGTCCCGCCGCCGCCCTGCTGCTGGCGGTCGAATGAATCGCCCCGGACGAACTTCTTGTTGCCGGGGTGGATCCATTCACGCCGCCCGCCCGGGCCGTGGTGAAAGATCGGCTCGGAGATGTCCTTGACCGGAATGGACACCTGCCCGCTCTGCTCGATGTCCATGATCTTCCGGCCGGACACCGCTTTTGCGACTGCCTGGCGTATCTGCTCGCGGTAGCGCTTGATAAAGCGCTGCTTGTTGACGGCGCTTTTGTTGCCGCCATTCTCACGCCTATCGATAACCGTGGCCATGTATTTGCCCTCGAAGAGAGGCCTGGTTCAGGCGCCGTTACGATGATTTTCTTACGCGCAGATACCACTCCACCAGCAGTCGGACTTGCTTCGGCGTATATCCCTTTTCGACCATGCGGTTGACGAAATTCTCGTGCTTGTCCTGGTCTTCGCGCGAAGACTTGGCATTGAACGAAATGACCGGCAGGAGATCCTCGGTAGTGGAGAACATGCGCTTCTCGATCACCATCCTGAGCTTCTCGTAGCTGGTCCAGACCGGATTCTTGCCACCGTTGTGGGCCCTGGCGCGCAGCACGAAGTTGACGATCTCGTTGCGGAAATCCTTCGGGTTCGAGATACCCGCGGGCTTTTCCACCTTCTCCAGTTCGTCATTCAGCGCGTTACGGTCGAGGATCTCGCCGGTGTTCGGATCGCGGTACTCCTGGTCCTGGATCCACAGGTCGGCAAACACCACATAGCGGTCGAAGATGTTCTGCCCATACTCGGAATACGATTCCAGATACGCGGTCTGGATTTCCTTGCCAATGAACTCCACATACGGCGTAGTCAGGTACTCCTTGATGTGGGACAGCAGTTTCGCTTCCTGCTCCGGCGGGAACTGCTCGCGCTCGATCTGTTGTTCGAGCACATACAGCAGGTGCACCGGGTTGGCCGCGACCTCGGTATTGTCGAAGTTGAACACCTTGGACAGGACCTTGAAAGCGAAGCGCGTCGACAGGCCGTTCATGCCTTCGTCCACGCCGGCATAGTCACGGTATTCCTGGTACGACTTCGCCTTCGGATCAACGTCCTTCAGGCTCTCGCCGTCATAGACGCGCATCTTGGAGAAGATGTTCGAGTTCTCGGGCTCCTTGATGCGCGTGAGCACCGCGAACTGCGCCATCATCTTCAACGTGCTGGGCGCATTCGGCGCCGCCGACAGCGAACTGCTGCGCAGCAGCTTGTCGTAGATCTTCACCTCTTCCGACACGCGCAGGCAATACGGCACCTTGACGATGTAGATACGGTCGAGGAAAGCCTCGTTGTTCTTGTCCTGCTTGAAGGTCTGCCACTCGGCCTCGTTCGAGTGCGCCAGGATAATGCCGTCGAACGGAATCGCGCCGAAGCCCTCGGTGCCCTTGTAGTTGCCTTCCTGCGTGGCGGTCAGCATCGGGTGCAGGACCTTGATCGGCGCCTTGAACATCTCGACGAACTCGAGCAGGCCGCGATTGGCCAGGCACAGGCCGCCGGAATAGGAGTAGGCGTCAGGATCGTCCTGCGGGAAATCCTCGAGCTTGCGGATGTCCACCTTGCCGACCAGCGACGAGATATCCTGGTTGTTCTCGTCGCCAGGCTCGGTCTTGGAGATCGCGATCTGCGACAGCACCGACGGGCGCACCTTGACCACGCGGAACTGCGTGATGTCGCCATTGAATTCGTGCAGGCGCTTCACCGCCCACGGCGACGCAATGGTGTTCAGGTACCGGACCGGGATGCCATAGTCCTCTTCCAGAATCTTGCCGTCTTCCTCCGGCGAGAACAAACCAAGCGGCGATTCATGGATCGGCGAGCCCTTCAGCGCATAGATGGGAACCTGCTCCATCAATGCCTTGAGCTTCTCCGCCAGCGAGGACTTGCCGCCACCAGGGGGCCCGAGCAGATACAGGATCTGCTTGCGCTCTTCCAGGCCTTGCGCAGCGTGCTTGAAGAACGCAACGATCTGCTCGATCGTGTCCTCCATGCCGTAGAAGTCGCGGAAGGCCGGATAAACCCGGATGACCTTGTTGAAGAACAGTCGGGACAGTCGCGGATCATGGTGGGTGTCCACCAGTTCCGGCTGACCGATCGCGGCGAGCATGCGCTCAGACGCAGTCGCATAGGCAGTGGGATCCTTCTTGCAGATCTCCAGGTACTCCTGGATGCTGTATTCCTCTTCCTTGCGACCTTCGAAACGCGTGGCGTAATGGCCGAAAATGTCCATTCCTCACTCCCGTCAGAGTCCCCATCCGAGGCGAAGGCACTGCTACTCCCCTGAGGCTTCGCGCCAGCTTTCGCGGTACACCACCCCGGCTTGGCGACCTGGTCATGTTGCGAAGTCTTTACTTCATCATAGTCAAATAACGGCGATGGTGGAGTCTCAGTTGACGATTCGCGTGCAATGTCCGCAATGGATTTCCGCCCTGCAAACACCACATTTGAACCGGCGCCCCTCCCCGCGCGTGACGGGCCATTGACTATGGCTTGTGAGACACCTTACACCTTTCCATCCGAATCTGCACAGCCGCTTTTGTAACCAGGAGACAAAAAGGCCGGCGTTTTCGCCGGCCTTTTGCAGGGGTATCCACGACATGCATCAGCACACGCCGACTGCTGGTGACAACGCTCAGAGCGTGCGCGCCACAAGCTCTTTCATGATCTCGTTCGAGCCGCCGTAGATCTTGCCGACACGCGCATTGGCATACATGCGCGCGATCGGGTATTCGAGCATGTAGCCGTAGCCGCCGTGCAACTGCAGGCACTCGTCGATGATTTCGCAATTGCGCTGCGTGCACCACCACTTGGCCATCGCAGCGGTTGCGGCATCGAGCTTGCCCTCCATCACCCGCATCATGCAGTCGTTCACGAACGTCGCGGCAATGGTCGCGTTGGTCTTGCACTCGGCAAGCTTGAAGCGCGTGTTTTGCAGATCAAGCAGCGGCTGGCCGAACACCTTGCGCTCGCGCACGTAGTCGGTGGTCAGCTCGATCGCGCGCTGCATGCTCGCCACAGAGCCTAGGGCGATGATCATGCGCTCCTGCGGCAGCTGCTGCATGAGCTGGTAAAAGCCCTGGCCCTCCTGCTCGCCGAGCAGGTTCTCGCAAGGCACAAGCACGTCGTCGAAGAACAGCTCGGCGGTGTCCTGGCCCTTCTGTCCGATCTTCTCCAGGATGCGGCCGCGGCGGAACCCGGGCAGGTCCCGGGTTTCCACCATGATCAGCGACACGCCGCGCGTGCCGGCTTCCGGATCGGTCTTGGCGACCAGGCAGACCAGGTCGGCGTGATACCCGTTGGTAATGAAGGTCTTTGCACCGTTGATGCGATAGACGTCCCCATTCTCAGTCTTTTCACGCACCGCGCGGGTGCGCACCGATTTGAGATCGGAACCGGCGCCCGGTTCCGACATGGCGATCGCCGCCACCATTTCGCCGCTGGCCATCTGCGGCAGCCATTTTTCCTTCTGCGCCTGCGTGCCATAGTTGAGCACGTAGTGGGCCACGATGCCGCTGTGCACATTGTTGCCAAGGCTGGTGCAAATGCCACGCGCCATTTCCTGCGTGATGACGGCCTCGTGGGCGAAGCTGCCGCCACCGCCGCCGTATTCCTCCGGAATGCTCGCGCACAGCAGCCCGATCTGGCCCGCGCGGCGCCAGACGTCACGGTCGATATAGCCCTGTTCGGCCCAGCGCGACTCGTTCGGCGCCAGTTCGCGCTCGACAAAGCGCCGCACCGTGTCCCGGAACAGGGTCAGGTCTTCGGTCATCCAGGGTGCCTCGGTCGAGGCGGCGGCGTTCAGTTCGGGAGATCCCATGATGTGTATCGACTTCGAAATGCAAAGGGAGGAGAAAGACAGCCGGCCATCGCCGCTGCCCTGCCTATATAGATAGGCGTATTTCGATTTGAAGACCGGCAGGCTGGCTTGCCCGGCATGCCGCAGCGCAGCATTGCCGGGCATCCGGATTGCTGGCCGTACTCAGTCCGGCCAGCGATAACGCGGCGGCTGCTTGGAGAGGAAGCGGTTGGCCGCTTCCTGGCGGTATTCCGTGGCGAACGCAATGCCCTGGCCGTCCGCTTCCATGGCCAGCATGCTGTGCAGGTCCTGGTTCAGCGAGGCATTGAGCGCCTTCTTCGTCAGGGCCACCGCCACCGGCGACGCTTCGGTGAACGCGCGGGCCATGGCACGCGCGCGCTCCTGCAGGCTGTCGGCCGGCACGATCTCCATGACGATGCCCTGCTCCTGCGCCGCTTCGGCATTGAGCTCGCGCATCGAGAACATCAGCGCCTTGGCGCGCTGGAGACCGATCATGCGCGGCAATGTGTAGAACGCACCACAATCCGGAATCAGGCCCAGGCGCAGGAACGGCAGCGCGAAGCGCGCGCGCGGCGTGGCCAGGATGATGTCGGCCGTCAACGCGAGGCTGAAGCCCGCGCCGAAGGCGGCGCCATCGACCGCGGCAATGACAGGAATCTCGAGGTGGATCAGCGCCTCGAGCCACGGATGGATCGTGCCAAGCCGCTGACGGCCTTGTGCAGCGCTGATCTCGCCCTGCATGGAACTGATATCCCCGCCCGAGCAGAAGTCGGTGCCGGCACCGGTCAGGATCAGCGCGCGCACGCTGGTGTCCTGGCGTAGCTGGTGAATCACATCCCCGATCTCACGGCGCATGACGCCATTGAGCGCGTTCTTGCGTGCCGGGTAATCGAGCGTCAGGGTGGCAATGCCGTCCTCGACGGCATAGCGAATCGTTTCCATTGATGACTCCAGGTAAAGCTGCGGTTCAACGGTCAGGTTGGCGCTCAGTCGAGCTGGATATGCGCATCGCGCACGATCTTGGCCCACTTCGGCATGTCGCCCGACACCACGGAGGCCAGCTCCTGCGGCGCGGAGCCGACCGGCTGCAGACCCATGCCGGCCAGCTTCTGGGTGATTTCGGGCAGCTTGACGATGCGCGCGACCGCGGCAGCGAGGCGCGCGGTCACGTCCTTCGGCGTATTGGCGGGCAGGAACAGCGCGAACCAGCCGCTGGGTTCAAAGCCCTGCAGACCCTGCTCGGCGAAGGTCGGCACGTTCGGAATCGCCTTGTAGCGCTGGGTGCCGGTAATGCCCAGGATCTTGAACTTGCCGCTTGTCAGGTACGGGTACGCTGAAGTCACATCCACGAAGGCAGAATCCACCTGGCCGCCGAGCAGGTCGTTGATCAGGGGTGCAGCACCCTTGTACGGGATGTGCGCCAGGTCGATGCCGGCCTGCTGCCGTAACAGTTCGCCATGCAGGTGAGATGAAGTGCCATTGCCATACGAGCCGTAGCTGAGCTTGCCTGACTTTGCCTGGGCGATGAACTCGCGCAGCGTATTGGCCGGCACGCGGTTGGGCACTACGAACAGGTCGGAAGACTTGGCAATCAGCGAAACCGGGGTGAAATCCTTGTTCACGTCATAGGGCGTGCGCTTGTACAGGCTCGGCGACTGGATCAACGCGGTGATGGCCAGCAGCACCGTGTAGCCATCGGGTGCCGCCTTGGCCACGATGTCGTTGCCCAGCATGCCGCTGGCGCCAGGCTTGTTGTCCACCACCACAGCCTGGCCCCAGGCCTCGGCCAACCGCTGGCCGATCATCCGGCCCACAGTGTCGGTGCCGCCGCCGGCCGGGTAAGGCACAACCAGCCGGATCGGCTTGTTCGGATAGTTCTGGGCCATTGCCTGACCCACATTGCCCAGCATGGCGGCGCCCGCCAGGGTGCCAGCTTGTGCCAGCCAGGTTCGTCTGCTCTTGTGCATGATGCGGTCTCTCTCCAAAGCTCTGTCTGGTACGCGGGCCTATCGGCTTGCCGCCCCGGTTTGCGACGGTGCCGCCGGCCGCATGGCGTCTTCCTGCATCGCGCGCCACTGGATCTTGCCGGTGGCCGACTTGGGCAGCGCGTCCACGAATTCAACGATGCGCGGCACCTTGTAGGCGGCCAGGCGCTCACGGCACCAGGCCATGATGCGTTCGGGCTCGGCCTCGGGCGTGCCGCGCGATTCGGGGCGCAGCGCCACCACGGCCTTGACCGTTTCGCCGCGTTGCTCGTCGCGCGCCGCGATCACGCAGGCCTCGTGGATGGCCGGGTGACCGTAGAGCAGGTTCTCCACCTCGGCCGGCCAGACCTTGAAGCCGGAAGCGTTGATCATCCGCTTGAGGCGGTCGCGCATGAAGAAATAGCCCTCTTCGTCCATGAAGCCGAGATCGCCCGTGCGCAGGAAGCGCTTGCCGTCGATCTCGATAAACGATTCCTCGTTGGCCTGCGGGTTGTTCCAGTAGCCGAGCATCACCTGCGCGCCATGCGCGACGATCTCGCCGATCTCGCCCTGCGGCAGTTCGGCCAGCGTCTCGGGGTCGACCACGCGCGCGTCCACGCCGAAGGTGGCAATGCCCAGGCATTCGCGCTTGGGCTTCTGGCGCGGGTTGGACAGCAGGAACGACGCCGTCTCGGTCATGCCGTAGGCCTCGACGTAAGGCAGGCCGAAGCGCTCCTGCAGCATGTTGGCCACCGCGTCGGGCATGGCCGCGCCACCGCCGCCCAGGAAGGCCAGGCTGGACAGGTTGCGCTGGGCCACGCCCGGCTGGGCAAAAAAGTCCACCAGCATGGCCGGCGGCGCGCCCCATACCGAGACGCGGTAGCGCTCGATCAGGTCGGCGGCGAGCGAGCGCTCCCAGCGCGGCATCAGCACCACCGTGGCACCGAGATAGATCGGCGAATGCATGCAGTTCTGCATGCCGAGCAGGTGGAACATCGGGGCCACGGCCAGCACCACCGCTTCCGGAGAGCTGCTGCGCCAGACCTGCGAGCCGACCGCGGAGCTCATCATGGTGCCGTGCGTGTGCATGCAGCCCTTGGGATTGCCCGTGGTGCCCGACGTGTAGGCCAGCATGCAGAGCGTGTCGTAGTCGGCCTCGTGCGGGCGCGGACGCTGGCCGGCATTGCGCGCGGCATCCCAGGCCGCGGGCATGGCGCCGCCCGGCGCCGCGTTCAGCGCGGGTACCGGCTCGCGCAGCCAGGCCGGCACCGGCAGCCCACCGTCGTCGTGCAGCATGCCCGCGTAGTGGTGCACGATCACGTGGCGCAGCGCCTTGCCGTGCAGCGGCGCGACACGGTCGTACAGCTCGCTGCCGCAGAACGCGGCCACGGCGCCGCTGTCCGCGACCACGTGCTCGAGCTCGGCTTCCAGCCACATCGGGTTGGCCGGCACCACCGCCGCCTCGGCACGCAGGATCGCGTAGTAGGCCACGATGAACTGCGGGCAGTTCTGGCTGAACAGCACCACCCGGTCGCCCGGCTGGATTCCGCAGGTGTGCTGCAGATAGCCGGCCATGCGCTCGACCTCGTCGAGCAGCGCCGCATAAGTGATCGCGGTGCCGAAGTACTGGATCGCCGTCTTGTCGGGATAGCGGCGCGCGGCCACCTCCAGGTTGTAGAACAGGCTGGTACGCGGCGCGTGCAGCGTGGCCGGCAAGCCGGCGGGCCAGGCGGGGGAACGGTAAGGCTGGGGGGTACTGGCGGACTTCATTTCAGGCAAAGGCTCAGTCAAGACGAATGTTGTGGGTACGGATCACCTTGCCCCAGCGTGCGTAGTCAGCTTGCACGGTCTGGGCAAAGGCATCGGGCGTGCTGCCGGTCAGGATCACGCCCAGGTCGTTCATGCGGGTACGCACCGCGGGGTCAGCGAGCACGCGGTTGACGTCGGCGGAGAATTTTTCGACGATCGGCCGCGGCGTGGCGGCCGGCAGCAGCAGGCCGAACCAGCCCAGCGAATCCATGCCGGCGATGCCCGCCTCCTTGAACGTGGGAACGTCAGGCAGTTGCGGCGAACGCGAGGCACCGGTCACGGCCAGCGCGCGCAGGCGGCCGGACGCGGCATGGGGCTTGGCGCCCATCACGGAAATCACGGCAGATGGCACCTGGCCGCCGAGCAGGTCGTTCAGTTCCGGCGCCTCGCCCTTGTAGGACACGTGGATCATGTCGAGCCGGGCCGACTCGTTGAAGATCCCGCCATAGAGGTGGCCACTCGAGGCGGTCCCGTATGAACCGAAGGAATACTGCTTCGGCTTGGCACGTACCAGCGCAATGAACTCCTTCAGGCTGGTGGCGGGCACGGAGCCGTTGATGGCGAACACCAGGTTGGTGGTGCCAAGTTCGGACACGGGCGCGAAATCCTTCACCGGATCGAACGGCGCCTTGGCGTAGAGACTCGGCGCTTGCACCAGCGTCGTAATCGTCAGCAGCGCGGTGTAGCCGTCCGGTTCGGCGCGAGCTACCACTTCGGAGCCGATCATGCCGCTTGCGCCAGGGCGGTTCTCCACGACCACCGGACGCTTCCAGGTCTTGCCCAGTCCGTCGGCGATCGCACGCGCCAGGACGTCGGTCGCGCCGCCGGCCGGATACGGGACCACCAGGCGCACGGACTTCGCGGGAAAGGCCGCTTGCGCCATGGCCGTGCCGGCGCCCAGCAAGCCGGTTGCGACACCGCCCAGGGCCAGCACCCCGGCGCCAAGACGCAGCAATGCACTACGACGATCTGCCTGCATGTGGTTGTCTCCTTCGTGTTCTTTTGATTGGCGGGTCCGACGGGGTTCTGTCCCCTTTTTTCTCCGCAGGTGCTGTATCCGACGGTCCGGCCGTGTCCGGCGTGCCCTTGGTGGTCCGTTCGGCGCGGACCTTTCCACAGCGAGAGAGTGCGCGATGGGGGGCGGTCCGGACAATGACCAGACGACCCAAAATAATTGGCCGAATTGCTCAGATGGAAGGCAGGCTTTGGCAAATCCCGATTGTGCGTCGCCGCCGGGGCGCGATAAGGTGTCCACCAGGCCGACATGCCGCCATTGCCGGGACAAAGTCCGGCGCGGCCCTACACGACGAGGAGACTCATGCACATCGTTGCCACGCCCGCTCACCGGCACGCGCTGCCGGGCAAGCCGCGCAGCATCGCCGCGCCGGGTCCGGCGTTGGCCGGCACAATCGGCGAGGTCGTGGCACCGCTGGCTGCCGGGCCTGCGCCCGCCCGCCATACCATTGCGATTCACCACGTCGAGCAGATCCTGCTAGGCGTGCGCCGGCTGGGAGGTGACATCGAGGCGCTGCTGCGCCGCGCGGGGATCTCGCAGGCACTATTGGCGTCGCCTGCCGCGCGCGTCACGCAGGACCAGTACGCCGCGCTGATCCGCACGCTGCGCCGCATCACGCGCGACGAACTGTGGGGCTTGCTGAGCCGCCCCGTGCCGCCCGGCGTCTTTGCCCAGGCAGCCGGTGCAATGATCCACTGCGCCACGCTGGAAGACGCCATCGTGGCCGGGCTGCGGCAGTACCGCCTGCATATCGGCGACTTCACCCCCAGGCTGCACCGCAGCACCGACGGCAAGACGGTCTCGGTTCAGCTGCACCCGCATGCGCCGGCATCGCCGTGCCGGGTATTCGCCGAATCGACCTTCGTGTTCCATGCCTATGGGCTGATCAACTGGCTGATGGCGCGTCGCGTGCCGCTGTCCCGAGTCGACCTGAGCGCCGGCCCGCCCAAGGGCCAGACCGACACCGAACGCATCTTCAACACGTCGGTCCGATATGGTCAGCCATGCACCGCCCTGCACTTCGACGCCGACTGGCTGCGGTTGCCCGTGATGCAGGATGCCACCGGCCTGAGCGAGTTCCTGCGCGAGGCGCCGCACAAGCTGCTGGTGCGCTACCGCGACAACAGCTGCCTGGCAGAACGCATCCGGCTGCACCTGCGCTCCCACCTCGATGACGAGCTGCCCTCGCTGGAGGAGATGGCGCAGATGCTGCGCCTGACGCCGCAAACCCTGCGCCGCCGCCTGCGCGACGAAGGCCGCGGCTACCAGAACATCAAGGACAACCTGCGGCGCGATGTGGCCATCGGCATGCTGGAGCGCTCCGGCCTCTCGCTGCAGCAGGTCGCACTGCGGCTGGGCTTTTCGGAGCCGAGCACCTTTCATCGTGCCTTCAAGAAATGGACTGGCGTGGCGCCCGGCGAATACCGGCAGCGTGGCATGCAGCTGGCAGGTGCCGCCCGCTGATCAATAAAAAAACCGGCGGTGACAACGCCACCGCCGGCTCATGATGCCATTGGCCTTGCGGCCAGCGCGCTCAGACCACGCCTTGCTCCCGCAACGCAGCGATCCGCTCGGCGGACAAGCCCAGCACCTCGGCCAGGACACGCTCGGTATGCTCACCGAGCCGAGGCGGCGGCGCATCATATTGCACCGGCGTCGCCGCAAGCCGCAGCGGGCTCTTGACCGTCGGGCAGATCGCGCCGTCCTTGCGTACCAGGTCGACCTGCAGTTCGCGATGGCGAACCTGCGGGTCTTCCAGCACCTGCGCGTAGTCGTTGATCGGCCCGCACGGAATGCCCTGCGCTTCCAGCGCCTCGACCCAATGCGCGGTGGCACGGGTGCGCATATGGGCCTCGAGCATCGGCACCAGCACCTCGCGATGGATGATGCGGCCGGGGCCGGTGGTAAAGCGCTCGTCGACGGCCAGGTCCGGACGCTCGATGCCGCGGCAGTACGCCTGCCACTGTCCGTCGTTGCCAGCCGCAACGATCATGTACCCGTCCGCCGTGGCGAAGACGTGATACGGCACCATGTTCGCGTGTGCATTGCCGTAGCGCGGCATGGCCTGGCCGGTGATGCGCTGGGCGATGATCGGCGTCGCGCCCACCGCCACCACGGCATCGAGCAGCGCCATGTCGATCTGCTGGCCCTCGCCGGTGCGCTCGGCATGCCGCAAGGCGGCGAGCACGGCCACGGTCGCATACATGCCGGTCAGCATGTCCACCACCGCCACACCCACCTTCTGCGGCCCGCCGCCGGGCAGGTCGTCGCGTTCGCCGGTCACGCTCATCAGTCCGCCGATACCCTGGAAGATGAAATCGTAACCGGGCTTGTGCGCGCTCGGGCCGGTCTGGCCATAGCCGGTGATCGAGCAATAGACCAGCGCCGGATTGATCGCCTTGAGGCTCTCGTAGTCCAGCCCGTAGCGCCTGAGGTCGCCGACCTTGTAGTTCTCGAGGACGATGTGCGATTTGGCCGCGAGTTCGCGCACGATCGCCTGCCCTTCCGGGCTGGCGATGTCGAGCGTCAGCGACTGCTTGCCGCGATTGGCGCCGGCAAAGTAGGTGGCATCGCGCGAGGGCTGGCCTTCAGCGTCCGGCAGCCAGGGCGGGCCCCAGGAGCGCGTGTCGTCGCCGACCCGGGGACGCTCCACCTTGATGACTTCGGCGCCAAGGTCCGCCAGGTTCTGCGCGCACCACGGCCCCGCCAGGATGCGCGACAGGTCGAGCACCCGGACGCCGGCCAGTGCGCCCCGCATGGCGGGCGCCATCTCAGATCGGATCCCAGCTGATCACGTCGGGCGAGCGCTCGAGCTTGAAGAAGCTGTTGCGCATGGCCGGCATGGCGATCTCGCCGATCGATTCCGGGGTCCAGCCTTCGCTCATGTGCACCGAGCGCACCGGGCGCGGCTGGCTCATCAGGATGATTTCGTTGGCGCGCACCGCGAAGATCTGGCCATTGACCTCGGCAGCGGACGGGCTGGCGAGGTAGACCGCCACCGGACCGATCTTGCCGGCTTCCATCTTCTGCAGCTTTGCCACGCGCGCCTTCTCTTCGGGCGTTTCGGCCGGGATCGAGCTGGTCATGCGGCTCCATGCGAACGGCGCGATGCAGTTCGAGCGCACGTTGAAGCGCTGCATGTCCAGCGCGATCGACTTCGACAGCGCGGCGATGCCCAGCTTGGCAGCCGAGTAGTTGGCCTGGCCCAGGTTGCCGATCAGGCCCGAGGTCGACGTCATGTGCACGAACGCGCCGCCTTCCTGGTCCTTGAAGTAGTTGGCCGCGGCGCGGCTGACGAAGAAGGTGCCGTGCAGGTGCACGTCGATCACCGAGCGCCATTCCTCTTCATTCATCTTGAAGAACATGCGGTCGCGCAGGTTGCCGGCGTTGTTGACCACGGCATCGATGCGGCCGAAGTTGTCGAGCGCGCACTGGACGATGGCGTTGGCACCATTCCAGGTCGACACGCTGTCCGTGTTGGCCACGGCTTCGCCGCCGGCCGCACGGATTTCCTCCACGACGCGCTGGGCGGGGCCGGCATCGCCGCCTTCGCCGGTCATCGAGACACCAAGGTCATTGACCACGACCTTGGCGCCGGCAGCTGCCATCGCCAGCGCGATGCCGCGCCCGATTCCACCACCCGCGCCCGTTACCAGCGCCACCTTGCCTGCCATCAAACCGCTCATTGCGTTGCTCCTCTGAATACTTTCCCGGTCACCGGACCGGGTTTCTGGCGACAATAAGGGGGCGCCCGCGATGGCCAGGCCGATCGCAGGCAACCATGTCCGAATGTCATTGCCGCATCAGATACGATAAATTGGCGGCTGAAACATTGGAATTCACGAATCGCAAAAGTGGCCTTTGGCCTGACGGAACCCC
>JACXTT010009250.1_pt1 | contig 13485 bp, 13 predicted proteins | sample 9270951 | NCBI WGS metagenome assembly JACXTT01 (sample SAMN15532306, study PRJNA645909) | rock metagenome | isolation source: weathered quartz diorite | place: Puerto Rico | collected 2017-06-21
GTGCTGCGGCTGCTCGACAAGGAAAACCTCCGCCTCGACATGACCAAGCTCGGGTTCGAGCCGGAGTCGCTGGTGAAGTTCGAGCGCGCCATCCTCAAGCCCTACGGCATGGTGCTGGTTACGGGCCCGACGGGCTCCGGCAAGACCAACACGCTCTACTCCGCCATCTCGCGCCTCAACCAGCCCGACACCAACATCATGACCGCCGAGGACCCGGTCGAGTTCCAGCTGCCCGGCGTGAACCAGGTGCAGATGAAGGAGTCCATCGGCCTGAACTTCGCCGCCGCGCTCCGCGCCTTCCTGCGCCAGGACCCCAACATCATCCTGGTGGGCGAGATCCGCGACTTCGAGACGGCGGAGATCGCCATCAAGGCCGCGCTCACCGGCCACCTGGTGCTCTCCACTCTGCACACCAACGGCGCGCCCGAGACCATCAGCCGGCTGATGAACATGGGCATCGAGCCGTTCCTGGTGGCCACCTCCGTCCACCTCATCCAGGCGCAGCGCCTGGTGCGGCGCATCTGCCAGGAGTGCAGCGAGGAGCTGGAGATCCCGGTGCAGACCCTCATCGAGGCCGGCTATACGCCGGAAGAGGCCAAGACGGTGAAGATCCGCAAGGGCAAGGGCTGCGCCACCTGCAACAACAGCGGCTACAAGGGACGCACCGGCCTGTACGAGGTGATGGAGGTGGACGACGAGCTGCGCGAGCTGGTGCTGGTGGGCGCCTCCGCCCTCGAACTCAAGAAGAAAGCCATCGAGCGCGGCATGATCACCTTGCGGCGCAGCGGCCTCATCAAGGCCATGCAGGGCATGATCTCGCTGGAAGAAGTGATGCGCGAAACCGTGCACTGATCTCTGAGGAAAGGGACTTATGGCAGCCACACTGAGCGATCTGCTTCGCAAGATGCTGGAGATGAGCGGCAGCGACCTTCATCTCACCACCAACTCCCCGCCGCAGGTGCGCGTCCACGGACACCTGCAGCCCCTGGACATGCCGCCCCTCACGCCGGCGGAGACCAAGCAGCTTGCCTACAGCGTGCTGACCGACGCGCAGAAGCACCGCTTCGAGGAGAACCTCGAGCTCGACTTCTCCTTCGGCCTGAAAGGGCTGGCCCGCTTCCGCGGCAACCTCTTCAACCAGCGCGGCGCCACCGGAGCGGTCTTCCGCGTCATCCCCTTCGAGATCCGCAACTTCACCCAGCTCGGCCTGCCGCCCATCGTCTCCAAGCTCTGCGAGAAGCCGCGCGGCCTCATCCTGGTCACCGGCCCGACGGGCTCGGGCAAGTCCACCACGCTGGCGGCGATGATCGACAAGATCAACACCGAGCGCCACGACCACATCATCACCATCGAGGACCCCATCGAGTTCGTGCACCAGAACAAGAACTGCCTGGTGAACCAGCGCGAGGTGCACGCCGACACCAAGTCGTTCACCGACGCGCTGCGCGCCGCCCTGCGCGAGGACCCGGACGTCGTGCTCATCGGAGAGATGCGCGACCTGGAGACCATCGAATCGGCGCTGCGCATCGCCGAGACCGGCCACTTGACCTTCGGCACGCTGCACACCAACTCGGCGTCTTCCACCATCAACCGCATCATTGACGTCTTCCCCGCGCACCAGCAGCCGCAGATCCGCGCCCAGCTCTCGCTGGTGCTGGAAGGCATCATGTGCCAGTCACTGCTCACCAAGATCGGCGGGCAGGGGCGTGCCATGGCCATGGAGATCATGGTGCCCAATGCGGCCATCCGCAACCTCATCCGCGAGGACAAGATCCACCAGATCTACTCGGCCATGCAGGCCGGCCAGGAGAAGTTCGGCATGCAGACCTTCAACCAGTCCCTGGCCACGCTGTACTTCCAGAAGCAGATCTCGCTGGAGACCGCCATGCTCCGCTCGTCCATGGCGGATGAGCTTCAGGAGATGATTAACCGTGGTGCCGGGTTGATTAACAAGCCCACCCAGGTCGCGGCAACGGTTCGGAAGTAAGCTTAGGGGTAGCGTTTTGCTGAAGTAGGACGAAATAGGAGGCACTATGCCAGTCTTCACATTCACGGGCAAGAACGCGTCCGGAGAGAAGGTTTCCGGCGACCGCACGGCGGAGAACAAGTCGGCCCTGCAGGCCGCACTGCGCCGCGAGCGCATCACGCCGTCCTCCATCCGGGAGAAGGGCAAGGAATTCACCATGCCCACCTTCGGAAGCGGCAAAGTCGCCACCAAGGACATTGCCATCTTCTTCCGCCAGTTCTCCGTGATGATCGACGCCGGTCTTCCCCTGGTGCAGTGTCTTGAGATCCTGGCCGCCAATCAGGAGAACCCTGCCTTCCAGAAGTGCCTCACCGGCGTCCGGACGACGGTCGAGGGCGGCGCCACCCTGGCCAATGCCATGCGCCAGTACCCCAAGATCTTCGACGACCTCACCACCAACATGATCGAGGCCGGCGAGACCGGCGGTATCCTGGACACCATCCTGCAGCGCCTTGCCACCTACGTGGAAAAAGCGGTGAAGCTGAAGGCGGCGGTGAAGTCGGCGCTCATCTACCCGGTCTCGGTCATCTCCATGGCGTTCCTCATCGTGGGCGCGCTGCTCAAGTGGGTGGTGCCCATCTTCGCCAACCTGTTCGCCGGCATGCAGGTAGACCTGCCTCTGCCCACGAAAATAACCATCGGGCTGAGCAACTTCATCGGCCGGTTCGGATGGCTCATCTTCCCCATCGGCATCGCCACGTACTTCGGCGTGAAGTGGGCGCGCTCGAACCCGCAAGGCCGCCTGTTCCTCGACAAGGCCCTGCTGAGCCTGCCGGTCATCGGCATGCTGCTGCGCAAGATCGCCGTGGCGCGCTTCACCCGCACGCTGGGAACACTGATCACTTCGGGCGTACCCATCTTGGAGGGGCTGGCCATCACTGCCCGCACTTCCGGCAACGCGGTGCTGGAAAACAACCTGATGAAGGTCCGCAAGGCGGTGGAAGAGGGCCGCACCATCGTCGATCCGCTCAAGGAGAGCGGCGTGTTCCCCAACATGGTGGTGCAGATGATCGGCGTGGGCGAGGCCACCGGCGCCATGGACAGCATGCTGCAGAAGATCGCCGACTTCTACGAGGATGAGGTGGACGCGGCCACCAAGGACATGCTGACCCTGCTCGAGCCCATCCTCATCATGTTCTTGGGCGTCATGGTGGGCGGCATCGTGATCTCCCTGTATCTGCCGCTGTTCTCACTCATCGCCAAGCTCGCCGGCTAGCCCGGCGGTCCGGCGGATGGAGGAGGTCCCGCGCCGTCCCCTGCGCGGGCGAGCGAGGCTCATGCAGACCGAATTCAAGGAACGCAACTGGCTGGCGTGGCTGGTCCGGGTGCGCGTCCTCATCGTCACCTTCCTCTTTGTCATCGAGATGGGGATCACCCGGCTCACGCCGACCAGCGTCCCCGTCCGCCTCTTCGTGGTATTCATCGGCCTGTGGTTCGCCGCCTCCATCGCCTTCCTGGTCCTGCTGCAGCGCTGGCGGGAGACCTACTGGCAGTCGCGCATCCAGATCCTCACCGACCTGGCCTTCGCCACCGCCATGCTGTATCTCACCGGCGGCATCGACACCTCCTTCAACTTCCTCTACCCGCTGGTCATCATCGTGGCCAGCACGCTGCTGTCGCGGGTGTGGGCCTACTTCACCGCCTGCCTCTCGTTCATCCTCTTCGGGGCGACCCTCGAGCTGACCTACTTCGACGTCGTCCGCTCCTACTCCGCTTCGCGTCCCGATCCCAAGTCGCTGCTGGTGGTGATCCTGCTGAACTTCTGCGCCTATCTGGCCATCGCCTACCTGGCGAGCAACCTCAGCTACAAGCTGCGCCAGGCCGACGTCGAGCTGAAGGACAAGAGCGGCGAGCTCCAGAGCCTGCCGGGGCTGCCCGAGACACTCATCGACTCCATGATCGGCGGCCTTATCACCACTGACCTGGCCGGCCGCATCACGCTGCTCAATGCGTCCGGCGAGCGGCTGTTGGAACGCCGCGCATCGGAAGTCCTCGGGCGCCGCGTGGACGAGCTCTTCAGCGAGCGCCTGCCCAGCCCGGAGTTCATCTCCTCCAAGGGCGAGGTGCGCACCGTGACCATCAGCGGGCGCGAGAAGATCTTCGGCTTTACCGTCTCTGCCCTGCGCGTTCCGGAGCGCGGCGTGCTGGGCTACGTTTACGCCTTCGCCGATCTGACCGATATCCGCCGTCTCGAGAGCCAAGTCCGCCAGCGCGAGCGGCTCGCAGCTCTGGGACGCATGGCCGCCGGCATCGCGCACGAGATACGCAATCCGTTGGCCTCCATCGCCGGCTCGGTGCGAGTGCTCTCCAGCGTCGCGACCCTTTCCGACGAGCAGTCCCGCCTGGTGGATATCGTCACCCGCGAGTCCGAGCGGCTGAACGCCATCATCTCCGACTTCCTCATCTATGCCCGCGAGAAGAACTACAAGCCGGCGCGGCTCGATCTGGTGGCGCTGCTCGAGGACACGCTCACGCTGCTGGAGAACCGCCCGCCGATGCAGGGCGGCGGCGGAAGCCCGGCGCCCATCCGCATCGTGCGCGCCTACACCACCCGCCCCGCCTGCGCGCTGGTGGACGGCGACAAGATCAAGCAGGTCTTCTGGAACCTCTGCGAGAACGCGGTGCGCGCCATGCCTCAGGGCGGCACGCTCACGGTCTCGCTGGAGGCCTCGGGTTCAAGCATTGTGGAAGAGGAGAACGGCAACGGCGACCTGCCGGAGCACACCTGGTGCATCGGTTTCCGCGACACCGGTCCCGGCCTCACCCCGCAGCAGATGGAAAAGATCTTCGAGCCCTTCCAGTCGCAGTTCGAGGGCGGCACCGGACTGGGCCTGGCCATCGTCTACCAGATCGTGCAGGCGCACAGCGGCCGCATCAGCGTGCTCTCCACTCCCGGCGCGGGCGCCGAGTTCCGCTTGGAGTTCGCGCAGGCCGCCGCAGCGGCGCCGGAAGCGCCCCGCCCGGCCGCGGAAGCCGCCCCCGCCAAGGTGGCGCATGGCTAACATCCTGGTCTGTGACGATACCCGCAGCATCTGCGAGATGCTGGAGATCGCACTGCGAAAGGAAGGCCACAAGGTGGAGACGGTGACCTCCGGCGACGCCGCCAAGAAACGCCTGGAGAGCGCTCTTTACGACGTGGTGGTGTCGGACATCAAGATGCCTAACACCGACGGCATCGAGGTCCTCCGCCATGCCCGCAAGGTCGCCCCTGACTCTGCCGTCGTGCTCATCACCGCCGTCGAGGACTACGAGGCGGCGGTGAACGCCGTCAACGCCGGCGCCTTCCAGTACATCCACAAGAGCCCCGCGCTGGTGGAAGAGGTGCGTGTGACCGTGGGCCGCGCCATGGAGGCGCTCAACCTGCGCCGCCAGAACTTCGCCTACAAGCGCGACGCCGCCAGCCGCAACTCGCTGGACAGCATCATCGGCGCCAGCCCCGCGGTGCAGAAGCTGAAGGAGACCATCCGTACCGTCGCCTCCACCCAGAGCACCATTCTCATCCACGGCGAGAGCGGGACGGGGAAGGAGCTCGTCGCGCGCGCCGTTCATGCCTGCTCGCCGCGCGGAAGCGAGCCCTTTGTCTCCGTCAACTGCGGCGCTTTTCCGGAGACGCTGCTGGAGAGCGAGCTTTTCGGCTACGTCAAGGGTGCCTTCACCGGCGCCACGCACAACAAGCGCGGCCTCTTCGAGGTAGCCAACAGCGGCACCCTCTTCCTCGACGAGATCAGCGAGATGAGCCTGGCCATGCAGGTGAAGCTGCTGCGCGTGCTGCAGGAGCGCGGCATCCGCGCCGTGGGCGGCACCGAGGAGGTGCCCATCGACGTCCGCGTCATTGCCGCGACGAACAAAGAACTCGACGCGCTGGTGGCAGAAAAGCAGTTCCGCGAGGACCTCTACTATCGCATCAGCGTCATCCCCGTGCCCGTGCCGCCGCTGCGCCACCGCCGCGAGGACATCCCGCTGCTCGCCCACCACTTCCTAAAGAAGTACGCGCCCGCCGCCGGCCGCAGCATCCTGCGCATCGCCCCAGCCTCGCTGCAGGGACTCTCGCACTACGACTGGCCGGGCAACGTCCGCCAGCTGGAGAACACCATCGAGCGCGCCGTCGCGCTCGAGACCGGAGAGGAGTTGCGCGTGGAGGTCCCCGCCGAGCGCGCCAAGACGCGCTCCGTCAACCCCGCCCCCGACTCCTCAGTCCCCGGTACCCTGCCGCCTGAGGGCTTCGACATGGAGCATTACGTCGCCGAGATCGAGCGCGGCATGCTGCAGGCCGCCATGCGCCAGGCCAACGGCGTCCAGACCCGCGCCGCCGAGCTGCTCAACCTCTCCTACCGCTCCTTCCGCCACATGATGAAGAAATACGAGTTGTAGTCACTTGCCGCTTTTCTCTTTGAGCTGCTGCTTCCAGCCCAGGACGCGCGCCCGGTTGGCCTCCGCCTCGGCCTCGGGGATCATGCCTTTTTTCTGGTAGAGGATGGAAAGGCTGGTGTGCGGCAGGACGTCGTCCGGATCAAGATCCACCAGTTTCTGCGAGATGGCGATAGCGTCGTCGAGCCGGCCGGCATCCTGATAGGCGCGCGCCAGTCCGTGCAGCGCGTCGTGGTAGTCGGGGTCGGCGGCCAGCGCGAGCTCATACTCGGCGATGGCCTCGCGCGTATTGCCTTCCGCCGTCATCTCCAGCGCGATCAGAAAGTGGACTTCGGCGTCTTCTTTCGGGTCCTTCATGGCACGAATCAGGGATTGTAGCATCGCAGGTCCGCGCCGCCGTCCGCCGGAAGGGAGCCGCTATACTGGAGCCCATGCGCTACATCCTGCGCTTCATCTGGAACGCCACCCGCGGACACCGCGTCGCCCCCTGGCGCAGCCCTTATCTCAAGTGGCGCATCGAGACCTACTCCGGCCTTAAGATGAAGCAGATCGGCTTCCTCGAGTTCTGGGGCTTCATGTGGCGCGAGCGCCACAACCTCATGCGCTTCCTCCGCTGGACGCTCGAAATGGACGGTTACGCCCGCTCCCGGCCTCGCAATCCGTAGATAGCGAACGGTTTCCCCTGCCTTGACTTTAGGCCCCTGCCGCGTTACTTTCGCAGATTCGTTAACTTGCAGTCCCGCGAGGCTTCCGGTCCACATGCAGAGGATGATCACATTCACCACCGATTTTGGTGTGGCCGACCACTTCGTCGGCGCCATGAAGGGCGTGATCTTGAACATCAACCCCGCGGCGCAGATCGTGGACATCTCCAACTCGGTGCACTCCTACGACATCCTCGATGGCGCCCTGACCATCGCCCAGGCCTACAAGTACTATCCCTCGAACACCGTCCACTTAGTTGTCGTGGATCCCGGAGTGGGAACGGCGCGCCGCCCCTTGCTGGTGACTGCCGGCAAGATGATGTTCCTCGCGCCCGACAACGGCGTGCTCTCGCTCATCTTTGAGCGCGAGGAGAGCTATTCGGTCCGCCACATCACCGCCGAGCACTACTTCATCCAGCCGGTGAGCAACACCTTCCACGGCCGCGACGTCTTCGCCTCCGTCGCCGGGTACCTGAGCAAGGGCGTGGAAGCGCTCAAGTTCGGCGACGAGGTGACCGATTTCGTCCGCTTCGCCGCGCCCAAGCCCAAGGCGGTGAACGACAAACTCTTCAAGGGCGTGATCATCAAAGTGGACAAGTTCGGCAATCTCATCACCAACATCACGCCCCACGATCTGCCGCAGCTGTTCGCCTCGCCGGCGCCGGAGTTCAAGATCATCGTCGGCAAGACCGAGATCAGCAAGATGAAGACCAATTACCAGCAGGGTGCGCCCGGCGAGGTCTTTGGGATTCTGGGCAGCATGGGATATCTGGAGATCGCCACCAACCGCGGCTCGGCGCAGCGCAGCGTGGCGGCCGACAAGGGCACCGAGGTCGGCATCCTATTCGGGGATGGCGCCTCGGCGCCGCATGCTGCCGCTGAGCCCGCCGGCAGCTAAGTTACTTCCGCAACGGCAACAGCGCCTTCAATCTCTCTTCGCGCAGCCAAAGCCCGAGCCACGCCAGGAGGGCGGCTGTGAGGGCCACCGGCCAGCCCGGGTCGCCGATGCGCACGTGCGTGGCGATGGCCCCGCCCAGGTAGCCGGTCATCACGATGGCGCCCAGCACCGCCGTCCGCGGGACCACGTAAAGCACGATGCCGAGCAGCTCCAGGATGCCGACGGTCGTGAGCGCGCCCTCGCTGTATCCGAACTTGTGCGTGAACTGGTCCACCATCTGCGGGTTGTGAGTCAGCAACGCCGGCAGGCCCGACAGCATCAGCAGCACCGGCAGCGCCGAGATCACGCGTCCTGCCCAGATCGTCTTCGTACTCGCCATTCTTTCTCCTCCAAACAAGGTGCTTCGATGCTTCGCCGCCTAGGAAAGACTCAGCGGTTGCAAGTGGGACCCTGCGACCGCTGCGGACCTGATTTGACGGTCAAATCTATTGCGGTTTCACGCCCAACTGCCAGTAGAGGAAGGTCCAGATGTCGGTCCACTCCTCGATCTGCTTGCTCACCGGCTTGCCTACGCCGTGTCCGGCCTTGCTGTCGATGCGCAGCAGGATGGGATGCTCCGTGCTCTGCCCGTTGGCGGCCTGCGCCTGCAGCAGCGCCGTCATCTTCTTGGCGTGCAGCGGGTCCACGCGCGTGTCGGTATCGGCGGCGAAGAAGAGCGTGGCCGGATAGGCCGTCCCCGCCTTCACATGGTGGTAGGGCGAGTAGGCGTAGAGCCAGTCGAACTGCTTGGGGTCGTCGGCGCTGCCGTACTCCGGGATCCAAAGCTTGGCGATCTGGAACTTCTGGTAGCGCAGCATGTCGAGCAGCGGGACGCCGCAGACCACGGCGCGATAGAGGTCGGGACGCTGCGTCAGCGCCGCGCCGGTCAGCAGGCCGCCGTTGCTGCGGCCGTAGATGGCCAGGTGCTCCGTGCTGGTGTACCTCTCCGCGATGAGATACTCGGCGGCGGCGATGAAGTCGTCGAAGACGTTCTGCTTGTTGGCCAGCATGCCGGCTTTGTGCCACTCCTCGCCGAACTCGCTGCCGCCGCGCAGGTTGGCCTCGGCGAAGATGCCGCCCGCGTCCAGCCACATGATGGTGCCGTGCGCCCACTCGAAGGCCGGCGTGGTGCTCACGTTGAACCCGCCGTAGCCGCTGAGCAGCGTGGGGTTGGCGCCGTCGAGCTTGAGTCCCTTCCTGCTCACGATGAACATCGGGACCTTGGTGCCGTCCTTCGATTTGTACCAGACCTGCTTTACCTCGTACTTGTCGGGAACGATGTCGGTCTGCACCTTGGCCCACAGCTCCGGCTTGCCCTGCTTCTGCGCGCCGGCCGCGCCCGTGAGCGCCACGCGGTAGATGCTCGGCGGCACGGTGAAGGAATTGAACCCGAAGAAGGCCTCTTTGCTGTCCCAGTCCCCGCCCAGCGCGGTGACGGTCCCCATCGTGGGCAGTGGGACCTCGACCAGCAGCTTGCCGTCCAGGCTGAAGACTTTCAGGATGGAGAGCGCGTTTTTCTCATAGCGGCAGAAGAGCCGTCCACCGATGATGCGCGTCGCCTGCAGCACGGCGTCAGACTGCGGAATGAGCTCGGTCCACTCGGCGCGCTCTGGATGGTTCACGTCCGCCTTGAACACGCGATACCGCGGCGCGTCCTCGTTGCTCAGGATGTAGAGATTTCCCTGGAAGATGTCGCCGTCGTACTGGAACTCCTTGCCGGTGGTGATGCGCGCCAGCTCCTCTTTCGGTCCGCCCGCCTTGCCGAAGAAGATCTCGGTCTTCGACCAGCCCTGCTCGGCGACCACCATCAGCCATTTTCCGTCCTCGCTGAGACCGACGTTCGGCCACTCTTGCGCGTCGCGTCCCTGCCCGAAGACCGGACGGTCCTCCATGGGCTCGGTCCCCAGCTTGTGGTAGAAGACGTGGCGGTTGTACATCTCCTCGCCCGCCGGCACCGCGCCCTTCTGCGGATAGCGCGTGTAGTAGAAGCCGCTGTTATCCGGCAGCCAGGCGATGCTCGCCGCCCGCGTCTGGTTGATGACGTCCGGCAGCAGCTTGCCCGTCGCCACCTCCATCACGTGCAGGGTGCTGATCTCCGAGCCGCTGGGCGATGTCCCGTAGGCGAGATACTTTCCCTGGTGCGAGGGATGCCACCAGTCTAGCGCCACCGTGCCGTCGCTGGAAAGCGTGTTGGGATCGAGCAGCACGCGGTCTTTGCCGTTCACGCCCTCGCGCACATAGAGGATGGGCTGGTTCTGCTTTCCGTCGCGCCGCGTGTACATGTAGGTGTGGCCCGCGATGGCCGGCGTCCCGATGCTGCCCAATTCCAGCAGCTGCGTCACGCGCGCACTGATCCTGTCGCGGCCCGCGAACGGGTCCAGCAGGCTGCGCGTGTACGCCATCTGGTTGCGCACGAACTGCTGCGTCTCCGGCGACTCCGCGTTCTCCAGCCAGCGGTAGGGATCGGTGATCTTGTGCCCCTGCAGCGTGTCTTCTGCGACTTCGACCTTGGCGGCCGGAGGTATCGGCGCGTTCGCGCCCCGGGTCGCATCGCCTGCGCCCGAAGCCACCTGCTGCGCGCAAGCCACAGCGCCCAGCGAGATCAGACAGAAGACGACGAGAATCCAGTGCAAGCGAAAAGCTCCTCCCATGGCAGGCTCCTGAAAGAAAACGATTGAATGCGACTGAAAAAGGTTATCAGATTTGCCGTTGCGTAGCACTGCGCGTGGAAGCCGCGGCGGTGGAAGCCCCGGCGGTGGAAGCCCCGGGGCGGTGGAAGCCGCGGCGGTGGAAGCCCCGGCCTTCAGGCCGGGGTCAGAATGCCTTTTTGATTCGTGGCTTTAGCCCCCGCCGAGCCTTCACCTCGGCCTGGGCGTCCTCAATACCGAAACGTCCGGCGAAACCGACGCCGCGAAGTTTGCATCGCCCGTGTACACCGCAGCGATGTTGTGCTGCCCGATCAGCAGGTTGGGAGTGTTCAGCATCGCCTGTTGCGCGCTGCCCGTGCCCGGAAGCGCCACAGGGTTTCCCATCGGCAAGCTGTTATCGATGAAGATGACGCTTCCGGTGAAGTCAGGGCTTCCACTCGTGACGGTGGCCGTGAACGTGACCGTTTGGAGCATATGGATCGTGTCCGAGGGCTGGTTCGGCATCATCGGATTGATTGCGATGTTGTCGATGGCGATGTTGCTGCCGGTCGCCCCGATGGGGTTCACCAGCTGCGCCAGGAACTCCGAGCTGCTGCCGCTGTGGGTGGTGTCACCGGGAAAGACCGCCTGGATGAAATGGACGCCCACCGGGAGCGCTCCCGCCGGGAATGTCGCACTTCCCACGATCAACGGCGCGTTGCCCAGCAACTGATTGCCGTCATAGAAATAAACGCTCCCGCCGCTCACCGCCACCCCGCCGGCATCCACCATCGCAGTGAAATCAACCGCGTCGCCGTCGCTCGCCGGGTTGAGCGAGGACTGCAGTTGGGTTGTGGTCGGAACCGGCTCCTGGGCCGAGGCCGGAATGCTCCCTAGGCAGACCACGCACCAGCACCACCAGACCAGATTCCAGTACCGTTTGAGCCTATGGAGCGGGGACGGGTTCACGCCTGTGGAGTTGGATTGTAACGGATATCGGTCGCCCGTAGCTGTTTTGCGGGCTACGGCCCAACGAGTTCGGCGCTCGCGCTACCTCGCAACCCGGCACCGATCTCGACAGTGTCCCTTTGAGCTCTGTGCCCTACGTTCGCGCCCGCTCTTGGCGCTAACGCGGGGGTGTAGACTGGCGCCGGGTGCCCCATCCTTCGCGTTCTTTGCGAAGGGTGGGCGTGAATCCTGCTACGAATCCTGGTGCTGGCCCCGAGTCCCTGCGATCCTGGTTCCTACTGCTTTTTCACGCTCTCCAGCACGATCGCCTTGCTGCCGCCACGGTCATAGATCTTGCCCGTGGCCACCACCTTCTCGCCCGCAAAGGGCATCAGCTTCTGGTTCTGACCGTGCGCCGGACGCGCGCTGTCGATCGGCCAGTAGATGGCCCCGTCCTCGCCCAACAGCACCAGGGGCGATCCGTTCCTGGCGCAGTCTTTGGCGCACTTCGCGCTGATGGGCTTGTCGAGGCTCCGCGTATACGCGCAGGCGGAATCGATCACATAGCCCTTCACCGTGCTGGTCATCGGGCCCTCGGCGCTCAAAGCGCTCGCCAGGAGGAGCGTCGCAGTCAACCAGTTGAATTCTCTCTTCATCCTGCGAGTTTACCACCGTGCCACTTGACACGGCCGAGACAGAGATCTATAATTCGATCATTGTCTAATTAGACAAAAAACTAATTCCTGTGGCGACCCATCAGGCTTTCCGCGCCATCGCCGACCCCACGCGCCGCGAGATCCTGCGCCTTCTGCGCCGCCGCGAAATGACCGCCGGGGACCTGGCCGAGCGCTTCGACATGACCAAGCCCACCATGTCGCATCACTTCGCCGTGCTCAAGGACGCTGACCTCGTCGCCAGCCGCAGGGAAGGGCAGACCATCTGGTATTCGCTGAACACCACCGTGTTGCAGGACCTGGTCGCCTGGGCCATGGACCTCTCCAACCGGGGCCGTAAACGAGGTGCATCATGAAACCGTCACGCTACTACATCGTCGCCGCTGGCTTTGCCGCCGCACTGCTCGTGGCCACCATCGCCGTCTATCCGCAACTGCCCGCGGGGGTGCCGTCTCATTGGAACGTCCATAACGAAGTCGATGGCTACGCCCCGCGCTGGACCTTGCTAGTCTATGGTCCGGCCACCATCGCCGGCGTCATGCTGCTGTTCTCCATCCTGCCCTGGCTCTCACCCAAGCGATTCGAAGTCGGGAGCTTCCAGTCCACCTATCTCTATATCATGGTGGTCATCGTGGCGGAGGTTACCTACCTCTTCACGCTCATCCTTATCGCGGCACTGTATGGTTCTGAATGGCGTAGTGCTCCGCTTCTTCCCATCAACATGCTGCGCGCCATCACCGGCGGGATCTCGCTCTTTCTCGCGCTCATGGGGAACGTGATGGGAAAACTCCGGCGCAACTTCTACATGGGCGTGCGCACGCCCTGGACGCTGGCCAGCGAGCGGGTCTGGAACGCGACCCATCGCTTCGCCGCAAGGGTCTTCGTCGCCGCGGGTCTGCTCGGGTTCCTGGTCGCGCTCGCCGGCCTGCCCATCTGGACGTGGATCGCGGTCCTCGCCGCCGGCGGATTGGTTACCGTGTTTTACTCTCTCTTCTACTACAAACGTCTGGAGCGCAGCGGAGAGCTCGATCCCGAAACCTCACCCGCCCCTAGTCACTGACTTTTTTCCGTGCTATAAAAGGAGTAGGACGCACCGAGCGAGGGTGCGTCTTTGCTGCTTCCTCACTCCTCAGTAGCTCAATGGCAGAGCATCCGGCTGTTAACCGGAGGGTTGTAGGTTCGAGTCCTACCTGAGGAGCCA
>JACXTT010009251.1_pt1 | contig 13484 bp, 8 predicted proteins | sample 9270951 | NCBI WGS metagenome assembly JACXTT01 (sample SAMN15532306, study PRJNA645909) | rock metagenome | isolation source: weathered quartz diorite | place: Puerto Rico | collected 2017-06-21
AGCGTCGCGAGGCACAGGCCCCACACGCCGAGGTGCCAGGCGTTCTCCATCCCGCTCCACAGCGTCCAGTCGAGCGCGCCGATAGCCAACACCGCCGGCGGGAACAGGTACTTCATCCACGCGGTCTCGCGGCCCCCGGCGGGGTCGAGCTCGGCGGCGATGCCGTCGACGAGCCGTCCCGACTGGAACAGGAACAGGAACACCGCGAAGTTGGCGACGATGGCGGCCCAGCCGAGCAGGGCGAGCTGGCGGAAGCCGATCCAGTAGCCGAACGCCAGCACGATCGGGTAGCTGAGGCTGGTGTTGCCGCTGGAGAAACCGTTACCTTCACACCACTGGAAGGGGAAACCGCGGGCGAACGAGCGCGCGTAGTCGAAGTGGATGAAGACGTCGTCGAGGGGCGCCGACCACGCCCCCCGGGTCTGCAGCATCATGTAACCGTAGAACGCCGCCGAGGCGTAGACGGTGCAGATCAGGACGAAGCCGGCATAGACGAGCGCGTCGTGCTCGAGCCAGGCGCGGGCCAACCGGTCGAGCCCGGGTCCGGGCCGCCGTTTCGCGCCAGGAGAACTTTCTGAGCCGTCCGGCGAGGCTGGTGAGACTGCAAGGCCGTCAGGCGAAGCCATGGGCGCCTTTCGTGACCATACACCCGAAGATCGTCCGATCGAGGGCGATCTTCCGCAAATACCGACCCCGGCGGATGGCGCGGCGCGCCATGATCCGGGAAATGCGAGCGCGGGCGATGCGAGCGATTGATTGACCGTGTGGGACAGCCTGACTAATCATGGACCTAGGAACTTTCGGCCGGTAGGTTGGCCGGCTAGCGAGCGGCATTGAGCAACATGCGCTGGTTTGTCGAGATCACTCGCATCGGAAAGAGCGAGGTGATCGACAAGTTGTGCCTCGAAGCCCCCCACTGGCAGCCCGCGCTCAAGCGGGCGCGCGAGTCCCGGGGGGAGGGCGAGACGCTCGAGGGCATGTCCGTCGAGTTCCTCGACGAGGGCTGCCGGGCGATCGACGCGGCGTTGCGCTTGCGCTACCTCGTGACCCGCGCGCCGGACGACGAGCCGCTGGCCGAGGGCAAGGGCAAGCGCCGCGAAAGCGCGCTCGAGTCGACCCAGTCGGACTCGCCCCAGGGCAAGCGCCGCTCGGACAGCCCGCCGAGCCGGGACCTGCGCAAGCAGACGATGGGCTACCAGTCGCCCGGCGACGTGCGCCAGGCCGTCGACAAGGCCGTGGCGAACGTCGAGGAGAAGCCGCAGTCGCGCCGGCCGATCAAGTCGGACACGCCCGCCGCGCCGAAGAAGGAGGCCAAGAAAGAGCGCGAGCGCGCGAAGAAGACGATGATGGGCATCGGCGGCGACGACGACACGCCGCCGTCGGGCACGCCGATGCACCAGCCGGCGCCGTCGCGCTCGTCGTCGCGCCCGCCCCGCGCCGTGGATGCCGAGGAGGCGCCGCCGCGCTCGCGCAACTACGAGCTCGTCGCCAGCCACAGCACCCCCGCCGGCGGATCGATGCCGCTCGGGCATTACGAGCGCTCCTACGGGCTCACCGTGGCGATGTCGATCGAGCGGCTCGGTTCGTTCGCGCGCGAGCGGCTCGACGAGGTGTGCAGCGAGATCGCCTCGGCGCCGCCCGGCAAGGTGGTCGACATCGCGGTGTTCGAGAGCGCTTACCGCGACAAGCCCGAGAAGCCGCCCGTCTTGACCTTGCGCTGGTGCGACTGGCGCGGCGAGGCCGAGGTGGCGCTCATGCCGTACGGCGACGGCGCCGCTGCCAAGGCCCCGGCGAAGCGCGACTCGAAGCCGGCCGAGGTCAAGGAGGCGAAGCCCGCCGAGGCGAAGCGCGACTCGAAGCCCGCCGAGGCGAAGCGCGACTCGAAGCCGGAGACCGCGGATGCCGCGCGGGTGCGCGCCTCGGAGCCGCCGAAGGGCAACGCCGGGGTGATGTCGGCGGCGGTGGTGTCGATCGGCGCGGACGATCGCGTGAGCGTGTCGACCTCGGAGCCGCCGCCCGCGCCCGAGAGCCCGGCCAAGAAGCTCTTGCCGAAGCCGCAGCCGCAGCAGCTGAAGACGCTGGCGAGCACCTTGTCGGACGCGCCGCCGCCGTCGCGCTCACCCGAGCCGCCGCCGGCCAAGGAGGCCAAGCCGGCCGCCAAGGAGGCGCCGAAGAAGCAGGAGACCCCGCCGGCCGAGCCGTCGCCCGGCGGATCGCGCCGCCCGCTCGGATCGCGCCGCCCGCTCGGCCAGAAGCAGACCAAGCTCGGGCAGGCGGCCCGCAGCGAGGCGCGCGAGGCGAAGGAGGCCGGCCGCGACGACGCGCAGGCCAAGCCGCAGAAGACCCAGCTCGACGCCACCGGCGCGGCTGCCAAGGCCGGGACCGCCACGTTGCCGTCGCAGGCGCCGATCGGCGGCTCGAAGAGCGGCAACGCCAAGGCGAGCGTGTCGGTCGAGGACTCGCGCCGCAAGCAGACGATGATGCAGGGCGGCGCGGCCGACGACGCGCGCAAGACCCGCCCCTCCGCCAAGGATGCGGTCCAGGCCAAGGACACGCCGAAGAGCCCGCCGAGCCGGCCCACGCCGTCGAGCGCCAAGTCGACGCCGCGCGCGCCCGAGCCCGCGGTGCTCACCCGCGAGGAGCGCGAGGCCAAGCTGAAGTCGGCGCGCGAGCGGGTGTCGAGCCTGCCGCCGCCGCCGTCCCGCGCCGGCACGCGCATCGACGGCGACGAGCTGCTCAGCGACATGTTCGAGTCGGTCGCCGAGCTGCATTACATGAACGACGCGCTCGAGGGCGCGGGCTTCGTGCTCGGGCTCGCGCTCGAGAAGCTGCCGAGCGAGGTCGGGCTGGTGTCGCTGTTCGACCTCGACCGCCGCGAGTACGTGGTGGTGCGGCAGGAGGGCGGCACCAAGAGCGCGCTGCTCCTGCGCATGGCCGAGAGCGCGTCGCTCGCCAAGGAGGCGATGAAGGCCAAGCGCGCGCTGGTCTTGAACGACTCGGCGCGGCTCGGATCGCTCGACTCGCGCTGGAAGGTCATCGGCACCGCGCCGCGCAGCATGTTGTGCGCGCCGGTCGAGAACCACGGCCGCTACCTCGGGCTCATCGAGCTCGCCAACCCGCAGGACGGCAAGGCCTTCACCGAGAGCGACGGCAACGCCCTGTCGTACATCGGCAAGCAGTTCGCCGAGTTCCTCGAGGAGCGCGGCGTGCTGCTCGATCCCGACGCGGTGCTCGCCGCCGCCGAAGTCGACGTCGACGTGTCGGCGCGCTGAGGCGCCATGCGCCGCCTCCTCAAACGGCTAAGGGAGGCGTGGCTCTACTTCACCGTGGTGCCGGCGGTGTGCCTGGCGGTGCTGCTGCTCGCGGGCTTCGCGCTCCGCACCACCGTGCAGGTGGAGAAGTCGCGCCAGCAGAGCGTGTTCGACGCCACCTGGTCGGTCGCCTCCGAGCGCGTCGACCGCCTCGACAAGATGATCATCGCCCAGGACAACGTGGTGGCGGCGAGCGTCGACGTGCGCGCGCTCGCCACCATCGCGCGGCGCTGGCTGCCCACGGCCCTGCGCGAGACGCCCACGGTGCGGGCGGTGCTGGTGCTCGACGCGGCGAGCCCGAGCATGGAGGTGCGCGCGTTCGTCTCGCCGCGGCCCGGGCCGGAGGACGACGCCTTTCGCCGCATGCTCATCCATCGGCTCATCCCGAGCATGGAGCTCCATACCCCGCCGGAGGACCAGCTGCGCCACCTGCACCGCACCGTGGACGGGCGCAATTACCTGGTGAGCTACTGGCAGCGGCTCGACGGCGACCGCCCGCTCCTGGTGGTGGCGTGGCACGACGTGTCGCGCCTGGTGCACGAGGTGATGCCGCAGCTCTACCGCGACCTCGACAAGCAGAGCCGCATGAACGTGACCGATCAGCAGGGCCACATCCTCTTCGGCCCGCCGATCCGCGTGTCGGGGCCGATGGTGAGCCTGCCGTTCCCGACGACGCTCTACGACTGGCGGCTGCAGGTGGCGCTGACCAGCGCCGAAGGCCTGGAGGAGAAGGCGCGCCGCCAGCGCCTCATCACCCTCGGCATGGTCGGGCTCGCGGCGATCATCGTCATCGCCGCGACCATCGCCGTGGTGCGCGCCGCCAACCAGGGGCGCCGGCTCGCCGCGCTCAAGGGCGATTTCGTGGCCAACGTGTCGCACGAGCTCAAGACGCCGCTCGCCTCGGTGCGGATGTTCGGCGAGATGCTGCTCACCGGGCGCGTGCCGAGCGACGAGAAGCGCCGCGAGTACCTGCAGATCATCGTCGGCGAGAGCGAGCGGCTCACCTCGCTCATCGACAACGTGCTCGACTTCGCCAAGGTCGAGCGCGGCAAGGACGCCTACGAGTTCGCCGACGGCGACATGGCCGAGGTGGCGCGACGCGCGGTCGACATGCTGCAGTACCGCGCCGAGCGCGAGGGCATCGAGCTCGCCGCCGAGCTCGACCCGGCGCCGTGCGTGCTCGACGCGCGCGCGATGGAGCTCGCGGCCATCAACCTCATCGACAACGCGCTGAAGTACGCGCGCGGCAGCAAGTCCGTGGCGGTGCGCGCCGGGCCGCGCGAGGCGGGCGGCGCGTTCCTGCGCGTCACCGACGAGGGGCCGGGCATCGATCCGGAGGAGCGCTCGCGCATCTTCGACCGTTTCGTGCGCGGGCGTCACGCCCAGGAGCAGCACATCCGCGGCAGCGGCATCGGCCTCGCGCTGGTCAAGCACATCGCCGAGTCGCACGGAGGCGCGGTGAAGCTCGACAGCAGCATCGAGCCGCCGACCGGCACCACCTTCGAGATCCGCGTCCCCGCCAAACCCCCCCGCCGCCGCGACTGACGCGCGCAAGCGGGTGCGTGCGCGGGTGCGTGCGCGTGCGCGCGAGTGCGCGGGATTGAGCTCCCTCTCCCGCGCCAGCGGGGGAGGGTGGGGGAGAAAAATGTGGGACAGAGGACCGGCGACAGGCGACGGGGAAGTAAGAGCAGAAGAGATGGCCGCTTCTCTTCTCTTACTTCCCGGTCGCCTGTTCCCATTCTCTGTTCCACATTTTCATGGACTCGCGGGATTGAGCTCCCTCTCCCGCGCCAGCGGGGGAGGGTGGGGGAGAAAATGTGGGACAGAGGACCGGCGACAGGCGACGGGGAAGTAAGAGCAGAAGAAATGGCCGCTTCTCTTCTCTTACTTCCCGGTCGCCTGTTCCCATTCTCTGCTCCACATTTTTTCGCGGGGCGACGACAGAGCGACGCGCCGATCAGAAGAACGAGCTCTTCCAGCCCTTCGGCAGCCACGCGGGGGACTTGGCGTCGAAGCGCGCGACGAGGCCGATCGGGCCGCCGTTGTTGAACGGCACGTAGTAGACGTAGCGCCCGTCGAAGCCGCCGCCGATGAAGCCGCGCGCGGTCATCGCCAGCCCGGCGATGTCGAAGGTGCTCCACGCGCCGGTGCCGGCGAACGTGCCCAGGGTGTCGTAGCGCGCGGCCACGCCGCTGGCGACGCCGCTGAAGTACGGCACGAGGTAGACGTAGCGCCCGTCGAACAGCGCGCCGTTGAAGCCCTTGGCGGCGGCGGCGACCATGGTGATGTCGAACTTGCTCCACGAGCCGGCAGTGGCGAACGGCAAGGTCGTGTCGTAACGCGCCACGACCCCGCCCGGCGCGCCGAAGGGCGCGAGGTAGAGGAAGTGGCCGTCGAAGGCGCTGCCGGAGAATGCCTTGGCGTTGAGGCCGGCGACGAGATCGAAGGTGCTCCACGAGGCGGCGGAGGCGAACGGCAGGGTGGTGTCGTAGCGCGCCACCGTGCCGTTCTCGAGCGGCACCAGATAGACGAAGCGGCCGTCGAAGGCCGCGCCGTGAAAGCCCTTCGCGGAGGGCGTGACCGTGGCGACGTCGAACAGCGTCCAGGCGGCGGCGCCGAACGGCTTCGTGGTGTCGAGCCGCGCGACCAGCCCGTGGGGGACGCTGTTCACCTGGTAGGGCGCCAGGTAGAGGTAGCGGCCGTCGAACGCCGAGCCGGCGTAGCCGCGCGCGTTGGGCATGACCGTGGCGAGGTTGAAGGTCGACCACGACGCGGCGGCGCCGAAGTCGGCGGTCGTGTCGTAGCGAGCCACGGTGCCGTGCGCGCCGGCGGCGTTCGCCAAGGGCACGAAATACACGTAGCGGCCGTCGAAATGCGCGCCGAGGTAGCCCTTGGCGTTGGAGCTCACGCTGTTGAGGTCGAAGGTCGCCCACGATCCGGACATACCGAACGGCGCGGTGGTGTCGTAGCGCGCGACGATGCCGTGGAACACGTTGTCGTTGTAAGGCGCCAGGTACAGGTAGCGGCCGTCGAAGGTCGCGCCGAAATAGCCCTTGGCGCCGGGGTTGACGCTGCTGACGTCGAAGAGCGCCCAGCTCGCGTTGGTGGCGAACTCGGAGTAGGTGGACGCCGGCGGCTGGCAGGCGGACGCGTCGAGCGCGCAGGACTTGTTGCACGAAACCGTGCCGAGCCAGCCGGGGGCGACCGCGCTGGCGCAGCCGATCCCGCCGAGGTCGGCGCCGTCGCAGGCCTCGGCGCCGTTCTTCGTCCCGTCGCCGCAGCTGGGCCCGCTGCCGCCCGCGCTGCTCGAGCTCGACGCGGCGCTCGACGACGCGACCGCGACCGGCGGCGCGCCGCCCGCGGCCGGCTGGAACTGGTCGGCGCCGAGGATCTGCCCGCACCCGGCGCACACGAGGCCCGCGATGAGCAGCTGGCGCATGCCGAGCTCAATCGCCGGTTGGCTTGACCGTAGCCGCCTCGACCATCAGCACGACCGTGCGCTCGGGCGCGCGCGTGCGGTGGACCACGCCGCGCGGCACCACCACGCCCTGGCGCGGCAGGAGCTCGACGGTGCGGCCCTCGAAATCGACCAGGAGCTTGCCCTCGAGCACGAAGAACAGCTCGTCCTCGCGATCGTGCTTGTGGAAGTGGAACTCGCCGTGGAACACGCCGAGGCGCGCGACCGAGTCGTTCACGCGGCACAGCGACTGGTTCCACCATGTCTCGGCGCAGCCGTCGGCGAGCTCGCCGGCGTCGATCCGCTCGAGCGGCCGGTACTTGATGTCCTCGTGGATGTCGTAGGCCATCGCCCGCCCTCTCACTGAATATCGCCCGAAAGGTCGTCTCCGAGAAGGTTGTTTCCGTCGTCGCGTTTTTCCGGCTTTTCCTTCTTCTTGTCGCCGTTGTCGGCCGGTTCGGCCTTGTCGCCGTCCGGCGCCTCGTCGCCCGCGTCGCTCGAGCCCTTGTCCTTGTCCTTGTCGCCGTCGCCCTTGTCGCTCTCGGGCTCGGCCTTCGCCTCGGCTTCGGGCGGCTCGGGCATGGCGATCGCCTCGAGCAGCGCGTCGTAGGCGGCCTTCTGCTGCTGGAACAGCCCGCGCTCGCTCGCCGGCAGGAGCTGGAGCGCGTCGAGCTTGAGCTCGAGCGCGTCGAAGAACTTGCCGTCGCGCTTGGCGCTGAAGTGCAGGTGCGGCCCGGTGGATCGCCCGGTCGAGCCGACGTAGCCGACCAGCTGGCGCGTGCCGATCGGGTCGCCCACCTTGATGCCCTCGGCGAAGCGCGACAGGTGCGCGTAGCCGGTCTGCACCCCGTTCGCGTGATCGATGAGCACGAGGTTGCCGCTCGGCCCCTGCGGCCCGATGAAGGCGATCTTGCCGCGGAACGAGGCGTACACCGGCGTGCCGAGCGGGGCGCCGAAATCGGTGCCGTTGTGCGGCATGACCGTGTGCAGCACCGGGTGCATGCGCTTGGGGTTGAAATGCGAGGTGATCGGCGCGCCGGGCACCGGCGTGCGCCAGCCGGCGTTCGACGGGTGCCGGCCCTTGTCGTCGACGTAGCCCTTCACCCCTTCGCCCTCGAACCAGTAGGCGCGGAGCGGCGGCTTGCTCGGATCGGGCGGGCGGTACTCGACCGCCTTCACCCTCTCGTAGCCGACGAAGCGGCCGAGCGCGGTGGTCTCGACCGCCACGATGCGCACCACGCCGCCTTCCTGGAAGGCCTCGGTGCTGGTGACGCCGTTGAACGCGTCGTTGATCGCCTTCGACAGGCCGGGCTCGAGGCCGGCGGCCTGGTAGCTCTTCGCCAGATCCTTGCCGACGTAGACCGCCGCGGTGACCTCTTCCTGCTTCACCTGCAGATCGAGCCGCTTGGCCTCGAGCAGGCCGGCGTCGTTCGTGCGCGCCTGGTAGATCTCGATCGGCCCGGCCTCGTACTCGAAGGCGACGACCTTCTTCGTGCCGCGCTCCATCGCCACCACGAACTTGTCGTGGTTCTTGGGGTGGTCGAGCTTGTAGACGCCGTCGAAGGCCTTCAGGATGCGGTACACCTGGTCCTTCGGCACGTGCTCTTCGTCGAGCGCGGCGCTGAACGAGCGGCGCTTCATCTCGCCCTTCACCAGCAGGTGCGACCCCTTCAGGTCCTCGGCGCGCCAGGGCGGCGGCAAGAGCTGGCGCTCGCGCTTGACCGGGCCGTGGCGCGCCGGCTTGGCCGCCTCGTCGCCGTCCTGCGCCGTTGCGCTGGGCGCCGCGGCCCGCGCCATCGCCACGCGCTGCTCCTTCACCGGGAACACCTGGATCAGCAAGGCGAAGATCGACGCCACCGTGGCGAGCCCGAACAAGCCGCCGAACACCGCCGTCATGCGCGGCGAGATCACCGGCTCGACGGCGCGCGCGCGCGGGCCTTCCGACCCGGGGCGGGGTTGGGCCCCCGCCCTCCCGGACGACGCCGGGCGGCGGTCGAGATCGGCGGCTCCTTGGCTCAACCCCACAGGCACCGCGGGTATTTACGCGATCATCGAGCGTTTGTCAGCCCCCGCAAGCTCGAGTTGGGTCAACCCAACCCGGTTCCGTGCTCCGCCCCGTCCGTTCTTACGTCATCGCGACCGCCAGCGCGCGGAAGGCGTGGGCGGCGCGGGCGATGGGTACGCCGCGGACGTCGACGACGATTTCTCCGGCGGCCCGTCGAACGGTCACGTCGGCGCTCTTGGCCGCCGCTCGGCCGACGGCCCCGGCGAGCGCTTGGTGGCTCTTCTCGACGGTGTGCGCCGCTTCGGAAGTCAGCCACGCGGGCGGCTTCTTCTTGGCGTTCTTGCCTTGCGACTTCGCGCGTTCGTTCTGGGTGGCGCGCCGCAAGTCGGCGATGGTGACCTTTTCGAACGGCTTGTGCACGGGCTCGCCGCCGTCCTCGCGCGGTACGCGGATGAGGAGCGTAGGAATGTCGGAGGGCTCTTCGTCTTCGGGCGTGGCCGCGATGTAGCGGAGGGCGCGATCGAGCTTCTCAGCGCCGAAGAGGGTGGCGACCGTCTCGCTGAAAGCGTCCGCCACGCGCATGTAGAGGAACGTCGTGTCGCGCGAGATCCCGAGCTTCGCTTCCGCGTAGTCTTCGATGGTCGTGAAGCCGCGCGCGCGGTGCAGCTCGAGCTCCGCGACCTGCGCTAGGCGCCGGCCGATCGCCCAGGCGTTCTTCGATGCGCTCTTGTTCAGCCTGTTGATCTCCTTCGTCGCGCGATCGAGCGCGGCTCGCGCCTGACGTTGCGGCAGCGCGGATTCGTTCGCAGGGCTTTTCTTGCGCACCTTGGCCGTTTGGCCCTTCCGTCCATGGATCATCGTGACTCCCTTGTCCGGTCCTACGCTCGCACGGCGGCCGCGCACCGCGCAAGCGGCACGGCGCGTGGGTTGGGTCGACCCAACCCGGCCGTGCGGACGCGCGATCGGCGCCAAGAAATCGATCGTCGCCAGGTCGATTTCGCGACGCCGGCGGCGCGACGGCCACGACTCCTGGAGCGTGCAACCGCAGGTCGAGGTATCGTCGCTGGATGTGAGACAACCCTGACCGCTAATCCACCTCGAAAACCATGAGCACCAACGCGGTCCCCGAGCTTCGCGCCGAGGCGCCGTACGAGCCAATCGAGCGCATTGGCGCGGGCGCGATGGGCGAGGTGTGGCTGGCGCGGGATGGGCGGAGCGGCGGGAGGGTCGTCATCAAGGTCATGCACGGGCATCTGCCCGAGGTTCTCGTGGATCGGCTTCGGCTCGAAGCGCAAGCGCTCCAGAGAATCGCTCACCCGAACGTGGTGCGTATCCTCGACTGGGGCAGCACGAAGGACTTGCGGCCGTTCATCGTGCTCGAGCTCCTCACTGGCGCGCCGCTCGACAAGTTGATGCGCGAGCGCTCGTTCACGCTGGCCGAGTCCGTATCGCTCGTGCTGCAGCTCCTGTCCGCGCTCACGGCGGCTCACGAGACGGGCGTGGTGCACCGCGACGTGAAACCATCGAACGCGTTCATCTGCGCCGGCACCGCGGCGGGCGCCGGCGGGCTAGGCACGCTGAAGCTCCTTGATTTCGGCATCATCAAGCTCGTGGAAACGGTCACCGGGGTCGCGCCCATCGCAGTACCGACGAAGGCCGGCACCGCGCTCGGCACGCCAAAGTACATGTCCCCCGAGCAATGCCGCGGCAAGGCAGTGGATGGGCGCTCGGATCTGTACTCGGTGGGGATCATGCTCTACGAGCTGGTCGCAGGCCGCCATCCGTTTGCCGATGCGACGAAGTTGGAGCAGATGATGATCGCGCACGCGAGGCGCATTCCGAGCCCGCCGTCGTCGGTGGCGAAGCAGCCAATCCCGCCGCGGCTCGACGGCATCATCCTCACCGCGCTCGCCAAAGATCCCAACGAGAGGCATCCGAACGCGGCCGAGATGGCGCGCGCGCTGAAATTCTTCGTGATGGATTTCCTCGGCGTCGACGGGACGGCGAAGCCAGCGACCGCGGCCGATGACGGGACCATCGTTCCGATCGCAGACACGGTGATGATGGCCGAGGCGCCGCGAGAACCCAAGATCTTGCCGTTTGCAGCCGTTGCATCACCGGCCACAAGAAAACTTCCCGCGGCGGCGATAGCGCCTCGAACGCTGGAGGCGGCAGCGACGCCTCCGCAGCCAGCCGCCGCGCCGACGCCAGCGCCACTGCCCGCCGTCGTCGCGCTGGCGGAGTCGGGCGGGGTTGGGGCCCCGCCTCCCAAAAGACCGAATGGCGTGCCGGTCGGCGGCATCGTGCTCGCGTTCCTAGTCGCGCTCGCCGTCGTCGTGGGCCTGTACCTCGCGCTCGCGGGGTCGTGGTAAGATCGTGGCTGGCCGAAGCAGGCCGGCATGAGCGCGAAGGAGCTGTTCACCGCAGGCGAACGTTGCGGCCCGTACCGAGTGGAGCGCGAGCTGGGGCGCGGCGGCATGGGCTGCGTCTACCTCGCGCGCGGCTCCGACGGCGAACTGGTCGCGCTCAAGGCGATCCTCCCATCGGCTGCGGGGACGAACGTCGAGCGGTTTCAGTGGGAGGCGCGAATCGTCGCTACGATCGACCACGTCAATCTCGCGCGGTTCAAAGATGCGGGACGCCATGTCTCGGAGACGCACGGCACGGTTCTGTACATGGTCATGGAGTACCTCGCCGGACAGACGCTGCGCGCCATCCTCGACGAGCGCGGGCCGTTAGGGTGCAAGGCCGCGCTGCGTTATTCCATCCAGATCGCCGACGCGCTCATGGAAATCCACCGGCACGACATCGTCCACCGCGACTTGAAGCCTCAGAACGTGCTCATCGTGAACGACACCGCCAAGGTGATCGATCTCGGCATCGCCAAGATCCACGGTGCGCAGAAGACGACGGAGCGCCACCTCAAGGTGGGCACGCTCTCTCACATGGCGCCCGAGCAGCTGTCGGACGGACCGGGGGCGAAGGTCGGGCCATGGACGGACGGCTACCAGCTGGGTCTGCTGCTCTCCGAGCTGGTGTCTGGTCGGCATCCGCTGATCCGGCCCGACGAGATGGGCGTGCTCGGGCCGGGCGAGTTCATCGCCCGCGCGCTCCTCGGTGAGCCGGAACCGCTCACCGCCGTGGCGACGGACGTGCCCGAGGAGGTCGCCGCCATCGTCGCGCGCGCGCTCGCCAAGAAGCCCGAAGATCGGCCGACGGTACTCGAGATGCGCGAGGCGATGAACGCCGTATCCATGCAGCTGCGCCTCTCCTCCGTTGCGGGCAGCCTCGCCGCGATCGGCGGCGCTGATTGGACGCCGCCGACTCCGAGGATCAGCCGACACTCCCTCTCCGGGGCTGCCTCCCTGCATCAGCCGCCGTTGTCGAAGACGGCTCCGCTGCCCGTCGTGTCGTCGGCGCCGATCGCAACGGCTGCAACCGACGCGGCGATCGCGGCAGACGCGGCTGCGCCGGTGGCGAGGAGCCGTTCGAAGCTCCTCATCGCGATGGCCGCGGCGGCGGGGGCCCTGGCCGGAGTGGTGGTGATCGTCGCGCTCCGCGTGTTCCACCACGGCGCAGAGGTCGAGCCCCGAGCGCAGGCGTCCTCGGCACAGCCGCAAGCCAGCGCGTCTTCCGCATCGCCCACGACCCAACCCGGGGTGGCGTCCGCGGCGCCGACCACGATGGTCGCGCCCTCCGCGGGAGAACCGGCGACGGTTGCAACCTCCGCGGCGCCGGTGGAAAGCTCGGCGCCCCGCGCGCCCGCGGGTTCGGTCGCTCCGCCGATCGGCGCGCCGTCGTCCAAGACGTCGCGGCCATCGAGCGGCCCGGCGAGACCAACGGGAAAGGCACCCAGCAACTACGTCGTCGAGTAGTTGCGCCGGTGCGGGTGTCGAACTACAACCCGCGATATCGCTGGGGGATGCGATTTTTCTGTCGCGGTGTGGCTCGGCCGCGCGACTCTTGGAAGGACTGATCGATGCTTGGGGAAGGGATCCGTGCTCCGATGAACGACGGGCATTCGCTGAGGATGCGCCTGGGGGCCGCCGTCGTCGCCGCGACGGTGTTGTTCGTGACCGGCGCCATGGCGCAGCCCGGCAAGCCGACAAAGGCGCCGCCGACGCCCGCGAGCGCGGCTCCACCGCCGCCGGGGCCGCCCCCGAACTTCGTCGTCGACGATCCGACCGAAACCGCCGCCAAGAAAAAGGCCGAAGGCAAGAAGGCCATGGAGGCCAAGGAATACGAGAAGGCGTACGAGGCGTTCGCGGAAGCCTTCCAAAACCAGGAGAGCCCCGACCTCGCGGGCGAGCTCGGCCACGCCGAGCTGGAAACGAAGCGATACCGCAGCGCCGCCGAACATCTCGCGTGGTGCCTCGCCCACGCGCCGCCCGACGAAGTGGCTAGATTCGAGGCCACGCGCCGGCGGCTCGTCGAAGCCAAGACCCACGTCGCGACCGTTCGGCTCAACTCGAGCGTGCCTGGTGCCGAGCTCCGGGCGGACGGAGCGCGAGTCGGCGCCGCTCCCCTGCCGAAGGACAAGGAAGAGCTGTACTACGAGCCGGGCCCGCACGTGTTCGAGGGGCGCCACCCCGACTACGAGCCCTCGCGCAAGGACTACACGCTCGCCGCCGGCAGCACGACCGCCGTCGACTTGGTACTGACCCCGCGCCAGGGCGCCAAGCCGCCGCCGGGCGATCACGTCGAGCCGGGC
>JACXTT010009252.1_pt1 | contig 13484 bp, 3 predicted proteins | sample 9270951 | NCBI WGS metagenome assembly JACXTT01 (sample SAMN15532306, study PRJNA645909) | rock metagenome | isolation source: weathered quartz diorite | place: Puerto Rico | collected 2017-06-21
ATGGAAAACGGGGAATTCCTGCTGGCGGAAGACGGATCGAGTCTCGTGGGATGTGTCCATATCGAGCAAAATGGGGAACGAGGTTACTTTGGAATGTTGTCCGTGGATCCGTCGCAGCAGGGAATGGGAGTTGGTCATCGGCTCGTCAACGCCGTAGAAAGGCGTTTTCGGGACGCTGGTTGCAAATTCTGCGATATGAAAATCGTCGACGTTCGCACGGACCTCCACACCCTCTACACGCGGTGGGGGTACACCGAGACAGGCACCGCCCCGTATGACGATCCCACGCCTACGAAGATTCCCGTGCACTTCATTCTCATGTCAAAACTGCTGTCGTAGTCGACCGCCCAAGAAGCCACTCGTTCAAAATCGGACGGGTTGCCCGGCTTCGTTGAGGTAGACTCGAACGTCCTAATTGGTTCGTCCGAAGGAGCGAGCGCCGATGGCGATTCTGGTTACTGGTGGAGCGGGCTACATCGGCAGCATCACGGTAGAACGCTTGCTCGTGAAGGGGGAACAAGTCGTCGTCCTCGACGATTTGGTGCGCGGCCACCGGGCAGCCTTGCCGGGCGACATTCCGTTTTATCAGGGAAAGATTGGCGACCGCGACCTCGTCGCGCGCATCGCTCGCGAGCACAAACTGGAATCCTGCATTCATTTTGCGGCGCTGATCGAAGTGGGGGAATCGGTCAAGGACCCAGCAAAATATTTCGAGAACAATGTTGGGCACGGAATCGCGTTCCTCGGCGCGCTCGTCCACGCTGGCCTCCGCCGGTTGGTTTTTTCGTCTACCGCTGCCGTCTATGGCGACCCGGAGCAAATTCCGATCGCGGAAGAAAGCCGCAAATGGCCGAGAAATCCGTACGGTTGGTCCAAGCTGTTCATGGAGCGGCTCATCGAATCCTATGACACCGCGTACGGGTTGAAATTTGTCGCCTTGCGCTATTTCAACGCTGCCGGCGCCACCAAACTGCGCGGCGAGGACCACCGGCCGGAATCCCACTTGATTCCAAACGTGCTCGCTGCGGCGCTGGGACAACAGGAAGCGATTCGTGTGTTTGGCAACAACTATCCAACACCGGATGGCACACCCATCCGCGACTACATTCACGTCGTTGATCTTGCCGACGCGCACATTTGCGCGCTCGACTATCTTCGGTCCGGCGGCCAGTCCGATTTTCTGAACCTCGGGACGGGCCGCGGCTATTCCGTTCTAGAAGTCATCGAGTGCGCGCGTGAAGTCACGGGGCGCGACATCCCCGCGCAAATCGAATCTCCGCGAGCGGCCGATCCCGCGAGACTGATTGCCGATCCGTCCAAGGCGAAAACGGTCCTTGGCTGGCAACCGGCCATCTCCGATTTGCGCACCATCGTTCGCTCCGCCTGGGATTGGCGGCTCCTCCATCCGCAGGGCTACGAGCGCAGCGAGCACGCGCGCTAGCGCCTCCGCACCCGGTACTAGGACACAAGTACACCAACAAACTGAATCCGACCGTTCATTGACCTGTTCGCCGTCTCCCACAAGAATGAATTCAAGTAGAGGCACAATTGCGAGGGTAGCGATGAACGAAACTTCTGAAGCTCCGTTTCACGATATTGAGAGCGCGCTAGAGTACATTAATCTTCTGATCGAAGCGGCCGAAGAAGCGAAGGGTCAAGTCGGAAGTGACCTCCTGCGCGCGGTTGAGCCTGAACTCGAGCGGCGCAGGCAGGGTCTCCAGCTCGTCATTCATAAATTGACTCAGCTCACCTCGCATCTCTCTGCTAGTCGACGTATTCTAGGGGACTTAAGAATGCTGCGCCGAGTCCTTACGAGCGAGAGCAAGACTCCAGAAACAACGCCCGTCGGGTGAGCGCTGACTCGTAGAAATTAGGAGGTACCCAAAAAAAATCGTATCTGTTAGCAATCTATGTCCAAATATGGAGAAATAGTTTCCACGATAGGAGCCGATGAGCCGCCCTCCAGCCCTAGTGCCTGAGTAAGTCCCTTATCTACAGTAGGTTGTCAAAAATCCCCGTTGGTCACAAGATTGCACATTTTGGTCATTCCAGTTGCGGGTACGTGTGTCTGCTGACGCGACCCCCAATTGGCTCGTTCGGTGGGGGGTACCGTAGACATTTCGCGATGAGTCAGAAAATCCTGATCGATTCGTATCCGCTCTCCCCAATGCAGCAGGGGATGCTCTTTCATCACCTGAGGGAGCCTCATTCCGGCGTTGATATCGAACAGGTTGTTGTTCACCTCCCGGAATCGGTTGATGTTCGTCGCGTGCAAGCAGCCTGGCAGTGGCTGCTCGACCGTCACGAAATCCTGCGCGCGCAATTTGTCTGGGAGGGCGTAGATCAACCAAGGCAGGAAACTCTCCCGGAAGTAGATCTTCCCTTTTCATTCGAGGACGCGCGCCATGTTCCCGGGCAGAAGCAAACGGAACATCTGAACGCATTTCTAGAAGCGGACCGCCTCCGGGCGTTTGAAATGGATTGTGCCCCGATGCTCCGCGTCACCCTCTTCCAATGGACCGACGAATCCTTCTCGCTTGTCTGGACTTTCCATCACGCTCTCCTGGACGGCCGTTGCTACCCGATTCTCTTGCGCGAGGCGTTCGAAGCCTATGAGGAACTTGGTCGCGGCAAGCCACTGGAGCGCCCCGCACCCCTGCCTTACCGGCGATACATCGACTGGTTGCAAGAGCAGGATTTCGCCGCCGCGGACACATTTTGGAAGGAAATGCTGTCCGGATTTACGGCTCCGACGCCCTTGGTTGTCGACCGGCAAGCCCCCGCCGACAAGGTTTTCTATCAGCAAGGTGAAGCGTGGGAAAAGGTCGATGCGCAGACGACCCTGCAGCTTCGAAAGCTCGCAAGGGAACAGGGACTCACGGTCAACTCCTTGCTGATGGGGGCGTGGGCGATTTTGCTTCACCGTTATTCCGGTGAAGAAGACATCGTATTTGGATCGACTCGCGCCTGTCGCAAGTCATCCGTGCCGGGAGCGGATGAAACCATCGGATTGTTCATCAACACGGTTCCCGTCCGCGTGACACTCAGCGGTGACAGTCCGCTCCTTTCCGTTTTGCAGAATGTGCGCAAGCAATGGGTGGAGATGCGTCCCTACGAGCACACTCCGCTCGCCCGCGTGAAGTCCGTGAGTCAGGTGCCGCCTGGCCGGCCGCTCTTCGAGACCCTCCTGGTATTCGAGAACTACCGGCTCGACGCTGCAATGCATTCACTCGGCGGCGCGTGGACCAGGCGCCAAGTCGACCTGCACGAGCTGACGAATTTTCCTATCACGTTGGCCGCGTACGACGGAGAGGAACTGAGCTTCAAAATCGAGTTCGATCGCCGGCGGCTGGAAGACAAAGCTGTTCGGCGGATGCTTGGTCATTTGCGATGCCTGCTTTGCGGCGTTGCGGCAAATCCGCATGCACTCGTCCGCGAGCTTCCGCTTTTGGCTGAGGCGGAGCGCCGTGAGCTTATTGAAGAATTCAACGTACCGACCCGCGCGCCACGCAGCCGTTTTCTTCCCCTCGATGGCGGAGGGACGCTCCACAAATTATTTGAAGCGCAGGTGGAACGGCGGCCCAACGCCATTGCGCTCACATGCGACGGGCGGTCGCTGACCTACGCGGAGCTCAATGCGGAAGCCAACCGCATTGCTCGGGAACTCGTGGAGCTTGGCGTCCAGCCCGAGACGCTGGTCGGCTTGTGCCTCGAACGGACGAACGAGCTTGTCATTGCCCTGTTGGCGATCCTGAAGGCAGGCGCAGCTTACCTGCCGATTGACCTTGCGTATCCGGCGGACCGGCTGGCGTTCATGCTGGAGGACGCGAACGCGCCGGTGCTGCTGACGCAAATCAGCCTGGCGAGCAAACTGCCGCCGACGCCCGCGAAAGTACTCTGCGTGGATGAATTTCTGGCGCGGCCATCGGCGGCCGAGGAACTGGCGAACCCGCCGACAGAGGCCGGTCCAGACGACATGGCCTACGTGATCTACACTTCCGGCACGACAGGCAAACCAAAGGGAACGCAAATCACGCATCGAAACGTCGTGAGGTTGCTCTCGAATACCGAGCACTGGTATGAATTCAACGAAAACGATACGTGGACTCTGTTTCACTCGACCGCGTTCGATTTCAGCGTCTGGGAAATCTGGGGAGCGCTGCTCTATGGAGGGCGCGTCGTCGTAGTTCCGTTCCTGGTGAGCAGGTCGCCGGAAGCATTCTATGAGCTCCTCGCCAGAGAAAAAGTCACGGTTCTGAATCAGACGCCTTCGGCGTTCCGGCAACTAATCCAGGCGGAAGAAACGGTCGGTCAAAAGGAACTCGCCCTCCGCTACGTGATCTTCGGCGGCGAAGCCCTCGAGATGCAAACGCTGCGCCCGTGGTATGGGCGCCACGGGGACCAGAAGCCGCAACTTGTGAACATGTACGGCATCACTGAGACGACAGTTCACGTAACTTATCGCCCGCTGAGCAAAGACGACCTTTCTTCCGGTAGTGTGATCGGCGTTCCGATTCCCGATCTACAGATTTACATTCTCGACCAGCAACTGCAACCGGTGCCCGTTGGCGTCCCCGGAGAAATGTACGTCGGCGGCGCAGGGCTTGCCCGCGGCTATCTGCGCAGACCGGAGCTTACTTCCCAGCGGTTCATTCCCGACCATCTCACGGCCCGAGACGCCTCGTGGCTCTACAAGACCGGCGACCTGGCGCGGTTCCTCCCCGGCCACGATATTGAATATTTGGGCCGCATCGATCACCAAGCGAAGATCCGCGGCTTCCGGATCGAGCTCGGAGAGATCGAATCCGTGCTTTGCCAGCATCGTGCTGTCCGCCAGGCGCTGGTCCTGGTTCGCGAGGATGTGCCGGGTTCAAAGCGGATCGTCGCTTACGTCGTAGCGCCTTCGCCAGCTCCTGAAGTCAGCGCGCTGCGCGAGCACCTCAAGAAAAAGCTGCCGGAGTACATGGTGCCGGCGGCGTTCGTGTTTTTGGAAAAATTTTCTCTCACCAATAACGGCAAGATCGATCGCAAAGCGCTGCCGCTTCCCGAGCAACAACGCCCTGAATTGGCGGCGCGCTACCTAGAGCCCCGGACGCCAATAGAAAAGGCGCTGGCCGCGATCTGGTCGAAGGTGCTGCGTGTCGAGCGCGTGGGCGTGAACGATAATTTCTTCGAGCTGGGAGGCGACTCGATCCTCAGCATTCAAATTATTTCCTTGGCGCGCCGCGAAGGCTTCAAACTAACGCCGAAGCTCTTGTTCTCGCATCAAACGATCGCAGAGCTTTCGGCTGTGGCGGGCGTCGCGGACCAGACCCAACCGACAGAACAAGTGGTTGCAGGCGAAGTTCCGCTGACTCCCATCCAGCATTGTTTTTTCGAGCAGGACCTAAGCGAATCGCACTACTACAATCAAGCGTTCTTGTTCGAGCTGGCCGAACGGCTGGACCGCTCGCTCTTGGAATCCGCTCTGAACAAAATCAGCCAGCAGCACGACGCTCTCCGGCTGCGTTATACACGCACGGCTGCCGGGCGGCGCCAGTCCTATTCAACATCTGACGAGCCGGCTCCATTAAGCTGGACCGATCTATCGCATCTCGGCGAAGCCGAGCAGCGGCGAAACATCGAATCCACCTCAGCATCGCTGCAATCGAGCCTCAGCACGCAGGACGGTCCGCTCTGGCGTGTTGCGTATTTTGACTTGGGAGCCAGCCGTCCGGCGCGTCTGTTGGTCGTTGTCCATCATTTGGCCGTCGACGGAATTTCTTGGCGACCGCTCCTTGAAGACTTAGAAACCGCGTATCAGCAACTGAAGAATGGAAAGGAGCCACAGCTTCCACCGAAGACAACTTCCTTCAAAACGTGGGCACAGAAGCTCCAAGCCTTTGCTGGAACAAACCGGCTGCGCGACGAAATGCAGTACTGGATGAATGTGACCAATCGTTCCTCGGCGGACTCGGCAACCCTGCCGAATACGCTGGGCACCGCATCGCCTGACAACACGGAAGCCTCCGCGAAAACCGTAAAAGTTTCGCTGACCGCCGAGGAAACTCAGGCGCTCCTTCAGCAAGTTCCGGCGACATACAATACGCAAATCAATGACGCGCTTTTGACCGCATTGGCGCGAGCGTGGAATCGCTGGACAGGCAGCGCCGCGCTGTACACAAATCTCGAGGGCCACGGCCGCGAGAACCTTTTTGAGGATGTCGATCTCTCCCGCACGCTCGGCTGGTTTACGTCCATTTTCCCGGTTCTTTTGCAGCTTCCTGAGGCGAAGGGCAACTGGCAGCCCGGCGAGGCCTTGAAATCCATTAAAGAACAAATCCGTCAAATTCCCCAACGCGGCGTCGGCTACGGCATACTCCGGTATCTCGTTCCGGATTCCGGCTTGGCAAAACAGCCCGAGCCGTGGGTCGTATTTAATTATCTTGGACAATTCGATCAAGTCGTTGCCGGATCGAAGCTCTTCCGCTTCGCGAGCGAGTCGACTGGCCCCTGGCACAGTCCCACTCAGCGGCGCCGACACGGGCTGGAGATCAACAGCTTGGTGATCGACGGCCGCCTGGAGCTGTGGTGGACATATAGCCAGAACCTCCATTCCGAAACTGCTGTCACGAAACTGGCCGAAGAATTTCTGCGCGCGCTCAGAGAATTAATTGTGCACTGCCAGTCTTCCGAGGCGGGCGGGCGCACGCCGTCCGATTTTCCCCTGGCGCACCTGGATCAACCCACTCTGGATTTACTTCTCTCCGGCCAGCGCGGCGTCGAAGACATCTATCCGCTGTCGCCGATTCAAACGCTCTTCTACTCCGCGAATCCCGGGGTGGCACAGTTGGCGTTCGACCAGTGGCATTGCACGTTGCGAGGCGACCTCGATGTGACGGCATTTCAACGCGCATGGCACGAAACGCTGCGGAGGCATGCGATCTTGCGCACCACCATTCATGGCAATCGGCTGCGCGAACCTGTGCAGATCGTCCACCGTGACGCGCACATGCCCTGGCTTATCGAAGACTGGCGCACGTTTCCGTCCGCTGAACACGCCGACCGCTGGTCGGCTTATCTCAAAGCCGACCGATCCTGCCCATTGAATCTCACCGAGGCGCCCGCAATGCGCGCCGCGCTCATTCGGCTTGCTGAAGAGACGTGGAAATTCGCTTGGAGCGTTCCTGCGTTGCTGCTCGATGGCTGGTCCTGGCCGCTCGTATTTCGTGATGTGAGTCGCTTGTATGAAGCGTTCACGCAAGGCACGATGCCGCAACTTGAACCGGTTCGTCCCTACCGCGACTATCTCGAATGGCTCTCCAACCAATCCACGAGCGAGGCGCAAAAATTCTGGAAAGAAAACCTTGCTGGATTTCGCGAACCTTCCGCTCTGCCGAGCGAGCCGCCGGAATCTGACGGGCAGGGCGAGCGATACGTCGAGCACGCAGTTACGCTGCCGGTGGGAACCACTAACTCGCTTCAAGCCGCGGCACGCCGGCTCCAGGTAACGCTTAACACGCTAGTCCAATCCGCCTGGGCACTTCTCGTGAGCCAACGGAGCGGCAGTTCTGAGGTCGTGTTCGGCGCGGCTTTCAACGGACGCCCAACGGACCTTCGTGGCGTGGAATCGATTGTGGGTCCCTTCGTCAACAATCTGCCGGTCCGCATTACCCTTGAGGGCAGTGCGACCGCCGGGGAATTTTTCCGATCCGTTCATTCGCGCTTGCTCGAGCTGGCTCCCTACCAATTCACGCCACTCCTGGAAATTCAGAACGCCAGCGAAGTGCCGTGGCGTTACCGGCTATTCGACAGTCTGGTTGTCTTTCAAAACTACCTCGTGGACGATTCCGCGCGGCGGTTGGGAGGGAAAATAGGAATCGAGGAATTTGCGGGGCCGATCCACACCAACTACCCGGTCATGTTGCTTGCCGAGCCTGGGACGCAACTGCGGCTCACGCTGATCTACGACCGCCAAACCATTGCACGGACGACGGTAGAAGAATGGGGACGCGACCTGGCAGTGCTACTCGATCGAACGCCCACCTCTTTGCGGAATTCGGTGATGGATCTGCAAGCGATGCTGTCGCGGCCACGCGTCGCCGCCACACGTCTGAAGCGCAAGCTTTTCGCTCGGTCTCAAAATTTTGTGCCGCCCCAGACAGAGATGGAGCAAACCATTGCCACGGTTTGGCAGAAGATGTTCGGTCTCGAGCAAGTCGGCGTCGAAGACAACTTTTTTGACTTAGGCGGCCATTCCATGCTGCTCGCACAATTGCACGCCCGCCTGAAAGATGCGCTGAAGACTGAGTTCCCGATCGTGACGCTCTTCGAACACCCCACGATTCGTTCCTTGGCCGTGCACCTCGGTCAGCCAGCCAAGTCGTCCGCGAGTGCGAGGGAGCAGCTGCGAGATCGCGCCCTTCGGCAGCAAGAGGCGTTGGCCAAGTTACGGACGGTACTGAAAAAATAGGACTTAGAGGATTCATTCCGTGCGGCAGCAGGAGCTTTGACACGGAACTTTAGGAAAAGGCCACTTGTGGGAAAAGCTTTACCACAAAGTGGTGGGCGCCGCCCGTGCCATAAGTACCAGACACAAATAAAGCCATCTATATCAATTACTTAGACTCATTTTGATTGGCCCGCCTCTTGCTAACTGCCTGTTCGGACATCGCTGCAATTGGTGTGTCTTGTGTGGCTTGTGTGGTTTCGGACCCAGGATTGACCTAGGAAATGAGCGAAGACCGATACGAAGGCATCGCAATCATAGGCATGGCAGGGAGTTTTCCGGGGGCGGAAAACGTAGAGGAATTCTGGCAGAACCTCCTTGCGGGCAAGGAAACCCTCGCTTCATTTAGCGACGAAGAGCTGGCCGAGTCCGGGCTTGATCCCGCAGCGCTCCGGCAGCGTGGCCGCTACGTGCCCGTCCGCGGCGTCCTCAAGGATGCAGACTGCTTCGACGCCGCATTTTTCGGCGTTCATCCCAAAGAGGCCGAGGTGATGGACCCCCAGCAGCGGGTATTCCTGGAGATTTGCTGGGCAGCGCTCGAGCGCGCCGGTTACGCGCCAAGCCAGATGACTGCTTCGGTCGGCGTCTTCGCCGGGCAAAGCTTCAATACGTATTACCTGCACGCCCTCCATCAACGGCAAGATTTGATCGACCTCGTTGGGCCCGAACAAGTCATGTTCGGGAACGAAAAAGACTATCTGACGACGCGAGTCGCATACAAGCTGGGCCTCAAGGGGCCTGCGATCAACGTCAGCACAGCGTGTTCGACTTCCTTGGTTGCCGTCTGCCAGGCGGTCCAATCTCTTCTGACGTATCAGTGTGACGTGGCGCTCGCCGGCGGCGTGTCTGTGACGGTCCCGCAAAAGCGCGGCTACTACCACGATGAAGGAAACATCGGCTCCGCTGACGGCCACACGCGCACGTTTGACGCGCAGGCCGCGGGCACCGTATTCGGCAACGGCGTCGGCGTGGTAGTGCTGAAGCGCCTTGCAGAAGCCGTGGCCGACGGAGATGAAATCTACGCCGTGATCAAGGGCGCCGCCCTCAACAACGACGGCTCGCGCCGCGTGAGTTTCACGGCACCGGGCGTCGAAGGCCAAACCGAAGTTATCGCCATGGCGCACGCGCTTGCGGGCGTCGATCCCGAAACCATCACGTACGTAGAGGCGCACGGCACGGCAACGCCACTCGGCGATCCCATCGAAATCGCGGGGCTGACCAAAGCGTTCCGCCTCGGCACGGACGCCAAACAATCTTGCGCAATCGGCTCGGTCAAGACGAACGTCGGCCACCTCGACGCGGCCGCCGGCGTGACGGGCTTGATCAAGACTGCGCTTGCTCTGCACAACAAAGTGATTCCCGCGAGCCTCCACTATACGAGTCCGAATCCGAAGCTCGATCTGGAAAACAGCCCTTTTTATGTGAACGCATCTCTCCAGGAATGGAAGACGAAGCCGGGTGTTCCGCGCCGCGCGGGAGTGAGCGCGTTCGGAACCGGCGGAACAAACGCGCACGTTGTGTTGGAGGAGGCGCCGGAATTGCCTTCTTCCAGTCCGTCGCGTCCTTGGCAGTTGCTCATGCTTTCGGCCAAGACGCCCGCGGCGCTTGACCGCGTGACCTCGGATTTGTCACGGCATTTGAAGCAGATGTCTTCTACAGCAGGTGCCGATGAGGAGGCACGCCAGCTTGCCGACGCTGCCTACACGCTGCAAGCGGGCCGCAGCGAGTTCACCGAACGGCGCATCGTCGTTTGCCAGGAAGCCGCCGAGGGCGCGGCAGCCCTCGATGCCGGAGACTCCAGGCGTGTTTTTTCGCATCGCCAGCAGTTGCGGCAGCCGCCTGTAGTTTTCATGTTTCCCGGTCAAGGGGCGCAATATCCAGGCATGGGCGCCGAGTTGTATCGCTCCGAGCCGGTGTTCCGCGCGAACGTGGATCGCTGCGCCGAACTTCTCATTCCAATTCTGGGAATGAACCTGCGCACAGTGATGTTCCCTGCAACCGAATCGGAGAAGGAAGCCGAAGAGCAGCTCGTACAAACGCGATTCACGCAGCCGGCGCTCTTTGTCATCGAATACGCCCTCGCAAAGCTCTGGATGTCCTGGGGCGTCAAGCCCGCGGCCATGATTGGCCACAGCGTGGGTGAATACGCCGCAGCCTGTTTGGCCGGAGTATTTTCGGTCGAAGAAGCCGTTTCGCTCGTCGCGCGCCGTGGCGCCCTCGTGCAAGGGCAACCCGGCGGCGCCATGTTGTCGGTGCGACTGCCTGAGAAAGAAGTTTTGCCGCTGCTCAATTCGCAATTGGCGATCGCCGCAATCAATTCGCCGAATCTTTGCGTGGTGGCGGGTCCGCACGATGCGATTGCTGAGCTCGAGAAGCAGCTCGAGTCGAAGGGCGTTGCCGTGCGGCGCCTTCATACTTCTCACGCATTCCATTCGCAGATGATGGAGCCCGTCCTCGCCCCGTTCACGGAGCTACTGCGCAGCACGAAATTCGGCGAGCCCCAGATTCCCTTTGTGTCCAACGTGACGGCTAACTGGATCACGCCAGCGGAAGCCAGATCGCCCGAGTACTGGGCTGGTCACGTTCGCCAGACGGTGCGCTTTGCCGACGGCATCGCCGAGCTTTTGAAGGACTCGAAGCACGTGCTGCTGGAGGTTGGCCCCGGACAGACGCTCAGCACGCTTTCAAGGCAGCATCCGGCAAAGGCATCCGACCAGATCGTGCTTTCGTCCCTGGCGCTTCAGGGCGATCTCGAGCCGCGCGGCGTGCTGGAAACGCTCGGCCGCCTCTGGATGGCGGGAGTCGATGTCGATTGGCAAGCCTTCTACGCAGACGAGCGGCGACGCCGGGTCGTGTTGCCCACTTATCCGTTCGAGCGAAAGCGCTACTGGCCGGAACCACCTCTTGCGGTTAAGCAAATCTCATTCGGTGCGCCAGCCCAAGTTGCGACTGCAGGCAGTCTTTCCAGCTCAGCAACTCCTGCCGAAACACAACCCGTGCAGAATGTTTCGAACTTACTCGAATCCGTCGCGCGAATTCAAACCGACGCTCCGCGCAAGGAGCGTCTGGTAGCCGCTGCTCGAACTTTGTTGCAGGAACTCTCCGGGTCCGACCTTTCGAGCGTGAATCCCACCACTGGGCTTCTGGAAATAGGCCTCGATTCGCTCCTGTTGACCCAGGCAGCGCATCTTCTCCAGCGCAGATTTGGCGTCTCGATCACCTTCCGCCAGTTGATGGAAGAGCTGAACTCGCTCGATGCGATCGCGTCCCACCTGGACGCCAAAATGTCCCCGGAGGAAGTGGCGGCAACACCGCTGCTTTCGAAGGGTAGCGTTGCGGAGGCGACTGCAGCCGCCCACCCGGATCGAAGCGGTCCATTCCCGCTGACAGAGGGACAAAGGGAAATTTGGCTGGCGGTTCAGATGGGCGGCGCCGCCGCTATCGCCTACAACGAATCGCTAAGCCTCCAGTTCCGCGGAGCCTTCGATGTAGATGTTTTTCGCGCTGCCCTGCAGCAGGTGATCGAGCGGCACCCCATCGTGCTCGCCAGCATCGATGCCGAAGGGCGCACGCAGCAGATCAAGCCGGAAACCAAACTCGAAGTGCCGCTCGTGGATATCCCAGGCGAAAGCGAAGCCGACCGGGAGCGCGAGCTGGCCAGCATGATCGAGCGCGACGCTGCCAGACCATTCGATCTCGAGACCGGGCCGCTTCTCCGCGTAACGATTGCGCGAGTCTCGAAGGACTATCACGTTGTGATCTGGACCGCGCATCACATCATCTGTGACGGTTGGTCGGCGCGTTTGCTCATCCGTGAGTTGGGAAAGATTTATTCGGCCTCGAAGCGGGGCGTCGCTCCCGTTCTCGAAGCGCCCGATTCCTTCCGAGAATACGCACTCGCGGCTCAGGCGGACAGGCCCGCCGCCCGCAGCGCCATGAGTTACTGGGTGGATCGGTTCGCGGTTCCTCCGCCACAATTGGATTTGCCGGCGGATCGCCCGCATCCTCTCGTTCGCTCGTCCAAAGGCGGCACGCTCAAGCGCATTCTCGGTGCGGCCTCGGACCATCAGGCGTTGAAGCGCGTGGCCGCGCAGCAAGGTTCGACCCTGGTGGTTCTACTGATGGGTGCACTGCAGACGTTGCTCTATCGTTTGACGGGCCAAGCGGACACGGCCGTCGGGCTTTCCATGGCTGGCCAGGCGGTGAGCGGCAAGGATTGCCTCGTCGGGCACTGCGTGAATTTCTTGCCGATTCGCACACAAATTCAACCGGACGTGAGCTTTCAGCAAAACCTTGCGTCGGTGAAAAAGAACGTGATGGATGCCTACGAGCATCACGAATGTTCCATTGGCAGCGTTCTCCAGCAGGTTAAGGTGCCGCGCGTCGCGGGACGCTTGCCGCTTGTCGAGATCAACTTTTCCGTGGACGGAGACGCCAGCGGCGCGAAATTCGATGGCGTCGAGTTCGCTTGCGAGGGAAATCCGAAGCCCGCGCTTCAACATGACTTGTTTTTCTATTTTGTCGAGGGCGCGAACGGTCTAGCCCTGAATTGCTTTTACAACACCGACCTGTTTGATGCGACCACCATCGAACGATGGCTCGATCACTACCAGACGCTGCTCCAGGCGATCACGCGCGACTCGGCCCAGAGTGTCTCGAGCATGCCTGTCCTCACGGAGGCGCAACGCCGCCAGCTTGTGAACGAATGGAACGACACATCCATCCCGCTGGATGAAAGCGATTCGACCCTCCACTCGCTATTTGAAGCGCAGGCCGCCAGAACGCCGGACCGAATAGCGTTGCTTTTCGATGGCGGCAAAATGAGTTATCGCGAGCTGGACACGCAGTCCAATCAGCTGGCGCGGCACCTGCGTGGACTCGGTGTCGGGCCCGATACACTTGTTGGCCTGTACCACGAGCGCTCCCTCGGCATGATGGTGGCCCTGCTGGGGATCCTGAAAGCGGGCGGGGCTTACGTTCCTCTGGATCCCTCTTT
>JACXTT010009253.1_pt1 | contig 13482 bp, 14 predicted proteins | sample 9270951 | NCBI WGS metagenome assembly JACXTT01 (sample SAMN15532306, study PRJNA645909) | rock metagenome | isolation source: weathered quartz diorite | place: Puerto Rico | collected 2017-06-21
GTCTGCATTATCGAGGCGATGAAGCTCATGAACGAGATTGAGTCCGATGTAGCAGGGGAGATCGTCGGAATCCTTGTCGAAAACGGCCAGCCGGTTGAATATGGTGAAAAGCTATTTAGTATCCGGCCGCGATAAATATGTTCAGAAAAATACTTGTCGCGAATCGTGGAGAGATTGCACTCAGGATCATCCTTTCCTGTAAAGAACTTGGCATCAAAACCGTTGCCGTCTTTTCCGAGGCGGACCGTCACGCTCTTCATGTGAGATTCGCTGATGAAGCGATATGTATAGGACCGCCGAAAAGCACCGATAGTTACTTGAATATTCCTAGCGTCATCAGCGCGGCCGAACTGTCGAACGCCGACGCGATTCACCCGGGATACGGGTTTCTTTCCGAGAGCGGATATTTTGCTGAAGTGTGCGAGGCGAGCCGCATCAAATTCATCGGTCCATCCTCGGAGGCGATTCGGCTAATGGGCGACAAGGCGCGCGCCAGGCGCGAGATGAACCGTTTAGGGTTGCACGTATTGCCGGGAAGCGGAGATGCAATTCACACAGATAAGGAAGCGCTCGCGACTGCGGAAGCGGTTGGGTATCCAGTGATCATCAAAGCCGTCGCGGGTGGCGGCGGCCGCGGCATGCGTGTCGTTCATAATCGCGGCGAGTTGTTGGTTGCACTTAAGACCGCGCAGGCGGAAGCCGCTAACGCGTTTGGTGTCCCGCATTGTTACATCGAGAAGTTCGTCGAGAAAGCACGACATATCGAGTTTCAACTCATGGCGGATGAGCACGGCGGCGTCATCCATCTCGGTGAACGTGAATGTTCCATACAACGTCGTCATCAGAAGCTGATCGAAGAAAGGCCCTCGGTGCTTATGACTCCCGAGCTCCTGGACCAATTCGGTGCGACGGTCGTACGCGCAATGAAGGATGTCGGATATACGAGTGTCGGTACTCTCGAATTCCTGGTTGATGAAAGAAAGAACTTTTATTTCATGGAAATGAATACTCGCATCCAGGTAGAACATCCAGTGACTGAGCTGGTGACGGGAGTCGACTTGGTTCGAGATCAGATTTTGATCGCAGCCGGAGAGAGACTGCCGCACCGCCAGAATGATCTTCAGTTCAGGGGACATGCTATGGAATGCCGCATCAACGCTGAGGATCCTGTGACCCACAAACCTTCTCCGGGGAAGATCACAACATGGCATGCCCCGGGGGGGCCTGGGGTGCGTGTTGACACAGCAGCCTATGCCGAATATGTGATTCCGCCGTTCTATGATTCGCTGATTGCAAAATTGGTTGTCCATGGTTCTACACGTGACGAAGCGATTCGACGGATGGATCGGGCATTAGATATGTTCGTCGTCGAAGGTGTGAAAACGACGATTCCCCTGCATCGGCAGATTCTACGAAACCCGCAATTTCGAAAGGGCGACATTTACACGAAGTTGCTCGAACATCTGCAAGAGCATCGTGCCCCCGCCGTCGAGATGGCATGATGCCGCTTCCGCGTTTTTACGCGATCGCGGACGCGCAGTTTGGTGATCCCGTTCACATTTGCCAATCCTTTATCAATGCGGGCGCTCGATTGATCCAAATACGCGACAAGAATGCCGGCGGAGGAGAGTTTCTAGATCGAATAGATCGCGTTCTTACACTGGCTCCTCCAAGCACCCGAATCATTGTGAACGACCGTGTGGATGTTGCCCGAATCGCTGGTGCTGCAGGCGTCCACGTCGGGCAAACGGATTTGCCTCCGTTAGCCGTTCGGAACATTTTTGGCGCCGGGCCCATCGTTGGTTTCTCGCCTCACAATCTTCGCCAGGCGCTCGAAGCGGATAACTTGCCCGTCGATTACATTGCCGTCGGTCCGATTTTTGCGACATCCACAAAACAGAATCCGGATCCCGTAGTCGGTTTGGAAGGTCTTGCTTCCATCGCCAAGGCAGTTCACAAGCCAGTTGTCGCGATTGGTGGAATCCGGATCGAAAATGCGGGAGACGTTCTGAATGCGGGAGCTCAGGCGATTGCCGTGATTCGGGATTTGCTGGAGACGAAAGATGTCGAAGCCCGCACTCGGGAGTGGATACGAGCGCTGGAGACATGCTGAAGGAAATAGGCCATTCCCCTCCTCTGCGAGGAGGGAATGTTGCCCTATAATCGTTTAGGTTCGAAAAGGTTTAAGTGAGAGGACGTCAATTGTGTTCGACTTTAAGGGCATTATCCCGCCGATGGTGACGCCGTTTGATGAACGCGGTGTGATCCGCTATGAGGCGTTCGAAAGCAATATTCAGAAATATATCGCCGCAGGAATAGAAGGTTATCTCGTTCTCGGATCTAACGGCGAATCCGTTTATTTGGAGCATTCGGAAAAGTTGAAGCTCATTGAAGCTGCTCGCAGGCGGATCCCTGCTTCAATGATCTTGCTGGCGGGAACAGGTGTAGAGTCTACGCGGGGCACCATTGAGTTGACAAAGGAAGCGGCCGACCTCGGTGTTGATGCCGTTCTCATCAAGAATCCGTTTTACTTCAAAAGCCAAATGACGTTCGACGTGTACCTGGCGCATTACATCGCTGTGGCAGATGCATCGCCGGTCCCTGTCGTCATATACAATGTTCCCGTTTTCACGGGCGTGCCGTTGCAATCTCGATTGATCATCGAGCTTTCAAAACACTCCAACATTTGTGGTCTCAAGGACAGTTCGGGCGACGTGAAGTTGATTTCGGAAGTGGTATGGAATACCGCCAATTTCCCAGTACTCGCGGGAAATGCTCCGACGCTTTTCCCCGCAATGACGGCTGGAGCCCGTGGGGGAATTGTGGCTCTGGCTTGCGCAGCGCCGAAAGCAACGCTTGCGCTGTATCGGACATTCGTCACCGGCGATTATAAAAAAGCCGGTGTGATTCAGCGCATCATCGCCCCCGCCGCTGCTGCCGTAACGGAACGGTATAGTATTGCCGGTCTGAAAACCGCAATGGAATTGGAAGGATTCGATGCGGGATTTCCAAGACGCCCCCTGCTGCCGATGAAATCCAGCGACCGCGAAGATCTGGCACAGATTTTCCGAAGGATGAATAGCGAGTTAGCCGAACTTTCATGATGCGGATTTCCTTCGGAAGCCTGCCGTCCATGTCGGCGCTCTTCCTTGATTACGTCAACGACTGGAAACGCGTCCGCACATTCTATTCGCAAGATTATTCGGTTCAGTCCATCGTTTCTTTTGCGAGACAGCGGGCAACTTTCGACTCCAGGCACCGCGAAACATTGGGCAGGGTACTGGCTGCACAGCAGAAGAATTGGGGGGCTGACCCCTCTTCGGTCGACAAGTTGGCAGCCGGGGCCGTCGCCGTGATTTCCGGGCAGCAGCCTGGCCTATTCACCGGACCCAATTACACGATTCTCAAAGCGGTAACGGTCATCAAACTTGCCAAGTATCTGAGTGAGGCGGGAGTTCCTGCCGTGCCGATTTTTTGGATCGCTGCGGAGGATCATGATTATCAGGAAATCGAATGGGCGGCTTTCTTGGACAAAGACTCGGCTTTGCGCCAAGTCCGGGTGGATCTCTCCAATGGCGAGTCCAGGCCCTCGGGGTGGCTGTCCCTTGATAGCGATGTAACTGCGGCCGTTTCCCAATCCTTAGCGAGCCTTCCTGACTCAGAGTTTCAGCGTGCGGTCGATGATCTGCTGACGACGTGTTACAGACCAGGCGTGTCGCCGGTCGATGCGTTCGCCCGAATGCTGGGTAAATTGTTTGAAGGTTCAGGACTGATTCTCGTAAATCCGCTCGACGACGAACTTCGAAAAATGGCGGCGACAACTCTCGATCAGGTTGTACGCCGAAATTCGGATATTCGATCTGCTGTAGTCGCAAGGAGCCAGGCTTTGTCGGAAGCCGGATACCACCAACAAGTCAAAGTCGACGAGAACTTCACGGGCTTTTTTGCATACCGTGACCGGTCGCGACAGCCGTTGCGTCCTGCTGAACTTACGATGGACGTACCCTTGAGCGCCAATGTGCTGATACGGCCAGTCATGCAGGACTCCATATTTCCGACAGCAGCTTATGTCGGTGGTCCTGCTGAGGTCGCTTACTTTGGACAGGCTGCAGCTGTGTATGAAACGTTGAAGCGTCAAGCTCCGCCTGTTTTTCCTAGAATCAGCGCGACGCTTCTCGAGCCGCGAGTTGCCCGCGCATTGAAAAAGTACGATATGGAATTTACGGATGTGTTTCGCGGCCGCGACTTCATGCGACACAAGGCGGTCGCAAGCGTCCACGGCGTGGAACTGTTCGACCGCGTGAGCGATGACATCACCGGAAAATTGGAATCCCTCCGCCCGGCATTGAATTCAGTCGACCCGACGCTGCTAGGGGCGTTGGATACCTCGCAACAGAAAGTAGTGCACCAGGTGGAAGCGTTGCGGACTAAGTTCGTCAATGCCGAGGCGCGCCGCAACGAAACTCTCGAAAGGCATTTGGAGACTATAGGTAATTCGATATTCCCTGAGAAGAAGTTGCAAGAAAGGGTTCTGAACATCACATCATTCTTGGTCCGATACGGACTGTCGGTTGTTCCTCGTTTGGAGCAGTTGTTGGACTTGGATTCCCGTCAGCACCAAGTGGTCGAGCTATGAAGATCGGAATTACCTGCTATCCAACTTATGGCGGAAGTGGGGTCGTTGCTACGGAGCTAGGAAAGGAACTGGCGAACCGCGGTCATGACGTTCACTTCATCAGTTACGCCCTTCCAATTCGGCTGACGATGAAAGACCGAGTCTACTTTCATGAAGTCGAAGTGCTGACGTACCCCTTATTCGAATATCCGCCGTACGATCTCGTTCTGGCGACAAAAATGGCAGAAGTCATGAGCCGGTTTGATCTCGACATTCTCCATGTGCACTATGCCATTCCACACTCGATCAGCGCGTATTTAGCAAAGATGATGTTGCGCGATCGCATCGTGCCATTCGTAACGACACTGCATGGCACAGACATTACTCTTGTTGGCAATGACCGCTCATATCTACCGATCACGCGATTCGGTATCGAGCAGAGCGACGCCGTGACGGCGGTATCCGAGTACCTCAAGCAACGGACGGTTCAAGAATTTCAAGCCCAAAAACCGATTACGGTCGTTCCTAATTTCGTCGACTGTGATGTCTACGGACGATCTCACGACGGAAACCTTCGACGTAAATTTGCAAGCGATGACGAGGCAATTCTGATCCACATCTCAAATTTTCGGCCGGTGAAACGCGTGGAGGACGTCGTCGCCATCTTCGCGCTCGTCCGCAAGAACCGCAAGGCGCGGCTGTTGATGGTGGGTGATGGTCCGGAGCGGCCAAAGGCAGAGTGGCTCGCCAATACTCATGGCATTGCCCGGGACGTTCAGTTCGTGGGCAAACAAAATGATATGAGCGAACTGCTAGCGATTTCTGACGTGCTTCTGCTTCCCAGCGAGTTGGAATCCTTTGGGCTGGTAGCTCTCGAGGCGATGGCGTGTGAGGTACCTGTAATTGCCACCCGCGTCGGCGGCATTCCGGAAGTCGTCCGGGACGGTGTCGATGGGTTCCTGTACGAGGTGGGCGACACCCAGGCAATGGCGGACGGATGTCTCTCCATCCTGAATAACCCGCAAATTCGCGATAATTTAGGGAAAGCAGCTCGGGAGCATGCCAACCGCGACTTCTGCGCTAGTAAGATCGTTTTGCGGTACGAAGACCTTTACGCCCGGACCATAGCAGAAGCCCGTATTCGCCGCTAAAGACCCCTCTTCCGGCTGCCGATAACACCTTGTGAGAATGGTGATTCCACCGAAATTAAGGAAGCGCCGTCCAAACACGATGGAGATGAAGCGGGAATTGGCAGATGAGTTGCACGCTAAGTACAGGAAGCTGATTCCGACGTTGACCTGGCAGCCCCGGGAAAGACCGGCACGAGGTGCGAAAAATGGTTAAACCATACGTTTCAGAAGAAGTCCTCCTCGATCCTGAAATGAGGAGCAGCGAAGTGCTGGATTTCGAGCGCCGGCTTTTGGGCAAGATTGTTGGGCAGGAGAGAGCAGTTCATAGAATCGTGAACATGTATCAGATTTATCTGGCCGGAATGGCCATGCCGAACCGCCCGATCGGAAATCTGTTGTTTTTGGGCCCAACCGGATCGGGAAAGACCCGAATTGTAGAGGCATCCGCTGAAATCTTGTTTGGCAGCCCCCGCGCCTTCATCAAAATCGATTGCGCAGAGTTCCAGCACAGCCACGAAATCGCTAAGTTGATCGGTTCGCCTCCAGGCTATCTCGGACATCGCGAGACACCGCCGCTGTTGACCCAGGAAGCGATCGATCAGTATCAGACCGAACGGTCGCGTTTCAGCTTCATCCTGTTCGATGAAATCGAAAAAGCCAACGACGCCTTGTGGCAGCTTTTGTTGGGCATTCTTGACAAGGCGACGCTCACCCTGGGAGATAACCGCAAAGTCGACCTCTCTCGTTGTGTGATTTTCATGACGTCGAATCTCGGCGCGGTTGAAATGTGCGAAATGCTAAATGGCGGCATCGGTTTCACTTCGGGTGTTCGGCAAGATCAGGCGAATCTGGACGATATCGATCGCAAGCTGTATCACACTGCGGTGGATGTGGCGAAGCGGAAGTTCTCCCCTGAATTTATGAACCGGATCGACAAGGTGGTCGTCTTCCGAACCTTGAGCCAGAGCCACCTTCGCCAGGTATTGGATATCGAGCTAAACGACGTCCAGAACAGGATTATGGCGTCTCAGTCGGACAGACAGTTCATTTTCAGGTGCACTTCAGAAGCGAAAGAATTCCTCCTTCGCGAAGGTACAGACCTGAAATACGGAGCGCGTCACCTCAAGCGGGCGATCGAAAGGCACCTCGTTTATCCGATTTCAAACTTAATCGCTACCGGCCAGATTAGTTTAGGCGACGTCATCAAAATCGACCTGGCGCCATCAGGCACTAAACTGACGTTTTCCAAAGAGCGGGCCGCAACAGGCTTCTCGCTACCGGAAGCGGGAAATATTGCAGAATTCCCCAATCGCCGGGCCTCACAAGCAGGCGCAAGACTGCAGCTTGTCGAGACGGAAGCAGCAAGTTGCGACCGCCGCTGACCAGCACTTTAGGGGCGGTCCGCGAAGCGCAAGCGCGATAGCGCCCAGCCTGAATTAATGAGCCCGCTTTTCCCGTAAGCAACGAAATGCGGGCGGTCATAGACCGCCCCTACAATGTTTACCGCCGACCCTTAAGCGCTTCCCGCACGCGATCGCTTTGCGGGGCATCGGGCGCCTCCTTTAGGTAAAGCTCCAGCTGCTCGGCCACATTTCGCGGATTTGTGCGTGCGTAAATCTTCGCCAGGAGCAAATGAAGGTCGGCAATCCGATGCGGGCGGGATTCCGCGTGAAACGCCGCTGCGATCGCCTCATCCATTCGACCTTCTTTGAAGTACATCACCGCGAGTCCGTAATACCCATCGCCGCTATTTGGATTTTTGCGGATCGCAACGTGAAGAACCGCTTCGGCTTCGTTAAACCGGTTCTGCCTCGCATAAAGCTCCGCGAGATTCATCGCAATATAGACGGAATCGCTTAGCTTCGTCGCATGCTTTAACGAAACTTCGGCATTCTTCCAATCACCGAGTTGGATATAGCAGTTGCCAAGATCATTCAGGGCCGAGACCTCTTCCACAAGGTGCAGGCCGTTTTCCAGATGCGTCACCGCTTTCGCACAGTCATGCCGTTTCATTTCCTTCCGCGCTTTGTTGAATTCCAGTCGTGCCGTTCTTGGAACCATGTACTCACGGAGCGAGATGACTGGTGGAACTCCTTCAGTATGGTCGCTCGTTCGATTGAGCTCGATCGCAACAGCGTCGTCCATGCGCGGGTTGACTGCGATGGTGTTGGATTCGTACCCGAGAGACGCTGCTGAAATCACGTAATTTTCCGGAATCAGATTTCCGAAATGGAAATGCCCTTCAGCATCGGTGTATTGCACCGCGGCGGCAACGCCTAAATGCGACAGCTCGATTCTTACCAGGGGTAGAGGCTGGCGGGTCCGGGCGTCGCGGACATGCCCGTCGATAGCTGCAAATTGCATCAGCACTGAGAAGATTGTGATGTTTGTAATCATGTGTCCTAGACTAGGACTGCCGTGGCTGCCGAACCAGATTCAGATTGTGCGGCGAAGCAAGGGTACACGAAGAAACTGTACTGGCCGACTCGAAACCGTTCTGAGTCTGTTCGCGACGTGTCCGAAGCAGTACATTAAGGTTGGCATGAGGCAAATAGAGACATCGAAACTGCCGCTGTATCTGCAGGTGGCGCATCAAATTGAAGGTCAGATACGCAAAGGCGCTCTTCGTATCGGCGACCGTGTGCCTTCAATCCGCGGTCTTCGCCGGCAGCAAGGTGTGAGCGTATCGACGGTTCTGCAGGCCTATTTCTGGCTGGAGAACCAGGGCTGGATCGAACCTAGGCCGCAATCCGGATTCTATGTGAGGGCGCCATATGCGGAACTTGCTCCGGAGCCGGAATTCCACGCTTCGCACAGCGTTCCGACAGAGGTTGGCATCACGGGTCTTCTGGACGAAATTGTGAGCGCGATCGGAGATCGCCGGAATGTGCCTCTTGGGGCGGCGGCAGCCCATCCGGATCTTTATCCCAATGGAAGGCTGAACAAAATCATCAATAAGATTGCCCGGAGCGATCCGGCTCACAGCGGCCGCTATGAGCTGACGAACGGCTTGGAAGTGCTCCGCCGGCAAATCGCCCGTCGCGCGATCACTTACGGATGCAGCTTTTCTCCGAACAACCTCACGATCACCTGCGGGGGAATGGAGGCCCTGAACCTTGCCGTCCGCGCCGTGGCGGGGCCTGGCGACGTGATCGCGATCGAGAGCCCAACGTACTTCGCGGTTCTTCAGATCATTGAATCGTTGGGCATAAAGGCGATTGAGATTCCGACGCATCCGCGCGAAGGGATGGATTTGGAAGCTCTTTCCAAGGCGATCCGGAAACATCGCGTACGCGGTTGCATCACAATAGGAAATTGCCACAATCCACTCGGTTTTATTCTTGATGATGAATACAAGAAGAACCTCGTTGCGCTGCTCACGAAGCATAATGTGCCATTGATCGAGGACGACATTTACGGTGATCTCGCATTTACAGCCGTTCGTCCTAAAACAGCAAAGGCTTTCGATACGGAAGGCATAGTGCTGCTCTGCTCGTCGTTTTCGAAAGTTCTGGCGCCAGGCTTTCGGATTGGATGGATTGAAGCAGGACGTTATCGAGACGCGGTAAGACGCCTCAAGTTCATCAATACGATCGCCGCGGCGTCATTGCCGCAATTGGTGATCGCCGAGTTTATTCAATCCGGAGGGTACGACCGTTATCTACGGGGTCTGCGCGAAACGCTTGCAAGACAAGGTCAACTCTACAGTCAGGCCGCCTCGAGATATTTTCCGGAAGGAACGAAGATCTCTCGCCCGGGCGGCGGATACGTGTTGTGGCTGGAATTACCGAAGAAAATCGACGCGTTGAAGCTCTACAGATTGGCGCTGCTACAGCAGATTAGCATCATTCCGGGTATGATCTTCTCGGCGAGCGGCCAATTCAGAAACTACATTCGAATGAGCTACGGCTATCCTCTCGACGGTACCATCGATAACGCGCTGAGCACGTTAGGTAAGCTGTGCGGCAAGGCGGCAATTAACCGCGCCAACTAGATCTGCATCGTGCGAATGCGATGGTTTTCGCTGTCCCCAATGTAGAGCGTGTGCCCCTGTATAAATACGCCGTGCGGCCGCTGGAGTCTGCAGGCACGCGGATCCCCATCGGGACCGTCGCCGCGCTGGCCGGTGCCAATTACCGTCGAAATAGTTCCATTGCGAAGATCGACTCGTCGAATAACGTGGCTTTCGGTATCGGAAATGTAGAGCGCGCCCTCCGCCGAATACGCGATACCTTTTGGGCCGTTCAGTTTCGCTTGTAGCGCCGGCCCGCCATCGCCGGAATATCCCATCTCGCCGGTGCCTGCTATTCGCTTGAGGCGACGGCCGGCGATATCGACATCAAATACTTTGTTTCCTTCCCGCAATACCAAATACATTCTGCCGTTCGGCATCAACTCGATCGAGCGAGGTCCAGCCAGCGGCGTGTCGTCCAGCGAGGCTTCATCGGGCGTATTTGCGCGTTCGCCGGTTCCTGCGAATGTCGTGATCGTTCGTGTTTTTGCATCGATCTTGCGGATGCGGTGGTTCATGATGTCGCAAATGTAGACATTGTCCGCTTTGTCGAGCACGATACTGTGCGGCTGTGCCAACTGCGCTTTGTTGGCTGGTCCTCCATCACCGCTGAAACCGCGTTCCCCGGTGCCGGTGGCGGTCGAGATCGTCTTCGATTTCATGTCGATGAATCGAACAACGTGGTTGTCGCGCTCGGCTATATAAATGTTTCCTTTGCTATCGAAGCGCAGTTCATGAGGTGTGTTGAGCTGTGACGCCGCCGCAGGGCCGCCGTCGCCGGAATAGCCCTTCACTCCAGTGCCCGCGATTACGGAAATTTTTTTGGTTCGCAGATCCAACCGGAGGAGGCGATGGCTTCCGTACTCTACCCACCACAACGCGCCATCCGGCCCTATGACTACCCCGAACGGATTGTTGAGCGTCGCATGATCGGCAACATCACCATTGGCAGCCATGCCCTCGACGCCGGTTCCGGCTAGCGTTGAGATGCGGGAAGCCGTTGCTGGTGATCGGTAGAACGGGGCGGCGATTGCCGCTGCAGCGGCAAACCCCAGAAAATCTCGTCGCGTCTGTTGATTTTCCATATTTCACGAACCTCCCTTCCGCGGCTATCCGCAGCTATTTGCCTTCGATGGCCTTTAGAGCTGCGAGAATTTGTTCGTTCGTTGCGCGTACATTCGCGTCTGTGTTGGTGTACTTCCAACTGACGCGGCCGGAGCGGTCGATCAGGATCACAGCCGGGTGAGGTACGACGTAACCGGCTGGATTGGTCGCGTTCTTGAACAGCTGGGGATTAAGCTGACCGTATCGATCTATAACTTTATGGCCAGGATCGGCGAGGAGCGGGAAATTTGGAGGGCCACCCTGCTCCATTCGTTGACGTTCTACCATCTTCTTGGCGCCTTCGACGTCATCCGGGCTGAGAGCAAGAATCTGGGTGGTTTCTTTCAATCGATCATCGAGCAAGTTCTTCAGCTGGCCCAGCTGAGTTGTGCACGTACCTCACCAGTATCCGCGGTACATCACAAGGACAACATTCTTGCCGCGGTATTGTGAGAGCTGATGGACCTTGCCGTCTTGATCTTGAAGACGGAAATCCGGAGCCACTTCGCCCGGCAACACCCGGTTGAGATCATAAGGCGATAGGTCAGCGCCATCCACCGGCCCTAACGCCGTTTGAAAAAGAATCAACGCGAAAAGAAGCAGCGCCACTCATTCACCTCCGTTCAAATCATCTACTGTCTCGTGATTTTGAAATCACCTTTTTGAGCACCTTGGATCCAGGTACCTACGATGTAACGGCGCAAGGAGCCCAGATTTTCAATCTTGCCGTCAATCGTATAACGCGTGCCTTTGGACTCTCCTTCAAGGTGAACCATCCAGTTGTTGGGGTCGAGCTCGGCTTTTGTGAACCGAACACCGTCGGGACCTGGATTGATGCTGCCGGTGATCGCTTTGCCGTCCCAATTCATCTCGATCGTAATCGGATTCCGGTGAGTTTTGTCCATACCCCAATCACCCAGCCAGACTCCTTTCAATGGGTGTCCCTGACCTTCATTCAACGCCTGCGTGAAACCAGGAACCAAAATCGCGATTGCCGCCAGGAGAAGAAGCGTGGGCCGAAGTATTTTCATTTTCATTGTTAAAACCATCACCTCTATCCTCACCGCCCCAATTGCTTCAGCAGCGTTTCTTCATCGGGATAAAGATTCGGATACTGATTGTTCTCAACGCAGACGACTTCGGCAAGTTCCTGGTTCGGACCCCAAGCGATGTTCCAGCCGATTTTAAAAGGCCGCGTGTACGCGCCGGGATCATCGATGGTCGCTTCATAGCGAAGGGTATTGTAGTTCGTGCGCGTAAACCGTTCGGTCAGGTGAAGCAGGCTGGTGCGCGGAGCTCCCAGAGTGGACAACCACTGTCCTTCATTGAAACCGATGGTATCGATGACCAGTGTGTCTCCTTCCCAGTGACCGATCGAATGCCCCATCCACGTTGGCAGGTCGTAAGCTTCCTGCGGGTGAGGTCTCCCATCCATATAAATGGTTTGCCAGATATGGGAGCCACCCTCGAAGATCCGGATAATTCGCTTCTGTTCCGGGATCTGCAGAAACTCCCAAGGCGAGGCTGTTCTGTTTACTGTCGCCAACGGGCCGCTTGGCGGCAGACAAAGTCCTTCGGGATCGTCTTTCTGCTCGGTTTTTATCCGATAGTCGTATAGCGCCTTCGCCCACGGCTGAAAAGGAATGCCTTCCTCTTTGCGTTCGATCAGCAACTCTTTATAGTCGCGGAGTCGGACGGGTTTCCACACGCCTTTATGCGCAGCATCTGTCCATGCGAGGCTTGGCGTGCCATCGGAGAGACGTGGAACTGGAGGCATCGGTTGCGCGGGCTTCCCAGCTTGAGCGCGCGGAGCGCCTTCGTTCTGCCGGGCGGCCGGCAAGGATAAGCTCAACAGGAGAATCAGCATCGCCACCGAGGCGCCAATCACGAATCGAGAAATTCGATCAACTTCCATTTTGCAGATCCTTCCTTATTGAGATTGAGCTGCAGGATTGGAGGTTCCGGCTAAGATCTCCTTACCATCCGCAAATTTGATGGTTCTGCCATTGATGCTCTTGGTGCCGTTGCGTGCCAGCCAGCCATCGACAATGAGTTCGGTACCAACGGCCAGCAACTTCTTTACGTCGCCTCCTTGCTTTAGCAGCGTTAATGGGGCGCCGGTTTCCACGGCCCAATTCTCAACCTTACCCGTCTGGTCTTTGACATTCAGGTACAACCATCCGTGAGGATTGGTCAATTCGACTTTTGTGAGGGTCCCTCGAATAGTAACAGGCTTCTTATCATCGAACTCTGCGGCAAAAGAGTGATGGGCCAATGCGGGAATGGTGCTTCCGAACAGCACAGCAGCAAGAACCAAACCCGCCAACGGTTTTGTTGTCATATGGCCTCTCCCCAGGTCCGTAAGAATCCTAGATTGGATGCAAAAACACCCCTCCTAAGTTAGAGGGTGCCGAGCGATGGGAGCCGCCGAAGGCGGCGACGAATAAGGGCGAGGCGGGGTGGTTCCTCAGCGAAACATCATCCTTAGCTTCGCGTAAGGTTTGCGACCACCCGTGACGCATGTATATAATCTGGCGCTATCTCAAGTTCCAAGGGGGCCATTCCATGACTCCGAAAGATGATCAGCCGAAAAAATCCGACATATTCAACTTCTCCCGTCG
>JACXTT010009254.1_pt1 | contig 13481 bp, 10 predicted proteins | sample 9270951 | NCBI WGS metagenome assembly JACXTT01 (sample SAMN15532306, study PRJNA645909) | rock metagenome | isolation source: weathered quartz diorite | place: Puerto Rico | collected 2017-06-21
TTCCAATGCCGGATGTTGCAGTGCCGAACAATATTGCGCTGGCGGTTTATAGCTTTATGGGCGTTATCATCGGATTTTTGGCAATGGGACTGACCAAGGCAGTTTACTGGATCGAAGATGCCTTTGAAAAATTACCTATCCACTGGATGTGGTGGCCCGCTATTGGTGGTCTGGCTGTTGGTGCCGTGGGTTACTTTGCGCCGCATACGCTTGGCGTAGGATATGATAATATCACCAATCTTTTATCCGGCAATTTGCCGCTTACGATCATACTAAGCCTGTGCTTCTTTAAGTTCATTTCGTGGGCCATTGCGTTGGGCAGTGGTACTTCGGGCGGTACGCTGGCGCCGTTGCTGACTATGGGCGGAGCAGCGGGGGCTATTCTGGGTATCATAGTTTCAAAAAGCTTTCCTGAGGTGGGTATCAGTATACCTATGGCAGCATTGATCGGCATGTCGGCCATGTTTGCCGGGGCGTCAAGAGCTTACCTGACCAGTATTACATTTGCGCTTGAGGCTACTATGCAATCGCATGCCTTATTGCCGTTGCTGGGAGCTTGTACGGCGTCATATCTTATTTCTTTTTTCCTGATGGAAAATACCATTATGACGGAAAAAATAGCCCGTCGTGGGGTTTTCACTCCGGATTCTTTCGAGCCTGACCTGTTGCAAAAACTCACTGTAGCACAGTTGATGAACGAAAGCGACGTAGTACTGGCTTCGCAAAATCCTATTAAGGAGGTAAAACAATGGCTGGAAGAAAGCCACGACCAAAGCAATTATTTTATGACGGTTGATAATGATGGTTCCTATTCCGGTATTTTGAAACGTACGGACTTATTCTCACCGGGTGTAAAGAGTGATCATACTATAAAAGACATTCTGAAGCCGGTGCACTTCTTCCTTAAAAACAATGATAGCCTGCGCACTGCTGTAGAAATAATGGCGAAACATAATACGGAGGCGCTGCCGGTTATAGCCGCAAAAGGCGGCAAAATAATGGGTATGCTCACTTATCCGGATGTGTTAACTGCCTATAAGCATCATCTTGAAGAAAATGAGACCGCAAACACCCATATCTCGCTTAAGCGCCGCCGGATGAAAATGTTGATCAAGGGTAAAAAGCTGATCCACATTAACGACGTTTCAAAATAAACGACCCTGTAAGTTACCATGATAAACAAGAAAATGCCTTCCTGGACAGGGGGCTTTTTTTGTTTTTGGAGTCGCCGATTATCCTCTCCTGCGTGTTGAAGTACGGATGATCAATTTTGGTTCAATGATGATTTCCGGTGGGCTGGATGGCTCGTCTTTGTTCATCTCACTAAAATAAAGATTGGCCACTGTTTTACCCATATGGACGCTAAACTGGTCTATGGTGGTAATAGAAGGACTGGTTATTTCGGTAAAAGGTTCATTTGAATAACCGCATATACCCAATTCAGATGGCACTTTTATGCCCATTGCGGAGGCTACTTCCAAAACACCGAGGGCCGAAAAATCTGAAGTGGAAGCAAATATGGCATCCGGTGGGTTGGGTAAATTTAAGAGACGCCTGGTTGCCTCTGCTCCCAGTTCCTGGGTCCATGCATTTTCGACGATCAGTTCATCAGACACAGTTATATGGTGTTTTTTTAATGCATTTAAGTAACCGGCTTTTCTTTTCCTGAAAATGTCCAGGTTTTGTGGACCTTCAAGCAGTGCAATCCGCTTGTAACCCTGGTCGATCATATGAGACACCGCCTCCATTGACACCTGTTCGGTATTATTGATCACTTTCAGCGTTTCAATTTCTTTGGCCACGCGGTCGAACTGTATGAGTTGTATACCGTTGTCGATCACATTTTGTAAATGCGTGTAATCGCCATTCTCAGCTGAGACCGATATTACAATACAATCCACATGCTGGTTGATCAAAGTGTTTATACATTGCACCTCCCGCTCATGTAATTCATTAGATTGGCAAATGATCAGGTTGTAACCCTTTTGATAAGAAGCTTCTTCAATACCAGATATGACATTGGAGAAAAAGTTCTGATTAATACGGGGCACTACCACGCCAATGGTTTTTGATTGCCCTTTGCGCAGATTTGAGGCAAGTGAGTTGCGATTATAATTAAGTTCTGCAGCTGTAGCGAGAATCAGGTTCCTGGTTTCCTGGTTAAGGTTGCCGCTGTTACTCAACGCCCTTGATACCGAAGAAGCTGCAATATTCAGCTTTTCCGCTATATCATAAATAGTAGTTCTTTTTTTCTTTTTCATTTCGGACGATAAAAATGGTAAAATAAATTTCGGCAATCGATTGCCAAAATAAAAAAATAATTTAATTTCGCTGCGGATAATTTCGTGCGATTGGCGCAGTTTTATAAATGTTATCCAATTTAAACCAATTAAACCATGTTATTGTTAGGCATAGATATCGGCACATCGTCTGTTAAGGTAACCGTTGTTGACTCGGCTACGCAAACGGCCATAGCCGCAGCGCAATACCCGGATACCGAAAGTCCGATTTTAGCACATCAACCCGGTTGGGCCGAGCAGTCGCCCGACATGTGGTGGCAGCAATTGCAGCATGCGATACAATTGTGCAACAACAGTGGCAAATACAATCCGCATGATATCGCAGCCATCGGTATTGCGTACCAGATGCATGGGCTGGTATTGGTGGATAAAAACCAGCACGTACTTCGCGACAGCATTATCTGGTGTGACAGCCGGGCTGTTGAAATAGGCAACAAGGCTTTTGAATCAATTGGTGAAAACAAATGCCTGAAACATTTGCTCAATTCTCCAGGCAATTTTACAGCATCCAAATTAGCCTGGGTAAAAGCGAACGAGCCCGCCATTTATGAACAGATAGACAAGATCATGCTGCCCGGCGATTTTATCGCCATGAAGCTTTCGGGCGATATTACCACTTCGGTATCCGCATTATCAGAAGGTATTTTTTATGATTTTGTGAGCGAAAGCCTGTCGGCTGATGTGCTTAAATATTTCGGGTTCAGTAAAAAACTGTTTCCGGAAATTAAGCCTGTGTTTTCAAATCACGGTACACTGGCCCGGTCGGTTGCTGAGAAATTAAGATTAAAGGCAGGCATCCCTATCACCTATAAGGCAGGCGATCAACCCAATAATGCCCTTTCGCTGAATGTGCTCAACCCGGGTGAGGTAGCTGCCACGGCAGGAACCTCCGGTGTGATCTATGGCGTGAGTGATAAACTGGCTTACGATCCGCAATCGCGGGTGAACACCTTTGCACATGTAAACTATACGGAACGCCAAAAACGATTAGGCGTATTGCTCTGTATTAACGGTACGGGCCGGTTGTATAGTTGGATAAGAAATGTCTTCGGTTCTACCCTGACCTACCCGCAGATGAATGAAAAGGCAGCGGATGCGCCTTTGGGAAGTTATGGCCTGCGTATATTGCCATTTGGCAATGGCACCGAACGTATGCTTTGCAATAAACCTATCGGTTCGCAAATGCATCATATCGATTTTAACCTGCACAGCCAGGCACACATTTTACGGGCGGTGCACGAAGGCGTTGCCTGTGCATTCCGTTACGGACTGGACATCATGCGGAGTAACGGCATGAACCCTTCGGTGATCAGAGCCGGGAATGCCAACCTGTTCCTGAGCGAGTTATTTACCAACTGCTTTGTCAACGCTACGGGTGTACCTGTCGAGCTTTATAACAACGATGGCAGCACGGGAGCCGCTTTAGGGGCGGGAATAGGCTCAGAGATTTACACCACACCGGCAGAAGCATTCGCCAAAATGAAAAGGCTAAAAGTGGTGGAACCATCCGGAGACAAGTTTGAACCTGTTTACCAGGACTGGAAATCCTTACTTGAAACTCAATTACAAAACAATAATCACTAATTCAGTCATTCAATAAATCAATAAATTACCAATTATGATACTTACAGGAGAAAAAGAATTTTTTAAAGGAATAGGCCAGGTAAAATATGAAGGGCCTCAAACGGATAACCCGCTGGCATTCCGCTGGTATGATGCGGATAAAATTGTAGCCGGAAAATCCATGAAAGATCATCTGCGTTTTGCATGTGCCTACTGGCATTCATTCTGCGGTTCGGGAGCCGATCCATTTGGCGGGCCTACCCATCTTTTCGCCTGGGATGAGAAAGCTGATGCTGTTGAACGCGCAAAAGATAAGATGGATGCGGCTTTTGAATTCATTACCAAAATGAACCTGCCTTATTATTGCTTCCATGATGTGGATGTGGTGGATTACACCAATGATATAAAAGAAAATGACCGCCGTTTGCAGGCTATGGTTGATTATGCTAAACAAAAACAAGCTGCAAGTGGTGTAAAACTGCTTTGGGGGACTGCCAATTTATTTTCTCACCGCAGGTATATGAACGGCGCAGCAACCAATCCTGATTTTCATGTGCTGTCTCATGCTGCTGCCCAGGTTAAAGCCGCTTTGGATGCTACCATTGCATTGGGCGGTGAGAACTATGTTTTCTGGGGCGGTCGCGAAGGTTATATGACTCTCCTGAACACCGACATGAAACGCGAGCAGGAACACCTGGCGAAATTTTTACATACATCAATAGCTTATGCACGCAAGCAAGGTTTCAAAGGAACATTCTTTATCGAACCAAAACCTTGTGAGCCAACCAAACACCAATATGATTACGATGCGGCAACGGTACTTGGCTTTTTGCAGAAATACGACTTGCTGAGAGACATGAAGCTGAACCTGGAAGTAAACCACGCTACTTTGGCGGGCCATACCTTCCAGCATGATCTGCAGGTAGCAGCTGACGCAGGCTTATTAGGCTCGATAGATGCTAACCGCGGCGATGCGCAGAATGGCTGGGATACAGACCAGTTCCCGAACAACATCAACGAGGTGGTTGAATATATGCTGATCATACTGGAAGCAGGTGGTTTTGCTGGCGGCGGTATCAACTTCGATGCAAAGATCCGCAGAAACTCGACTGACCCGGCAGATCTGTTCTATGCGCACATTGGCGGCATGGACATTTTTGCACGTGCATTGGTTATAGCCGATCAGATATTGCAAAAATCAGATTATAAGAAAATCAGGAAAGACAGATATGCCTCATTTGACAATGGTACAGGTAAGGCTTTTGAAGAAGGAAAAGTAAGCCTGGAAGAATTGAGAGATTACGCAATAGCCAACGGTGAACCTAAAACGCTGAGCGGCAAACAAGAATATCTTGAAAATTTGGTAAATCGATATATATAATTTATAATTGTCAAACCAACAAATAAAACCTGAATTTAAATGCACACTTTAACCACCGGCGACAACATCGTTTTTGCCATATACTTTGTAATAGTCGCCAGCTACGGGTATTGGGTATACAAACGTAAACACAATGCCGATGCTACTTCAAAAGATTATTTTTTAGCCGAAGGCTCGCTCACCTGGTGGGCAATTGGAGCATCACTCATCGCCTCCAACATATCTGCCGAACAGATGGTAGGAATGAGTGGCTCCGGTTTTAAAATGGGGCTGGCTATATCAACTTACGAATGGATGGCTGCCGCCACCTTAGTGATTGTAGCTGTGTTTTTCATCCCTGTATATCTCAAAAACAAGATATACACCATGCCACAGTTCCTGCATCAAAGGTACAACGGCAAGGTAGCGATGATCATGGCCGTCTTTTGGCTGGCGCTGTATATCGTGGTTAACCTGATGTCGATCCTATATCTTGGCGCGGTTGCTATCAGTGGAATATCAGGTTTTGGCCTCTGGCCCTGCATGATTTTCCTCACCGTCTTCTCGATCATTATAGCATTGGGCGGTATGAAGGTTATCGGCTATACGGATGTTATCCAGGTTTTTGTGCTGATACTGGGCGGCTTAATGGCTACCTATCTTGCACTAAACCTTTTAGCCGAGAAATCCGGTGCTGACGGCAATTTGCTGAGTGGCTTCCATGTATTGAGAACCCAGGCTGCTGATCACTTCCATATGATTTTTTCAAAGGACAATCCTAATTATATGGACTTGCCGGGTTTGAGCGTACTGATCGGCGGTATGTGGATCACCAACTTGAACTATTGGGGCTGTAACCAGTATATCACGCAAAGGGCATTGGGTGCTAACCTGAAAACGGCCCGCGGAGGTATCCTTTTCGCTGCATTCCTGAAGTTGCTCATGCCGGTTATCGTGGTATTGCCAGGTATCGCCGCTTATGAGCTGTACCAGAAAGGCATGTTCCACCAGGAAATGCTGACCAGTACAGGCATTCTGGATGTGAACAAAGCTTATCCATCGTTGCTCAACCTATTGCCCGGAGGTATGAAAGGGCTTGCGTTTGCAGCGCTTACCGCCGCTATCGTGGCGTCACTTGCAGGTAAGGCAAACAGTATTGCTACCATATTTACCCTGGATATCTACAAAAAGGCAATTAAACCAGATGCCAATGATCACCAGCTTGTCGTATTGGGAAGATATTCGGTGGTGGTATCTATGCTGCTTGGCCTTGTTTTATGCATATTTATCGGCGCCGCGCTGATGGGTGAAGGCAAGCAGGGCTTCCAGTACATACAGGAATACACGGGATTTGTATCACCAGGTATATTCGCGATGTTCATCCTGGGCTTTTTCTGGAAAAAAGCTACTTCCAATGCAGCACTGTTCGCAACTATAGGCGGGGTTATTTTTGCATTCTTCTTTAAATTTCTCCCCAAATTTGCCAATCTTGCTTTCCTCTCCCCTTACGGGTTTTCAAAGCTGGCTTTACAAGATGACAAAAAAACCTACCTCTATGAAATACCATTTCTTGATCGTATGGGTTTTATATTTGTGATCTGTATCATAGGTATGTATATCATTTCGAAGGTAGAGACCGCGAGAGGTGTTACACCGAACGGTTTGGAAGTGGACGTGAATATGTTCAAGACCAATAGAGCATTCGCCATTGGCGCATTGATTATTGGCGTTATCTTAACGGTGCTTTATACAGTGTTCTGGTAAAAAGGCCTAATAATGAATAAGAAAAAGCGATGGTATTACACTATCGCTTTTTTTACATAAGTAACCTACTGAACAGATCAAATTTATCTGCAATTAGTTTTAACTTTAAGCGCTGAATTTATAAACCATCTGCCTGATGTTTAATAATCTTGAACAAACCTTCCGGTGGTACGGCCCGTCCGACCCTGTAACCCTGACTGCTGTAAGACAAACCGGCGCAACAGGCGTAGTGAACGCATTGCATCATATTCCGAGTGGAGAAGTATGGTCGGCGGATGAGATTGAAAAACGGAAAAATTTTATCCAGGCTGCCGGTTTAACCTGGTCGGTTGTGGAAAGCGTGAACATTCACGAGAGCATTAAAACGGCAAGCCCTGACCGTGAAAAATATGCTGAAAAATACGTTGAAACGTTAAAGAACCTGTCGGAAGCCGGTATAAAAACCGTATGCTACAATTTTATGCCCGTGCTTGACTGGACGCGTACCGATATTGATTATCGTTTACCGAACGGTGCTTCGGCATTGCGTTTTCATGCATCCGCTCTGGCAGCGTTCGATCTTTATATACTGGAACGTGAGGGGGCTTATAAAGACTTTACTCCCGATCAGCAGCAAAACGCAAAAGCTTATTTAGATAGCCTTTCCGCCGAACAAAAGAAGCAGCTGATCACCAATATCATGGCAGGTCTCCCCGGCACCAAAGATGTGCTGACTGTGGATCAGTTTAAAGGTCACCTGGAAAAATATAAAGGCATCGATGCTGATCAATTGAAGCAAAACCTTGCCTGGTTTTTGGAAGCTATTATACCCGGTGCTGAGAAATTGGGCATCAAAATGTGCATCCATCCGGATGATCCGCCATTTCCGATTTTAGGTTTGCCGAGGGTAGTATCTACCGAAAAAGATCTGTTGGATGTGGTTAATGCAGCCCCTTCCGTAAGCAATGGTCTTACGTTTTGCACAGGTTCGCTTGGGGCCAGAGGGGATAATGATCTCCCTGCTATGATAGGCAGGTTGGGCAAGCATATTCATTTCCTGCACCTGCGGAATGTGCAGCGCGAAAATGACGGAAGCTTTTATGAGGCCGATCATTTGGGTGGCAGCACCGATATGTATGCCGTGATGAAAGCAGTTTTACAAGAGCAGAAAAGCAGGGTGGATAGCGGCCGCAACGACATCGCCATACCAATGCGCCCGGATCATGGTCATAAATTGTTGGATGATTTTAACTATGATACTTTCCCGGGTTATTCAGCTATTGGTCGCCTCAAAGGACTTGCCGAATTGCGGGGTTTGGAAATGGGTATCAAAAACACGCTTTATCAGTAATATATGAGCGAGCCTTTGAAAATACAAAAACAGGGTAAAGTTCTTTCATTCGGTGAGTTATTGTTGCGTATTTCTCCTGATGAAGGCGGCGACTGGCTAAGAGAAAATTCATTTCCATTTTTTATTGCCGGTGCTGAGTTGAACGTGGCTACTGCGCTGGCGCTTTGGGGCGTTCCCTCAAAATATATTACCGCGCTGCCGGACAATGGCATGGTCCGCCAGATTGTGGATTTCCTGGAGCATCAAAATATCGATCTGTCTGATGTGCACTACCACGGCAACAGGCTCGGCTTGTATTTCCTGACCAAAGGGAAAGACCTGAAAAATGATGCTCTGATCTATGACCGTGCACATTCGTCGTTTTCAGAACTGAAGCCGGGAATGATCGACTGGAATAAACATTTTGAAGGGGTAAGCTGGTTCCATTTCAGCGCAATTTGTCCAGCCATTAACCAAAATGTGGCTGATGTTTGCAAAGAGGCCTTGGAAGTCGCTTCGCGGAAAAATATTATTGTTTCTGTCGATCTGAATTATCGGTCCAAACTGTGGCAATATGGCAAAAAGCCTGAAGAAATTATGCCTGGACTGGTGCAATATTGCGACCTGATCATGGGTAATGTATGGGCAGTTGAAACCATGCTGGGTATCCCGGTGATGCCGGATATTCATGAATCCGGACAAAAGAGTATTTACCTGAAGGAGGCGTTGAAAACTTCTGAAGAACTAATGCGTCGGTACCCAAAATGCAAGGCGGTGGCCAATACTTTCAGGTTTGATGCAAAAAAACAGATAAGCTATTATGCAGCCTTGTATACGGGAGACGATTTTTATGCGTCGGATGAATATTGTTCGTCAGAGATCATTAACAAAGTAGGCAGTGGCGATTGTTTTATGGCGGGATTGATCTACGGATTTTATAATAATTTCGATCCGCAGCAGACTTTGGAATTCGCAACAGCTGCAGCGTTTGAGAAATTATTTATTGAAAGCGATACGACTAATATACGGGCGGAGGAGATTTTGGCTAAGTTAAGTGGTTGATTATGTTCGACAATTAATTTAATCAACCTCTTAACTTAGTCAACTCAATCTAACTTAATCCAACCCAATCAACTCAACCACAATGAAAGAAAAACAAGCGGTACTGGACAGCATTATAAAACAGGGCATGCTGCCTTTGTATTTTTATGAGGATGCCAATGTGAGTGCGGAGATCATGCGTACACTGTACGCGGCGGGCGTCCGGGTGATGGAATATACCAACCGTGCAAAGGAAGCCTTCGAGAATTTTGTGGTGTTGAAATCTGTTCAGGAAGCCGAAATGCCTGATCTGTTTTTGGGTATCGGTACGGTAAAGACTGAAGAAGACGCGGACAGCTACATCAATGCCGGCGCTGATTTTATAGTTGCACCAACCATTAATCCTGCAATAGCCGATATGGTGAATGAATTGGGTGGTTTATATATTTCGGGATGTATGACTCCGACTGAGATCCATCTTGCCCAGCAACATAAGGTTGCTTTGATAAAGATTTTTCCGGCTAATGTTTTAGGGCCAGGTTTTGTGAGTGCGGTATCGGATGTTTTCCGGGGACAATTATTTATGCCGACGGGGGGTGTCGACCTGAACTATGAAAATATCAACGGTTGGTTTAAAGCAGGTGTTTGTGCGGTAGGCATGGGCAGTAAGCTGATCACCAAAGAAATTTTGTGGAACCAAGAGTATGATACGCTGTATAACAATACGGTTCATGCTTTAAAATTGATCCAATCGGCCAGGCAAATATGAACGAAAAACCAGGAAACTACAGGTGGGTGATCTGTGCGCTCATATTTTTTGCCACCACTATTAATTACCTCGACAGGGCGGTAATCAGTCTTCTAAAATCAAACCTGACTAAAGATTTTAACTGGAACGATGGCGATTATGCTAATATCGAGATCGCGTTCAAAATCGCTTATTCGATAGGATTATTATATGCAGGTCGATTGGTTGACAGGCTTGGTACCAAAATGGGCTATTTCTTTTCAACCTTGCTATGGAGTGCCTCCGCGGTTTGCCATGCATTTGTGAACAGCACATTTGGATTTGGTGTCGTTAGATCAGCTCTTGGTTTGAGTGAGGCCGGTAATTTCCCTTCAGCTATAAAAACAGTTGCCGAGTGGTTCCCTAAAAAGGAAAGAGCATTGGCCACAGGAATATTCAACTCAGGCGCTAACATAGGCGCTATTGTGGCACCGTTGACGGTACCATTTATTGCGGTTGCCTGGGGCTGGCGCTGGGCCTTTGTGCTGACCGGATCGACCGGTATCATCTGGCTGGTTTTATGGCTCATCTTTTATGAAATACCTGCCCGCCAAAAACGCCTCGGTAAACCGGAGCTTGACTACATCAATAGTGATGCAGATGAATCAGATCACACTGCTCAAGCCCAGGAAGGTGAAAAAATATCATGGGGAAAGCTGCTCGGGTATAAACAAACCTGGGCATTCTCAATCGGAAAATTCCTTACAGACCCAATCTGGTGGTTCTATCTTTTCTGGTTGCCCGATTTCCTGGAGAGCCAATATGGTTTAAAGGGGACGGCAATCGCTATGCCCGTTGCATTGGTTTATACCATTTCTACTTTCGGAAGTATCTATGGTGGCTATCTGCCTAAAAGCCTGATCGAGAAGAACTGGCCAGTATTTAAAGCACGAAAAACCTCTATGCTGATCTATGCTTTTGCCGTGATCCCAATTGTGTTTGCGCAAATATTGGGTAGCATCAATATGTGGCTGGCCGTGATCATCATCGGATTGGCTGCATCCGCGCACCAGGCCTGGAGCGCCAACATCTTCACTACCGTTTCGGATATGTTCCCTAAAAGAGCCATAGGTTCGGTAACGGGCATAGGCGGTATGTTTGGCTCGATAGGCAGTGTGTTTTTATCGCTTTTTGTGCAGAAAAACATGTTCGTGTATTACCGGTCTATCCATCATATTGAGACAGCTTATTATATCATGTTTTTTGTATGCGGCAGTGCTTACCTTCTGGCCTGGGGGATTATGCACTTTTTGGTGCCTAAGATGAAGCCGGTGGATTTGTAGAGTTCTTTGCTTTAAAAATATTTCGAATCCACGGCATCGGCCTACCTTCGTCGATATTTAGAGGATGGAGTAAAGGCATTTTTGATAACTTTGCCACCTTATATTATTCGCTATGCCGGTAAAAAAAACCATACTGTATTTCCTTCTGCTAACATTGTCACTTTACTCATGCAGCCATAAAAAGGTGCTGGAGGGTTCTATCACTTACGAACTTCAATACAAATTGCCGGATAGTTTGAAAAGATATGAGACCTATCTGCCCAAAACCGCTAAAGTTTATTTCAAAGGCGATTCAACAGTAAGCGTACAGCAAATGAATGATGAATCGACTACCATCATCACCTATAAACCCACCAACTTTATGCGCGTATTGCTGGCTTCGCGCGATAAAAAATTTGTAATCGATTACAGCAAAGCTGACCAAGATGCAGAATCGCCTGCCAGGCTGGGTTATTCCTATGTTGCAAGTGTCGATACACAAAGCATCGCGCACCATAAGGCATTAAAATATGTGCTGACCAATAAAGTCACCGGTGAAACCGATGACGCCTGGTTTACCAAAGAGATACACCTTTCCCCTAACTCGCTGACAATGACTCTTGATACCGCCAAAGGGTTCCCATTATCATTCACCAGCAGCACCAATGGCTTGTGGACCAAAACCACCGTTAAGGAAATCAAATTCGAGCCGGTGCCTCCCGGTATATTCTCTACCCCTGCCGGATACGAAAAAATGACCCCAAAACAATTGCGCGAAATGCCGGTGGAGAACTAATTTTTATATGTGAAGAGCACCTCATCCGGTATAGTGAGCATCGTCTTATTACGTAAATATAGTCTATTATAAACTCTTGCTGATCAATTGTTTCTGGACATAGCAGTTTATAATCTCGGCGATGATCAGGTTGGGCACCCAGCTCAAAAAAGCAATAATGAGGTAGTTATTTTCAAAGCCTACACCATTACCAAAAACCGTGAACAGCCAGATATAAAACCGCAGCGTCACAGCGGCAAAAGCCAGCGCATAACTACGGCGCATCATCCGGACATGCTCATCTATTTTGCGGTTGCGAACCAGGAGCCAGGCCGAAAGTGTAAACGTTACCCATAAAGTATTTTGCAGCAGGAATGAGATAAAAACACCTGTTCCGCGATTAATAAAAAATGTCATTACATAAGCGCCGGGAGCCGCAAAAAACAATACGCCGAACACATATATCTTACCCAGCAGTTTGTGCAGTTCGCGTCTGTTGTTCACCCATTTAGAGAACTGGAAAAACCCGGCAATAAGGATAGTGCTTGCCCCAAAAATATGCGCATAAAAAGCCGGCAGGTAAATGCCCGTTTTTACCGCAAACTGCTTTAATGCCAGGAAGGCAGTGTCCGGCTTAAAAGTAAGGTATTGTATAGTACCTGCGCACAATACAAATACCCAAAAAAATGCAAATATCCTTATCGCCTTTATTACCATTTCTTATCGTGAAGCCAGCGATTTTTCTTGCGTACCCTTTAGTTTCTGGTTTATCCAGTTGATGTTGTATTTATCGATTGCGGTTAGTGAGTCATCAACACTAACATTAGGTTTCGTATCCTCCTTTACATAATATGATGGCATTTCCTGAAATATTTCCACCCACCTTTTATCTTTAAACTGATAGCGGTAATCAGCATAAATCTCATTCTTCATATAGCGAAGCATTTCGGCCGTCATGTGGTCGACAATCTGCTTCTCCCTGTCGTAATAGCTCCCCGAGCCGTTCATCAGCACGTAACAGCTATTTAGATAAGAATCATCCATTTTTACATATTTGGTAAAGCCAAATTTTCTGTTATTCTGCAGTTCTTCCAGCTTATTGTTTTTAACAACGAAGTAGGTATAGTTTGGCCCTCCGTAAACGCTTTTTGCAACATCATAAAGGTCTGCATTAATTATAGCCCCTGTCTTTACTTCAAACAGACTGTCGTTGATTGCTTTTATACTATTAACATCACAAGCCCCTGTAAACGATTCTCCGCCGTCTTCCTCCCAAGTAAGATCAGTATAAACATCATGCGTAAATACACGATTGTTTTT
>JACXTT010009255.1_pt1 | contig 13478 bp, 13 predicted proteins | sample 9270951 | NCBI WGS metagenome assembly JACXTT01 (sample SAMN15532306, study PRJNA645909) | rock metagenome | isolation source: weathered quartz diorite | place: Puerto Rico | collected 2017-06-21
GCCACACAGGTCGTGGGGGCGGATGGCAAGACGTATACCAAAACGGTCACGGTCACGACCGACAGCCCGCTGACCAACACGAAGACCGTCACCGTCACCCTGACATGGACGGATGGCTCGAAGACGAACACGGTTCCGATGTCCACCATCATCGCCCAGTAGGCCGAGGAGATCAGCAACGGTGCGACGGCTCAGGTCAGACAGAGGGTATAGCTTGATGGAGGTCTCTCTCGCCACTGCGGTCGGGCTGATCGTCTTGACGAGCACCTTCGATCTCTATGTCCAGTCGTCGAAGACCACCCAAGGCCAATCCGATGCTGTCCAGATGCAATTGCAAGTCAAATCAGCCATGGAGCTGATGGCCCGAGAAATGCAAAACATGTACTGGACAACCGGGTCTCCCACGCCTCCTTTGAACATCACCACCACGCTCACAGCCGGCGACACGATCAGCTTTAACAGAGTCATGGACGCTGGCTATTCCTCGGGCGGCAACATCGCCTCCACGCTGAATGATACGACAAAAAACTGGGCGGCGAACGCCTATGCTCCTTCAGCTACAGCAGGTATCTCGTATGCCATCAAGATCACTGCCGGCACCGGTTCGGGGCAAATGCTGAACATAAGCGGCAACAGCGCAACCCAACTCACGTTATCGGGCTCCTGGGGCACGCTCCCTGATGCGACATCGCTCTATTTCATCTATCAGAATGAAGGGTTCACCAGGACCGCTGCGAACAAGCTGGGGTATCAACGAGGGAACGGGGGGTATCATCCCATCGCCGACAATATCACCCAATTGTCCTTTAACCAGACGAAAGACTCGGGCCATTCCTCGGGCGGCAACACCGCCACCACACTGAATGATACGACAAAAAACTGGGCGGCGAACGCCTATGCTCCTTCCGCTACCCCCGCGTATGCCGTCAAGATCACTGCCGGCACCGGTTCGGGGCAAGTCCTGAACATAAGCGGCAACAGCGCAACCCAACTCACGTTATCGGGCTCCTGGGGCACGCTCCCTGATGCGACATCGCTCTATGCCATCTATGATCCTAACTCGATCGCCATTACCCTGACGGGACAGACCAGCAACCCCGACCCCCACACTGGACAATACATCTCTTACAGCCTGACCGATACAGTCCTGAAGAGGAATTGAGAAGAGCTTGGCCATGAGAAACCTACGCAGATATATGCAGGAAGAGTCGGGCACGGCCCTGCTCGCCTCCGTCTTACTGGTGGTCCTTCTCACCGGGGCAGGGATGGCGGCCGTGATGACGACATCCGTGAATCAGAATAGGTCCAAGAACGTCCTGACGTCAAAGCAGGCCTTCTACCTGGCCGATGCCGGAATCCAGCATGCCAAGACGTTTTTGAACCAGAATCAGAGCAACTGGAATACCTATGCCACCACGCAGGTGCAGACCCTTCTCCCCTATACTGCGCTGGGCCAAACCGGGGGATACAGTGTCACCGTTAAAGGTGGGGGTAACGGGAGCCTTCTGCTCACTTCGACCGGCACCGCCGCCGGCACCGCCACGGCGGTCGTCCAGAGCCTGATGACAAACAACCTTTCCTACATTCCCGCCAAATACGCCTTCTTAACCGGTAAAAACTTATTGGTCAGCGCGAACGATTCGATCCAAGGCACGGGCGGCGGGGTGCACGCCAATGTCAACCTCACTATTATGAACAGTCCTACAATCGCCGCCGATGCCACAGCCAGCGGCACATATACAAACGCGGGGACCCCTTCGATTGGGGGGACTTCGGGCGGCTCGAAGCCTCTTGAAGCGATCGCCGCGATCTCGCCGGCTAATAACCAGACCAATTTTTACGCCTCGCGAGACTACTTGTTGGATTGTGATGGAAAAGTCTATGACGTGAACGGCGTTCTCCAGGCAACCAGCTCGTGGAATGGCTGGAGCTACATTGGCACGTGCTCGGCCGCGACCTGGACGATGAACTCCTCTTCGACGATAAACGGCACTCTGTATGTGAACGGCGATGTGGTCATCACAGGATCCGTTGGCACGACCACGATTCCCTGGATCGTCTCGATCATCGCCGCCAAATCGATCAATGTGAGTTCCCTGAACATTGTTGTAAGACCTCCCGCGTCAACCGATGGAGCGCTCTACAAGGCCGCGACACAAAATATCCTCTTTCTTGCGGGCGGCGATATCTACATCCACCCTCCAAGCGGTGGCACCGCGACGTTCACAGGCTTTCTATTGGCCTACGAACAGATTGGTGTAAACGGCACCTCGACGCTGACGATCAACGGTACTCTGCTCGCGGCAGACCAGGCCACAGTATGCACGGTTGTTACCGGGAGCCCCTACATCACCGGCAACACAACCACCAACGCCCCGAAAATCAACTATGCCGGCAATCTCGTCAATGCGACGCTCGGGACAAGCGGAGGAGTGCAAGTCGTGACCTGGCAGGCTACGCAGTACTGATACCGGAAAGCGGGGACGCCGACGCATGCGTTCCTCGTAAAACCAGAAAAGGTATCTTTTCAGATAGTCTTATATCTTGAGAGACACAGGATTGAACCTTGCCGTGCAGTCCAGTAGCTGCTATCTCATGGCAGTATTGCAAGAATTTTCCATATGGGTTAAGGCATGGCACTTGCACTTGATCTTGATACTGTCAGGAAAGGCTGAAAAGGTTCCAAAAAAGGACTTCACTATGTTGAGAACTTCGAAACGCAAGGGGTCGTTGCAAGTCATGCTGATGGCTCTCGTCGTGCTCGTGATCGGCATCACGGCCCCCGGATATGGCGACGATGATCATGACGACGGAAAAAACCAGTTCGTGGAAAATTACCTTCGACTCTCCGGTCCAGCCCTTGAGGGCACGCTGACGCTCATCGCACCCGCTCAAGAAGTTATCTTCCATATTGTAAAGTGCAAAGGAGTGGATGAAGACTTTATGGTATTTTTCGCCTTACCCACATACCTCAAACTTGCGAATTTTCCGACTCCAAAGAGCCTGGAAGGCCTTCTTTTGCCAGGTGTCCCGACTTCGGATTTTCCTACGGATTGCCTGAGGAGAGATCAAACCGCCGGCGATTCCATAGTTCCCATCGTGACGCACGTGAAGAGGCGAACGTTTGCAAACAACTTGACCACACTAAACGCCGACGTGGTGCTCCTGCAAGTGGTTCAGCGGTCGCACAAAGACAAGGACGAGGACAGGGACAGGCACTAGGATAAATAAGGTGGGGTTCTTGCAAGCCAGGTGACTTCCCGCTCCGTTTCGCTCACTACTCAATACTCAAAGGGATGGCGGTTCCGGCCGGGGTGCAAGAACGCTCCCCGTGAAAAATGGTGAAGCCTCCCCGCGTTTCGGATATACTCCTGCCTAATTTTAGTGCCCCTCGTATGGTTAAGGGTGAGGACAATCAATCATGGGCACCGCCGATCTAAAACCTGAGGAGTCGGGGTCACCCAAGCGTCGGCGCAAGCTGGGTGAGGTCCTGCTGGAGGCAGGGCTTCTGACGCAGGACCAGCTAACCAAGGCGCTCGAAGAATGCGCCCGATCCGGCAAACGGCTGGGCGAATACCTCGTTGACCAGACCATTGTTTCAGAGCACGACCTCACGTCGTGTTTGTCTAACCAGCTAGGCTTCCTCTTGGTGGATCTCGCCAGGGAAGATTTGAACCCCGAGCTGGCCTCCATCGTTCCCGAACCCATAGCCAAACGCTACCAGGCCGTTCCACTCCGCCAAGAAGGCAAATCCTTGACTGTGGCCATGGACAACCCTCTCGACTTCGAGGCCATTCAAGATATTTCGTTCTTGAGCGGATGCACCGTGAAACCGGTGTTGGCCGGCCGGTCGGCCATCATAGAGGCGCTTGAAAAGGTCTACGTGAAGCAGGAAATCGAGGCTTCGATCAGCCGCATCATCGACAGCACGGAGGAGTTTGACGAGGACTTATTGGAGGTCCTCTCCGACACCGACCAGACGACGGTGGCTGAACTCCAGACCCTGGAAGAGGAGACTCGTCGTGCCCCCATCGTCCGGCTCGGGAACATGATCATGACCGAGGCTGTCCGGGCCAGGTCCAGCGACATTCACATCGAACCCACACAGAAAGACACCCTGATCCGGTACCGCGTGGACGGCCTGCTTCGTGAGGCCTTGCGGGTCCCGAAGGGAGCCCACGCTGCGCTCATTTCCCGTCTCAAGGTGTTGGCCAAGATGGACATCTCCGAGCGCCGCCTGCCGCAAGACGGCGCCATTCGCTTGAAGATCGAACGGAGGGACGTGGATCTCCGCGTGTCTTCCTTGCTGACCCAGTACGGCGAGAAGATGGTCATGCGGATCAAGGACCAGACGAAATCCCTGACCAGTCTGGAGTTTCTTGGCCTCTCCGAGACACACTACGCCACCATCAAGTCGTTCACCCAGCGCCACAAGGGCATCATCCTCGTGACCGGCCCGACGGGAAGCGGCAAGACGACGACCCTTTACGCCATCCTGAACGTCATTAAGTCCACGGCGATCAACCTGCTCACCGTCGAGGACCCGGTCGAAACCAACATCGACGGGATCAGCCAGACCCAGGTCAACGTCGACGCGGGTCTGACCTTTGCCACAGCCCTTCGCGCCATCCTGCGCCAGGATCCGGACGTCATCTTCGTCGGTGAGATCCGGGACCAGGAGACCGCGGAGATCGCCTTCCGAGCTGCCATGACCGGCCACCTGGTCCTCTCCACAATCCACACCAACGATGCTCCGTCCGCCATCACGCGACTCATCGACATCGGCATCCCCCGCTATCTAGTAGCCTCGCTGGTCGAGGGGGTCATCGCCCAGCGCCTGGTCCGGACCATCTGCCCGCATTGCAAGGAGAAGGCAATGCCGGACCCGGCCACGCTGATGACTCTCAGGATCCCGCCGGAAACCTTGTCGAACGTGCAGTTCTACGCGGGAAAGGGCTGTAAAGAGTGCGGGAAAACCGGGTATTTGGGGCGGATGGCCATCATGGAAATCCTCGACCCGAACGCCCGGATGCGCGAGATGATCTCAGCGGAAGCGTCTGAGCAGGAGCTGCGCCTGGCCGCCCTTGCGGCCAAGATGACCACGCTGGGCGAGGACGGCCTCAACAAGGCCAAAGCGGGCCTGACGACGCTCGAGGAATTAGTGCGGGTGATTGAGGTGTCGAGCAAGACCGAGTCGATCTGTCCAACTTGCGCCCGGATCGTCCAGTACGACTTCATGGCCTGCCCCTACTGCGAGACGATCCTCAGCCGCAACTGCATGGACTGCAAGCGCTCCCTTCAGCTCGAGTGGAAGACCTGCCCATACTGTGGGACCCGCGTCGGCGTGCACTGATGGTCATTCTGGGCAAAGCGAAGAATCTAGACCCTTCACATTTGTTCAGGTACTGATTCACAGCAACGCGATGGCCAGTTCGTCGGCCAGCAGAAGCCCGTCATCACTGGCCCGAAGGACTTCGCCTTCCAGGACCACCCACCCGCCACGGACCAGCCTCTCGATCTGCTCCCGGAATCGCTCGATCGGATCGAGACAGTACCGCTCACGCAGGGAAGCGCAGGCCACCCCCGCGACAGTGCGGAGTCCAAAAGCCACCGCCTCCCGTAACCGCAGGTCCGGCGTCCCTACCTCCCTCTCGGCAATGGGTGGGACGCCGGCTGAAACCAGTCGATGGTACTCCTCCAGCGATGCCACCGCGCTGAACCGCGCTCCGTCTGGGTACGAATGGGCGCTAGGGCCCAATCCCAGCCACTCGCGATCGGTCCAGTAGCCCAGATTGTGCCGGCAGATGTGGCCCGGTCGCGCGAAGTTGGAGACCTCATACTGGAAATAGCCTGCGGCCTTCAGCCTGTCCCGCCCCTCCTGATACATATCGGCCAGGGCATCTTCATCAGGCAGGATCAGTTGCCCGCGCTCCACCTCCCGGTGAAGCTGCGTCCCCTCTTCGATCGTCAGCCCGTAGAAGGCGAGATGCTCGGGCGCCAGGGCGATCGCAGCGTCGAGATTGGCCAGCCAGCGGGTCGGGGACTGGCCCGGGAGCCCGTAGATCAGGTCCAGATTCAGGTTGGCAAAGCCAGCCCGGCGAGCGGCACCGACAGCCTGCACGATCTCCTGGGTCGTATGCGGGGTGTTGGCCGCTTTCAACTCTGCATCGTCGAACGACTGCGCGCCCAAGCTGAGCCGGTTGAACCCACCTTCCCGGAGCGCTCGTAGGAATGACTCCTCCACCGAGGCTGGATTGGCCTCGATCGAGACTTCGGCGGCTGGATCCACGACAAAGCTTCGCCGGCAGGCCTCCAGGATGCTGAGCAGTTGTCCGGACGAGAGGGTCGTGGGCGTTCCACCGCCGAAGTAGATCGTCTCAACAGTCCGCCCGCGGAGCGTATTGGTCCTGCCGTGCAGCTGGATCTCCGCCAGCAGATCGGACACAAAGGCCGCAACGCGGTCATCTCGACGGGCACGGGTGAAGAAGCCGCAGAAGTGGCACCGCCGGTCGCAGAACGGCACGTGGAGATACAGGCCGACGTCATCGTCACGAGAAATCATTGAAGGCCTCACCGCGCAGTCACGATCAGATTATCGATCAATCGGGTCTCACCAATCCAGACGGCAAGCAAGAGCACCACACGTCCTCGCACGCTGCGCACTTCATCCAGCGTGATGGGATCCACCACGGCGAGGTAATCCAGGCGCGCCAATGGCTCTGCCCTGGTGAGCCGGGTCATGGCCGCTTCGACCTTCTTCGCTGACCGCTCCCCGGCCCGGATCAACTCTCGGCCATCAGAGAGAGCACGGTAGAGCACGGTCGCTGCTTTCCGCTCTTCCGGCGAGAGGTGCCGGTTGCGCGAGCTGAGCGCCAAGCCGTCCGGTTCTCGGACGGTGCGGCGCACGACGACCTCCGTATCCAGATTCAGATCCTTGGCCAGCCGCTCGACGACTACCGCCTGTTGATAGTCCTTCTGGCCGAAGAACGCCTTGTCAGGACGGACGATGTTCAGGAGCTTCGTCACGACCGTCGTCACGCCTCCGAAGTGTCCAGGCCGTGAGAGCCCCTCGTACCGACGCGTGAGGCGCTGCACAGAGACGGCCGTCTCGAAATCCGTCGGGTACATCTCCTGGGCGCGGGGGATGAAGACGGTGTCGACGCCGGCTGACTGGCAGAGGCGGAGATCCTGCGTGAGCGAGCGAGGGTACCGGTCGAAGTCTTCCAGCGGGCCGAACTGCAGGGGATTCACGAAGATGCTCACGGCCACCGCGTCGCAGGCCAGCCTCGCCGCGCGGATCAGCGAGCGGTGCCCCTCGTGCAGGGCGCCCATGGTCGGCACCAACCCGATCATCACTCCTTCCCGCTGGAGCCCTCGAGACCAAGCGCGCATGGCGTGGACGGTCCGAATCCGCCGTATCAAGGCCGACACGCGCCACCCTCGCGCGTCCACGGGACGACAGGCTCCTCCAGACGGCGGACCGCGTGCGGATCCTTGAGAGCGGCTAGAAGCGACGCCACGGTCTCTCCCAGCACCGGATGCTGGAAGGCCGGTGCCAGTTCGGCCAAGGGAGCCAAGACGAAGCGGCGCTCGTGCAGGCGCGGGTGCGGAACTTCCAGTCCATTGTCGTGGATGACCTGGGCCCCGTAGAACAGGAGGTCAAGATCAATGGTGCGGGGTCCTGAGGGACGGTCGGGGTCACGGCCCAGCCCCCGCTCCGTCTCCTTGAGGATCAGCAGCAGACGCCAGGCTGGCAGGTCAGTGTCCACCCGCGCCACGAGGTTCAGGAACAGCCCGCCGACGTCGCCTATCGGCTCCGTCTCGTACGCGGAGGAGTAGCCAACCAATCGGCTTTGCGGGAGCATGCCCAGCAACCCGAGCGCGCGGGCACAGAAGTCGCGCCGATCGTCGAGATTCGACCCGATCCCGATGTAGGTTTCAACCATCCGCCCACCCTTACAGGCCTGCCTTCTCCATCCGCGAGACGGCTTCGAGCAGACGCTTCTTCGGCGTGCACAGCGTCATCCGGATATAGCCCTCCCCGGCCTCCCCGAAGCCGTTGCCTGGCGTCGTGACGATCCCGGCCTTCTCCAACAGGTGCGCCGTGAAGGATGTGGAGGTGAAGCCTTTTGGTACGGTGACCCAGACGTAGAACGCCGCGTGGAGCGGCTCCACCTCAAGCCCGACCCTCTTGAGCCCCGGAAGCAGCGCGTCGCGCCGCTCCTGGTAGACCGCCCGGATCCCGTCGGCCATCGCATCCCCCTGGCGCAAGGCCGTGATCCCGGCCTCCTGCACGGCCTGGAACGCGCCGGAGTCGAGGTTGCTCTTGACCTTGCCGAGCCCGGCCAGCACCTGCTTGTTACCGACCGCGAACCCGATCCGCCAGCCGGTCATGTTGAAGGTCTTCGACAGCGAGTGAAATTCGACTCCGACCTCCTTGGCGCCATCCACCTCCAGGAAGCTGGGCGGGCGCCGTCCGTCATAGTAAATCTCGGAATAGGCCGCGTCGTGGCACACGATGATCCGGTGCTCGCTCGCGAACTCGACCACGCGCTTGAAGAAGTCCTTGCCGGCCGTCGCCGAAGTCGGGTTGTTCGGATAGTTCAGAAACATCAGCTTGGCCTTGCGCGCCACGTTTTTCGGAATGGCTTGGAGGTCTGGCAGGTAGTGGTGGGGCTTCGTCAGAGGCATTACGTACGGCGTGCCGCCTGCAAAGCCGGTCCCCACCGGATAGACCGGATACCCGGGGCTTGGCACCAGGACCACGTCGCCGGGGTCCACGAAGGCCAGCGGCACGTGGCCGATGCCTTCCTTCGAGCCGATCAGCGTGAGAACCTCGTCAGCCGGATTGAGCGTAACGTCAAAGCGCCGCTTGTACCAGTCGGCGACCGCCTGCCGGAAGCTCAGCATCCCCTCGTAGGACGGATACTGGTGGTGCTTCGGATTGCCCACCGCCTGCCGCATCTGCTCGACGATCGGCGCGGGGGTCGGCAGGTCTGGATCGCCGATGCCCAGATTGATGATGTCCACGCCGCGGGCGATAGCCTTCTGCTTCATCTCATCGATCGCGGCGAACAGATACGGCGGCAAGGTCTTGATCCGGCTCGAGGGCTCTATCGGGAATCCGGCCATGAAACAGCACTCCTTCTGCAAGTGGGTGACGTGGAGCTAACAGGGTACTGCATGGGATGTGAAAAAGAAAAGGGGTTTTGACAAGGCCGGACTTGCGTGATAGCGTTGGACATGCCCGCCCGTGCAGCCTGCTTTTTGCTGCTCGTCTTGCTGCTCAGCGCGTGCGCAGGCCCTGCTGCGCAGGACAATCAGACCGCCAGCCCGATCGATCCCGTCCTGAGAGCCTCCATCTACGAATACCTGGACACCCAGGACGCCGAGCGCGCCGATCAGGTCCTCGCTGAGATTCTGGGCCGTCAGGGTGCGACACCGGCGGCCGTCGCGGCCATCCTCGCCGCAGGCCGCACCTACCGGGCCGAACCGGTGGGCGCCCTGCCCAGCCGTGAACTTCGCCTCGGGTGGCGCGCGTTTTACTACGGCCTGTACGTTCCGGATTCGTATCGCCCTGACAAAGCGTACGGGCTCGTCATCTGCTTGCACGGAGCCGGCTTCACAGGCGACACCTATCTGGAACGCTGGCAGACCCGCCTGGGCGAGGGCTACATCCTGGCCTGCCCGACCCTGCGCATGGGGAATTGGTGGACCCGCACTGCCGAGGACCTCGTCTTGGCCACCATTCGCGCGGTTGAGGCCCGCTACCATGTTGATCCCAACCGCGTGTTTCTCACCGGCATGTCCAACGGCGGGATCGGAGCGTACCTGATCGGGGCACATCACGCTTCGCGCTTCGCCGCCGTCGTACCCATGGCCGCCGGGCTGGACGACATCCTGATGCCGTTCCTGGAAAACTTCCGACAGACACCGCTGTATATCATCCACGGCCGGCAGGACCAGGTGATGCCAGTCTCCCTGAGCCGCCTCATAGACGAGGCCCTGACCGAGCTGGGCTACCCGCACGTGTACCGGGAGCATAATCGCATCCACCCGATGGTCGGCGGCCATTTCTTCCCGCGGGAGGAACTGCCTGACCTGATCGCCTGGCTGGCGGATCGGCACCGGAACCCGTACCCGAAGAAACTGACCGTCGTGCGCGACGCGTCGCATCTCCTGCCGTTCAACTGGGTGCGGATCGACGCGACGGACCGCATCGCCGAGTTTTCGGAGAACCTCACCGACCGACGCGACGAGGCCATCGCCACCAAACGCTACGCCAGGTTGGAGGCGGAAGTCGTCGGGCCCAACAAGATCGAGGTCCGCACGCACCGCATCCGGCGCTACACGCTCTATCTCAATGAGAACCTAGTGGACCTCTCACGCCCGGTGACGATCGTGACCAACGGAGACGTGACGTACGAGGGAACGGTAGTGCCCGGCACCAAGACCCTCCTGCACGAGGCGCGCGCACGGCAAGACCCTGGCGCCTTTTTTTCCGCCGCCGTATCGGTGGCGGTCTCGAGTTCGAAATGAGCCGCCCCATTTTCTAAATCCATGTGCGCTGGGAACCCGCTGGCTAATCCGTGCAGGTGAAATCGACTGCGCCGACCCCACCAGGGATACAACCATGCTGCAGGGTAGGCGCAAAATTCACATCAACCGTGAGCACCCACGCATCCAGGTCTGGGTCGTCGTCCAGGTTGGCTGTGGCCGTGGCCTGGTAGAGAAATGGAGGGGGACCGGCTCCGTTCAATTGAATCGTAATCGTGTAATATTTTAACGGAGCGGAAGGATTAAACCCGATGGTCGGAAGACTAGCCGAAAATTGGCCGTTGTCAGCGTAGTAGGATTCTTCAAGCCGTTTGATGTCGGCTAAGGCCGTCTCACCCTCAATCGATTTAGCCTTTTTCAGATAAATCTGAAACCCTATAATGGCGAACGAGGCAAGGATGCCAAGGATAGCAACAACGATCAGCAGTTCGAGTAGAGTAAATCCCTTCGAATCGCTGGTCCTCAGCTTTGGTCTCATGCCTTGCCTGATTGGAGCCGTTAAGTAGGCTCGGAGAGCTGAAACCTCTTCAGAGTCTCATTGATTCGTTGCGAGCCCTTCAAGGCTATTTCCAGACGGTTCAGCGCCTCCCGGTTAACCGATGGCTGTTTCCTCATCTCGTCCATAATCCAGGATACGGCCTCGCGCACATGGGCATCGCTTTCCCGGATCTCCCGGAATGCGGGTTCGATCGTATCGAGAACCTCGTTCAGAAGTCCGGCAAGTTCATGCAGTTCATCCCCTTTCCTGAGGCGGATACGAAGAGCAAGGTTCCCACGAATCAGCTCTCGGGCGGTCTGTTCAAAGCGAAATAGCGGTCCTGCCAGCCGATGGGTCAGGTAAATGCTGAAAACGGCTGCCGCCGGAATCAATATGGCAAGGGCTGGCCAGACCGTGACGGTCTCGGCGAGGACCAGGAATTGATTGGCGGCTCTTGCTCGCTCTGCGAGAGGGAGGGGCGAGGCGAGTTTAAGGGCCGGAGGGATGAAAGGGACGAGAAATGCGAGGCCGAAAACCAGGAGTGCGGAGAAGAACATGAACAAACCGAACCAAATCGCATACGTCCTCTGGATCTTGTGGACGTAGAACCGCCTCCTCCACAGAAGTAGCCGCTTCTTTGGTGAAGGAGCTTCCATTAGGTGAATACTAGCACATCCATTCTTCGAAACAAAGGATTTTTTTAGGGAGCGGAAGGTACGATATTGTCGGCCTGCTTGACCTGGGCGCCGTCCTGGACGAGAATCCCGCCGCCGTTCTTGATGAGCCTGTTCCCGACCGCCGCGCCCTTGGACCCTGCCTGAAAGACGACGGCCTCATACAGGCTGCTCGCGATCACGTTGCCCTCGATCCGCACATCGGATTTCCCGGCGATCTTGATTCCATAGTCGTTATCGCGGATCTCGTTGCCGACCACTTCCCCTTGAGCATCCGAGAACGACACGCCGATGGTCTCGCTGCCGCCGAGCAGGCTCTTTTCGATCCGGACATCCTTGGCCTGTTGAACATAAAGCTGTCCCTGGACGCGAACGTTCGAGAGGAGGATGCGCGTGCAGTTAAAGATGCCGACAGCTAGGCCGCCGTTCTCGGAAATGGTCAGATCGCGGACTTCGATCTCGTTGGCGCCATATGGCCACTTGCCGATCCGAAACGCGCCCACCCGCTTCAAGCCGGAGATCGTCACCCGGTCGCGGGACTCGCCGATCAGCCTCAGCCGGTCCTTGCTGTGGACGACCACATCCTCCCGGTAGTGCCCGGCCTTGATGAAGATCGTGTCCCCCGGCTTCGCATCGTCAATGGCCGCCTGGATCTCGCGATAGGCGCCCGAGCCGTCCGGTGCCACGACCATGGTCCGGCCGACAGGAGCACTGTCGGCCATGGCTGCTCCCCCTGAGAGCAGCGCCACAAAAAAGGGACATGCTACTTTTTTAAAAAAGCCCTGTCCCCCTTTCGGGATCATCGGAACGCCGCTGTGCCCATCTGTCGGGTCAACTCGAGCATCGCCTTGAACCCTTTGCGGCAGGTCAGCGAGTGCAGATCGCTCCAGAGAAAACCGCCTTCCGGCGGCGAGCCCGCTGCTTTCTTGAACTCATAGATCACCCGATCAGCCTTGTTGCTGTCGCCATGAGCCTGCATCCACCCTGTCAGTAGATAGGCCACAGCATCTCCGAACACCGCCGCCTGGTTCTCATTCAACCCTAACCGTTTCCCAGCGTGATACGCGAGGGCTGCGTACACTTCGCTGTGATCCGCGTCCTGGATCCGAATCTCGTGGGCCTGGGCCTTCGCGGCCAACCGAATAGTGGGGTCTTTGGTCTCCTCCCCACCACGGAACGGCTGCACGCGAAGGCCGGATTTCTCCAGCTTCAGGGCTCCTTGCACAGCCGCCACCGACACAGCCGGCGGAAGCCCTCTGCGATCCCGGTCCGCCACGACCCGCACCTCTTCCAGATTTAAGTCGCCGGTGGCCCCGGCTTGTGACAGCGCTTTCCGTAGCCGGTCCCATTCCAGGGCCAACTGGGCCTTCATGGCCTCATCCAGCAGTTCAACGCTCATGGCGCGCGGATTGTACCGAGCTTTGTCGCGGCGATGCAATGTGTTAGAGTTTTGCCATGCTGCAGGTAGGACTAACCGGCGGGATCGCCACCGGCAAGAGCACGGTCTCGCGCCTCTTCGTGGAGTGCGGCGCGCATCTCATCGACGCCGATGTGCTGGCCCGCGAAGTTGTGACGCCCAGACAGCCGGCCTTGCGAAAGATCGCTGAGACCTTCGGGCGTGAGATGCTCCGCCCCGACGGCGCTTTGGATCGAGATCGTCTCGGCAAGGTAGTCTTCGGAGATCCCAAGCAACTCGAAAAACTCAACGCCATCGTCCATCCCTACGTGGCGGTCGCGCAGGAGCAGCGGAGCCGTGAGATCGCGGGGAA
>JACXTT010009256.1_pt1 | contig 13476 bp, 12 predicted proteins | sample 9270951 | NCBI WGS metagenome assembly JACXTT01 (sample SAMN15532306, study PRJNA645909) | rock metagenome | isolation source: weathered quartz diorite | place: Puerto Rico | collected 2017-06-21
GCGGCTTCAGCGATCGCGCAATTCGAGCAGAATCCGCCGGACGCCGTGATTACGGACGTCATCATGCCGGACCAGGACGGATACTCGGTCTGCAGCCAGATCAAGGAACATGCGCAATTCAGCGCCACGCCGGTGATTTTGATGTCGGGTGTCGTCAATAAAAGCGTCGCGGACAAAGCAGTTTCCGTGAAGGCGGATGAGCTGATCCGCAAGCCTTTTCAACCGCAGGAATTAATTTCCCGCGTGAAAGCGCTTCTCGAACCGAAACGGCCCGCTGAGGAACCAGCACAGCCGAAACTAGAAACTCCGTCCGCGCTCTCGGGCTTGTTCGCCCCGCAGCCTGTCCCAGTTGCCGCTGCTCCCAGCGCGCCGGCGCCGTTCACGCCCCCTGCCCCGGAACCGGCATGGCCACGAGCGCTTTCCGATGCGTTTACACCGCGCCCGGCTGCACCTGCTCCTCCGGCGCTTTTTGCCGCTCCGCCACAGCGGCCTGCGGCCAGCAATGCAGATCTGCAGAGATTGAAAGTAGAAATTTCGCGGCTCGAACTGCTCGTCAAAAAGCTGCAGACGGAATTGCAGATCGAGCGCCAATATAATCAGGCGCTGGAACTTCACGTCCGTACACTGACGGGAATGGAACAGCAGTAGGCCTCAGCCGACTTCCGAGCGAATCTTGCGTTAGATTAACCGCCCTTGCGGCAGAGGATTTGGTATTGAGCGCCTAGAGGCAGACGAGTGGCGAAATCTTCCAACCTGCGCAAACCACGCAGAAATCTTGGGAAAATAAAACGGAAGTCCATTCGAAGGATTTCAAATCCAGCTTCTTTCAGAAGAGAATGGCCTTCGAGCGGCGACAACAAAATGGCGTCTTTGTCGAACGGACAGCGCGAAATAATATAGCGAGTCGCGGGATTCCAGGAATTGTTCTCCCAGAAAGAGAAAAAGCCTCCAGGCTTGAGCGTATCGCGGATCAGTCCAAGCGCGTCCGGGCGCTCTGCCGGCGCAATGTGGTGAAACACGCCGTTGCAATAAGCCAAATCCATCCCGCCATCGGCTTGTAAATCCTCAAGAAGCTCGTAGCGAATGTGGTTGGTCGCGAAATGCTTGCGTGCAACCTCGAGCGATTTTGCGGAAACGTCCACCCCCGTACACACTTCTGCGCCCAGAATTCGCTGGAGAATCGGAGTTGTAGAACCGTCCCCACAGCCAAAATCGAGAACGTTTCGTGGGTGCTGGCCAATTTGCGCTAGACACCGCTTTAGCCATTCCACTCGGCCTTCGGCAAAATACTCGCGGCCTTCGCCGGAAGGGGCCAAAGCACTCGATAGCGCAAGCTCGTAGTTGCCAGCGTACTGGTCAAACAGCTTTTCGGCAGTGTCCACTCGTCCACCTTGGCTGGGATACCTGTATTTTGACATCTGACTGCGCCGCACACCATAACAAACTTTTTCAGGGACTGTTGACCGTTTTTGCCGGATTCAGTAGCCTCGCAAGGACCATTTTTGCGTGGTACTTACGGGGGTTTCATGTCCAAGAGTGAAAAACGATATTCGCGGCGGGATTTTGCGCGTAAAGCTGCTCTGCTTTCCGTGGCGGCCCCACTTGTTGGCGGGCCTGGTGCTGCAAGTGGTTCTGATTCCGGGCTCGGAGCAGACGAACAACCCAAGCTGCCCGCGGATTTCCCAAAACTTTCGGACCGCAGCCGTGCCGAAGTGGAAGAGCGGCACCAGGCAATCTTGAAGCAATACGGAGACCGTCTGAACAAAGAACAAAAAAACGATGTGCGTCGCCTGTGCTTTCTCGCACAGCCCCCTTTGGACCATCTGCGCGAATACGCCATCAAGAACGGAGACAGCCCGGCCTTGTATTTGAAACCGGCTGTGGATCGCGAAAAGAAGCCGGCTAAACCGGCAGTAACGCCTGCTGCTACGAAGAAACCCTGAGAGGCCGCACGATGATCGGCGAAGAGACCCTCTACCTGCCCGTAACTGAACTTTCCAAACGCATTGAAGCGAAGAAACTCTCGGCGGTTGATTTGGCGAAGGCGTATCTCGACCGAAGTGAGAAACTTGGTCCGCGCCTGAACGCCTACGCAAAATTGACGCCGGAGATTGCACTGCAACAAGCCGAGGCTGCCGACAAGGAAATCCGCCGCGGGCACTATCGCGGCCCATTGCACGGAATTCCCTATGCCGCGAAAGATTTGCTGGCCGTAAAAGGCGTTCCCTGCACATGGGGCGCAAAGCCCTATGCAAATCAAGTCTTCGACTACGACGCAACGGTGATTGATCATCTACGGCGCACGGGCGCTGTCCTGCTGGGCAAAGCGGCGATGATCGAGCTCGCGGGCGGGATGGGCTACCGCTTCGCAAGCGCTTCGCTTCAGGGAGCGGCGAAAAATCCGTGGGATACGAAATGCTGGACATGCGGTTCTTCGTCAGGGTCAGGCGCGATTGTCGCTGCCGGGCTGGCTGCGTTTGCGATTGGCACCGAGACTTGGGGGTCCATCGTTTGCCCAGCGGCGTTTTGCGGCGTCAGCGGTCTTCGGCCGACCTACGGCCGCGTAAGCCGGTATGGCGCGATGGCGCTGTCGTATTCAATGGATAAAATTGGCCCGCTGGCGCGCTCCGCCGAGGATTGTGCGCGCGTTTTTTCCGCGATTGCAGGGCACGATTTCAGCGACCGCAGCACTTTGCCGATTGACAAGGCCGCGTTCACCTATTCCGCTTCGCTCGAACTTGGCGCAAAGACGCTTCGCATTGGGCTGCTCACAAATGCATGGAAGAAGCCTGACGCGGCCGTGGAAAAGGTTTATGTGGCTGCGGAAAAAGTTGTCCGGAAGTTTTTTCCCGGCACAAGATCGGCAGCCTTGCCGGAGGGCCCGTGGGAGGACGCAAGCAGCGTCATCGTTGGTGTCGAAGGCGCTGCGGCATTTCGCGATTTGATCCGCTCAGGAAAGGTTGCCGAGCTGGCCGATCCCCTCGGCCAGATCGCTGGCTACATCAACGAACAGATTTCAGGAGCGGATTACGTTCGGGCAATGCAAGTGCGCGACATTCTTCAGCGCAAAATGACTGAGCTATTTGACAGCTACGATGTCATCGTTGCTGCGTCGCAACCCGTTACGGCCACGCCACTCGAAACGAATCTTGAGACGGACTTGGCTTTTGCGGATCCGCTGGGCGCCATTGGCAATCTTTGCGGTTTGCCGGCCCTATCCGTGCCTTGCGGTTTCACGGACAAGGGACTCCCAGTGGGTATTCAATTCCTCGCGCGTGCTGGAAACGACTTTGCTGTCATTCAAGCCGCGCGAACGTTTCAACAGCACACAGATTGGCACCGCAGAAAACCAAAACTCGTTGCTTGAAATTGTTGCTGTTACGAAGACTTCTTCGGCATTCTCTGGAGAATTTCGCGTACCGCCCGCAAAATTGCGGCGCGGCTAAATGGCTTGGTGAGTACCGCCGCTGTGGGGTCGGATTTTGTTGCTTCCGCGGCCGCCTGCTCACTATAGCCGGACATATAGATCACACCAAACTCCGGCCGCTGCTGGCGCAGGCGTCGCACAAGTTCGTGCCCAGTCATTCCGGGCATGACCATATCAGTCAAGACGAGCTCGATGGCTCCAGTGCATTCCGCAGCTCGTGTGAGGGCTTCTGCGCCATTCGCCGCAAGCAGAACTCTGTACCCAGCCGATTCCAGAAATTCGCGCGCAACTTCGCGCACATCTTCTTCATCTTCGGCCAGCAAGATCGTTTCCGTCCCGCGCAAGACTTGCGAGGGTGGGGATACTTGCCCGGCCTCCTCGGCAGCTCCATCAACGCGCGGCAAATAAATTTTAAACGTGGCGCCTTTTCCGATTTCACTGTAAACCCAGATGAAGCCCCCGCTTTGCTTCACCACGCCATAAACAGTTGAAAGGCCGAGGCCCGTTCCCTTCCCCTGTTCCTTTGTCGTGAAGAACGGCTCGAAGATATGCGCCTGCGTTTCCGCGTCCATACCAATACCGGTGTCCGAAACGGCCAGCAAAACATACCGGCCCGGCTTCACTACGGGATGTGCAACCTTGTACGCGCCGTCCAAATCCGCATTCGAAGTCTCAATGATCAACTTGCCGCCTTTTGGCATCGCGTCGCGAGAGTTGACCGCGAGATTCATGATGATCTGTTCCATCTGGCTTGCATCGGCTCGAATGGTACCGACATCCGGACTGGTACGAATCACCAACTCGATATCCTCACCAATCAGGCGCGGAATCAACTTCCCCATCTCTTCGACAATTGAATTCAGATTGATTGAGCGCGGCTGCAACACTTGCATGCGACTAAAAGCGAGAAGTTGCCGCGTCAAGCCCGTCGCGCGGTCTGCGGAGCGTTCAATTTGCTCGATCTTCCGGCGCGCGGGATCTGCGGGATTAAGGGAACCCAACAAAAGCTCCGTATGACCCTTGATGACCATCAGCAAATTGTTGAAGTCGTGCGCGACGCCGCCAGCGAGCCTGCCGACTGCTTCCATTTTCTGTGCCTGCCGAAGCTGCTCTTCCAGAGATTGCCGCTCGCTAATGTCCTGAGCCACAACCAGCCGCACGCGCCTGCCGGCATATTCGAGCTCGTGCTCCACCAATTCGACCTTAAAAACGCGACCGTCCTTGCTCTGATGCCGCCATTGGCCGCGATGAAATGCCCTCAGCGCAGGATCGTGCCAAACATCGTCCTTCGAAGCGCGATCGCTTGCCGGCCGGATGTCGAATACGGTCATCCGCTTGAATTCTTCTTCAGTGAAGCCGTACTGCTTCGTGGCGGCTTCGTTCACTTCGAGAAATTTCCCTGTTTCCGTGTCGAACACCCAGGTTGGCAGCGGAGTATGAGAAAAGAGCAGCCGAAACATGGATTCGCTCTTGCGCAGTGCTTCTTCATTGCGGCGGCGATCGATGGCAAGTGCAATGTGGCCGCCGACCGAATCCAGAAATTCCAAATCTCGCTGGTCGTATGCATTTTCATTCTGATAGTGCTGCACGACGAGCACGCCAATCGTTTCTGTCGGCGTTTTTAGCGGAACGCCGAGCCACGCCGGAGAAGCGGAGCCCACCAGCTCGACTTCCCCTTCGGCCGCAAGGCGATCAAATTCTTTTTGTGGAATGAGCTGTGCCTGGCCCGTTCGAAAGACATGCGCCATGCACGTGCGCGCTATTTTTTGAGGCGGAGGTGGCGGGTCGAATTGATCCACAAAAAAAGCAAAATGGAACATGTCCGTCGTGCGCTCGTGCAGCGCGACAAAACAATTCTCCGCGTAGACAACTTTCTTCAGCGCCCGGTGAATCTGGCTAAGCAGCTGATCCAAATTGGAAGTCTGATTGAGCGCGTGAACAACATCCGAAATCACTTGACGCTCCGCTTCCAACCGGCGCAAGTCCGTGACGTTACGATACGAAACGAGCCATCCCTCGATTCCGGTCGTTTGCAGATGATTTGTTATCTCAAAATCGAACCACAGCCACGAACCTTCCTTGGATCGAAGTCTGCAGCGTCCGTTCCGGTTTTGCGCCGGCGTTGATTCGACCTCACCAAATTTGTCCAGCACCGAACGCAATTCCGCCGGATGGTGAAGAGAGTCGAGCGTGGTCCCGCAGAGTTCGCCTGCGGAGTAGCCCAAAGAGCGCGAGAAACCTTCGTTAGCGTGCGAAACAGTCCGGTCAGGCTGAAGCACTGCTAGCAATTCCCAGGACGAACCGAGGAGCGCTTTCAATGTTGCTGAGTTTGTCTGAAGTCTTTCTTCGGGCCGGGTGTCCAAGGGCATGAGTTCGCAGTCCACTTTCGCGCCGGAATGTCCTGCCAATCCATTCCGGGAGCGATGGTGCCTCCGCAAGATTTTTCGATCTAGTTCTGCCCGAACAGGAAACGCAGTGTTACCTACGTATGGTACAGATAGAACTGCCCGATTTCTCCTGGCCTGGCGTACTACTGACGCGAATCAATGACTGTACGACTGGCCAGTTACTCACCTTCTCAGTCTATCGACGGCGTGTTACGCTGCCAGCGTTTGGCCTGCAAAACTGAATCCGACGGGGAAACGGGTCTTCCTCGAGGAGGAAAAGCGCGCATGAATGACCATGCCATTTGGAAGGATATGTTTGTCCTCGCAGTGCCAATTCTGGAAAAAATCCTTCGTCCTATCTGCGTTTACGTTTTCTTGATTGTCAGCCTTCGTCTTTCCGGCAAGCGCGAGCTAGTACAACTGAACCCGTTCGACCTCGTTGTCTTGTTGACGCTTTCAAACACGGTGCAGAACGCCATCATCGGCAACGACAACTCGGTGACGGGCGGCGTCATTGGTGCGACTTCCCTGCTTGTCGTCAATTATCTGGTTGTGCGTTTTCTGTACAAGCACCGCAAGCTCGACCAACTGGTCGAGGGCAGAGCAGACGTGCTCATCGAGGACGGCAAAGTGCGCACAGGCAATCTGAAGCGAGAGCTAATCACCATGGCGCAACTCGAAGCCGCGGCGCGCAAGCAAGGATTCGAATCAATTGGTGAAGTGCAGCAGTGCATATTGGAGCCGGGCGGAACAATTACATTCATCGGCAAGAAACCCGGTACGGAAGAGTCGCGCCATCGTGAGCTGCTCGACCACATGGACAAAATGATGGCCGAGCTGGCAAAGATAAGAGGCGCTCAGCCTCCGGCACGGGCTTGACGGAACGCTGGTTGGCAATTTAGTGCAACAGTAGCCCCGTGATGGCGGCAATTACTCCGCCAGCGGCAATGGCCATGCCTGCGAACCAAAAGCCACGATTCTTCGCAAGCAAGGTAATAGAGCAAATGACCAGACCAATTTCCAGCAGAGCCTCGCCGCCATCAAATCGGTCAGCCCGCCGGGCGGAGAGGTCGCGCTCTGCTTCTAATTCCTTAGCCTTCTCACTCACATCTTCCTTGTCGCTGGTGTAGTGCTCAAGCTGACTTTCGTATTTCTTGCGAAGGGCTTCCCCTTTTTCCTTGTTTAGCGGAGCCACAAGATTCACAAGGTCCGACGCCGTTTCAGATTCGTGCTGGCGAATGCTCTTGGCTTGATACTGTGTCCACCGGCTCGCCGCCTGGGTTTCGCGCGAAAGCTCCTCCGTATGGGCCCGATGGCCCATCAGGGTAACCATCGCCAACAAAACGGCGAGAATGGACATCGTGAGCGAAACAGGCATCACCAGCGGGTCGTCGCTGTGCGCGTGATGGTGCTCATGAAGTTCGATTCCCTCGGACATGGTTCTGATTCTCCTTGTAAATTAGGCCGCGGAATCTTCGGCGACGATTTGCAAGGATTCGCGGGCTGCGGCGATCGTACGCTCAATGTCCTTGTCGGTATGCGCTGCGGAAACAAACGCCGCTTCGAATTGAGAGGGAGCGAGAAGAATCCCTCGGTCGAGCATTTCGCGAAAATACTTGGCGTAACGTTTCGTGTCACACGTTTTTGCGCCTTGATAATTCCGAAGTAGCTTTTCGGTGAAAAATATCGTCGCCAGTGAACCATAGGAATTGACTTGTACGGGAATTCTTGCCGCGGCGAGTGCGGCTTTAAGGCCAACCACCAATTTCTCAGCCCGTGAGTTCACGCGGTCGTACAATCCCGGTTTTTTCAATTCTTTGAGCGTCGCGATGCCCGCGCTCATCGCAAGCGGATTTCCCGCCAGCGTTCCTGCTTGATAGACCGGTCCGAGCGGCGCCACGTGATTCATAATCTCTGAGCGTCCGCCATACGCCGCAACCGGTAAACCCCCGCCGATGATTTTGCCCATGGTGGTCAAGTCGGCTTCAATTCCCAAAAGTTGTTGCGCCGCGCCATTGTGCAAGCGAAAGCCCGTAATGACCTCATCCACAATTAAAAGCGCGCCGTGATTGCGCGTAATGTCTCGCAACCCCTGCAAAAATCCTCTTTCCGGTGTGACGACGCCCATGTTTGCGGCGATCGGCTCCACAATCACTGCGGCAATGTTCGGTCCGTGAGTAGAGAATATCTTTTCAACCGCTTTCAAATCGTTGTAAGGAGCATTGAGCGTTAATTTCGCAAGCGCGTCCGGCACTCCTGGACATTCCGCGATTCCAAGCGTCGCCAGCCCTGATCCAGCTTGCGAAAGAAAACTGTCCGCGTGGCCGTGATAGCAGCCTTCAAATTTCACAAGCAAGTCGCGCTTCGTGAATCCGCGCGCCAATCGCAGCGCACTCATCGTGGCTTCCGTGCCGCTCGAAACAAATCGAATTTTCTCGAGGAACGGAATCGCTTCGCGAATCAGAGTGGCAAGTTCGAGTTCGAGCTCGGTCGTGACGCCAAAGCTGGTTCCCTTTTTGGCTTGCCCGGCAATTGCAGCTGTAACCGCAGGATGCGCGTGTCCAAGCAGCATAGCGCCCCAGGAGCAGACAAAATCAATCAGCTCGTTGCCGTCAGCGTCGTAGACATAAGCGCCCTCGCCGCGCTCCACGATGAGTGGTTCTCCACCCACCGAGCGAAACGCGCGGACAGGGCTGTTCACGCCGCCGACAAGGACTTGCTCCGCGCGTGCAAAGATTTCTGCCGAGCGTGCCCTCTTTTTCCTTGGAGATGGTTGTGCCGTGCTCATGATCTCTATCCGCGGCCGGTCAACACTTCGCCAGCCATTTCGCCACGTCTTTCGCGTGATACGTCAAAATAATGTCTGCTCCAGCGCGTTGAATTCCCGTCAAAAGTTCGAGCACTGTGCGTTTTTCGTCCAACCAGCCTTTTTGAGCCGCTGCTTTAACCATCGCAAATTCTCCGCTCACGTTGTACGCGCCAACTGGAACGTCAAATCGCTCCCGCACCGCCCGAATCACGTCCAGATACGGCAGCGCCGGCTTTACCATGACCATGTCCGCGCCTTCTTCGAGATCGAGCTCCACTTCCTTCAGCGCCTCGCGAACGTTCCCAGGATCCATCTGATAGCTTCTCCGGTCCCCGAATTGGGGCGCAGACTGCGCAGCTTCACGAAACGGTCCATAAAAAGCCGAGCAATATTTCGCGGCGTAAGAAAGAATTGCCACATCGGCAAACGAATTTGCATCCAGTTTCTTCCGTATCGCCGCAACGCGGCCGTCCATCATATCGGAAGGTGCAACGACGTCCGCCCCCGCGCGCGCATGAGAAATCGCCTGCTCGGCAAGAATATCCAGCGTCGCGTCGTTTGCCACTTCGCCGTTTTCAATGACGCCGCAGTGCCCGTGATCCGTGTATTCGCAGAGGCAAACGTCCGTAATCACTAACAAATTCAAGTTTGCTTTCTTAATTGCCTCAACGGCTCGCTGCACAACTCCGTGGGCCAGGAGCGAACTGCTACCCTTCGCGTCTTTCGTTTCCGGCAGACCGAACAAAATGACGGCGGACAAACCCAGCCCGGCAACCTCGCGGCACTCTTCCACAATCTGATCCACCGATTGCTGAAACACGCCCGGCATCGAGCTTACTTCCTGCCGAACCCTGCTTCCCGAGCACACGAACATCGGATAGACAAGCCCAGCCGTGCTGAGCCGCGTTTCGCGCACGAGCGTTCGCATCAGTTCTGTTCGCCGTAGCCGTCTCGGCCGATGAATCGGAAATGTCATTCCTAATTTGCCTCGGTGGAAACACGCCGCTCGCGTGACGCAAATGAGTTTGCCAGAGCCTCAATAATCCTCGCAACCGAGGACTCTTTCGCTGCCGTCGCGGAAACGATTCCCTTAGTATGCAACTCGGCCAGCGTGACCGGGCCGCTCGCCAGCACTATGCCTGCCGTGGAAAATTCCGCCAGCTTCCCCGCTCCGCACACGCTGTCAAATCCTTCCACCGCCGAAGGGCTAAAGAACAAAACCGCGTCGGCTCTCATCGCTTTCGCAACGACATCTTGGTCTTGCGCTTCTTCCATCACCGTCCTATACGCAACCACTTCCGTGACGTGGGCGCCATACTTCTCCAGCGCGGCGACTATGTCCGGGTTCGCTCGATCACTTCGCGGCAGAAGCACGCGTTTTTTGGCGAGTTCCGCCTGCAGTTCTTCGACCAACGCAACCCCAAGAGGACGAGTCGAAGTGTGCTTAACTTCGAATCCAGCCCGTGCGGCCTCTGCGGCCGTTGCCTCGCCCACGGCGCCAGCCAAAGGACGCCCCGCGCCGGCGACGAGAACTTGTCCGATTGCTTCAAGGCGCTCCTGGACAATTCGCACGGCATTCTGGCTGGTGAACAGAACCCAATCAAAGGAACTGAGTTTGCGCAGTGCTTCGTCGAGAAGGGCAATATCTTCCGCGGGCAGAATACGAATTACCGGCAGCAGAATCGGAATCGCACCCGCGTGTTGAAGCGCCTTAAGCAGCTCGATGGCTTGTGCGGCCGCCCGAGTTACAACAACGCGCTTCCCGGCCAGCGCCGCTTGGTCTACTTCACCCACGCTGCCGGCTCACTTCTTCAAGTATTTCCGCTGCGCCCGCGTTCCAGAGCAGCTCTGCAACATGACGCCCTAGATCTCTTGCCTGTTCCGCTGGGGCGGAGCCATGTTGACGAACATGCTTTTGTCCATCCGGCGAGCACACCACGGCGTCCATTACCAATTCCCCGCGTTCCAACCGCGCCCAAGCGCCAAGAGGAACCTGACATCCTCCTTGCAACGCTCCCAACAGCGAGCGCTCCGCAACAATCGATTGCCGCGTTTCGAAATCATCCAGGGTTGAAATCGCTTCAGCCATCTCTTCATCTTTCACACGAGCTTGCACGCCAATCGCGCCTTGCCCCACCGCCGGCATGAGAATTTCGGGATCGAGAACCTCAGCGATTCGCCCGCTTAAGCCCAAGCGGTCCAACCCTGCTTTTGCCAGCAAAATCGCGTCGTACTCCCCGCTTTCCACTTTACGCAACCGCGTGTCCACGTTGCCGCGCAATTCGCGCACATCCAAATCCGGCCGCGCATGGCGCAGCTGCGCGTGCCGCCGCAGGCTGCTTGTGCCTACTCGTGCGCCTTTTCGAAGCGTCGCTAGAGCCTGCCCTGGCTTTGCCGCCACCAGGCAATCACGCACGTCGTCGCGTCGGCAAATCACCGGAAAGCAAAGCCGCGACGGAACATCCGTTGGAACGTCCTTCACGCTGTGCACGGCAAGATCAATTTCTCCATTCAGAAGGGCTTCCTGAAGTTCCTTGATAAAAACGCCCTGGCCGCCGATTTCAGCAAAGCTCGCCTGCTGCAGTTTGTCGCCGGACGTTTTGATAATGACGATTTCCGCGTCGACTCCCGTCGCCTGCAAGATCTTCTTGCGCACAAATTCCGCCTGCCACCGGGCGAGAATGCTTCCGCGCGTTCCTATCTTTGGCGCTTTCACGGATTCTCCCGGTCATTCAGGAACATGTCGCGCAAAGCATCCACGTTCTGAATCTTCTTTTGCAATTTCTTCTCGTTCCGCAATTTTTCCGCCGGCCGCATCAGCATCTTTTCCAGAAGCTCATCCATCAGCAGTTCCATTTTTTCGCGCTCTTCCGGACGAAAATGAGTCAGCATCTCCATGCGCTCGCGCAAAAATGCTGCGCGCTCTTCTTTCACTCTGGTTCGCAGAACATCGAGCAAACCGACCAGCTCGACGCTCGCTTGCCACGAGAGAAACTTCATCACGTGCTGGTCAATGATGTGCTCTGCGCGCGGAATCTCCTGTTCCCGAGCTGCGCGGTTTTGCCGCACGACCTCCGTCAAATCGTCCAGATTGTAGAGATAAACGTTGTACAAATCGGCCACCGAAGGATCAATGTTCCGTGGCACGCCCAAGTCCATCAGCAACAGCGCGCGGTTTTTTCGCTCTGCCATTGCATGCTTGGCGGCGTCTCGCAGCAGCACAGGCTCTTCGGATGAAACCGAGGACACGATTACATCCGGCAGTGCCAGCGCATTCTCCCAATCGCCCCATGGAATGACTTTACCGGCGAACTCTCGCGCAAGTTGTTCCGCCTTCTCCTGCGAGCGGTTCATTACATACAAATGAGGGACTTCGCGATCTCTCAATTGCGATACAACTTGTTCTCCAATGGTCCCGGCGCCAAGCACCAGCGCCGTCCTTTGGTTCATTTTCCCAAAAATGCGTTCCGCGAGTTTCACTCCCGCCGACGCGACTGACATCGGCCGCGTACCAAGTTCCGTTTCGGACCGCACGCGTTTGCCAACTTCCAGCGCGCCTTGGAACAAACGGTTCAGCACAGGGCCCGTGCCACCCTGCCCGTGCGCTGCGCGATACGCCTCTCGAACTTGCCCCAAAATTTCCGCTTCGCCGATCAGCATCGAATCGAGTCCGGCCGACACTCGAAACAAATGACGTACTGCTTCGCGATCATAATGATGGTATAGCGACGGACTCAGAGCCTCCGGCGCTACTGCGTGGAAGCTGCTCAAATAGGACGACAAGGCATCTGCGCTCTTTCTGACATCTTCCGGAGGAACGCCATAAACCTCGCTTCGGTTGCAAGTCGAGAGAACCAGCGTCTCTTCCAAAATTCCGCGCGATCGTAATTCTGCAGCGGCCTTTTGCGCCTGTTTGTCGGTGAACGACACTCGTTCCCGCACCTCTACGGGCGCTGTCCGGTGGTTCAAACCTACGAGCACAATTTCCATGCGAGCCGGGATCGCTCCTTCAGAAATACCGGTGCATATGCGAGAAAAACAAATTCACAGCCGTGAAGCTGAAAATCACCAAAACAAAATTGAAAACACACAATTTCGATGCCCGGGCTCCGCGCCACGTCGCAGATCGAGCCAGCCATAAGTACGCCGCATACAATACGAGCACCAAGAGCGTCGCAATATACTTCGGATCGAAATACCACACGGTCCCCAGCAACCGATCAACCCAAAGAAAACCGAGCGCAGTCCCTATGACAATGCTGATCAAACCCACGATGACGCTGCTTTGGCTCATGCGTTCCAGCAATTCCAATGGCGGCAACCGCCAGATCACCGCACCCATGTGCCGGGTGCGTAGCAACCACTGTTCTGCAAGAAAAATCAGACTGAGGACGAACGAAAGACCGAACGCGGAATACGCAAGAATGCTCAGCGTCACGTGAAACGCGAACGCCACTCCACGCGCCGGCGTTTCCACAACGCGCCCCGCTGGCGCAAGGTGCGAAAACAGAAAGAACAACAAGATGAATGGCAGGACGAACGCGCCAACCGACCGCTGCCGGTGGTAAATCTCCAGACCCAGATAAGTCACTGCAAGCAACCACCCAAACAGGGACATCGAGCCGTACAAATCGTGATACGGAACGGTGTGCAAGCCTCTCGATCGCTCCAGCAGCGCGAAGTAATGCGCCACCAGGCCGGCAGCGAGCAGAATGGTCCCCACTCTTCCGGACATTTCCCTTCCGGTCATCAAATACCACAGGTACGAGCCCAGGCTGAGCCCGTAAGCCACCACCGTTAGTATGAGATAGAGGTGGTTCACGTTTACTCAGCCAGTATAGCCCAGCGGCCTT
>JACXTT010009257.1_pt1 | contig 13476 bp, 12 predicted proteins | sample 9270951 | NCBI WGS metagenome assembly JACXTT01 (sample SAMN15532306, study PRJNA645909) | rock metagenome | isolation source: weathered quartz diorite | place: Puerto Rico | collected 2017-06-21
GGGCGGCAACAACAGTACGCTGGACTTTCTGTTGCGGCGCATGCGCCACAAAAGTGATTTTCCGGCCCTGTCCGATTCGGTGGTGCGCATCCAGAACATGGCCAACTCGGAGACCGAGAGCGTCAACAGCGTTACCAACGAGATTTTGAAGGACGTTGCGCTGACCAACAAGCTGCTGCGCATGGTCAACAGCGCGCAGTATGCACACCGGGGCAGCATCAACACCGTGTCGCGCGCGGTCAACCTTGTGGGCTTCAACGGCATACGCAATATGGCGCTGAGCTTGGTGCTGCTGGAGCACATGCAAGACAAGGCCCATGCGGGTCAGCTCAAGGAAGAGTTTTTGCGCTCCCTGATGGCCGGCGTCATTGGTGGCGAACTGAGCCCGTCGGCCAGTGAGGGGGAAGAGGCTTTTATTGGCGCCATGTTCCAAAACCTGGGCCGCTTGCTGGTGCAGTTCTACTTTCCCGAAGAGGCCAGCCAGGTGCGCAAACTGGTGCAATCCACGCGTGAACCGGTGACCGAGACGGCAGCAGCCCTCACGGTGCTGGGGTTGACGTTTGAAGATCTGGGCCTGGGCATCGCCAAAGTGTGGGGCTTGCCACCGGGCATGTTGCGTTGCATGAGCAAGCCGTCGGGCGTGATTCCGTCCAAAGCGCCGAATGACGCCAATGACCGTATCCGCTGGATTGCGCAGGCCGCCAACGAGCTGGCCGATGTATTGTTGAAGTCCGGCCCCAAGGATGTGGACGCCCGGCTGCAGGCGGTTACCCGCAAGTACATGCCGGCCCTGGGTGTTGGCTCCAAAGATATTCAGGCCGCAACCGTCAAGGCGCGGCAAAAGCTGATCGAGCTGGCGATTGCGATGGAGATTCGCGTGGCGCCAGGCTCTGCCGCCGCCAATTTGCTGACCATGCCGGACTTGAGCAAAAGTCCTGACATAGAGGTCAAAGGCGTGGAGGCCGAGGGTGGTCTGGCAGCCTTTGAATTGCATGCCACCAATACGTTGCCTTCGGACGCCGGGGTCATTGCACCCCAAAAAGACTCCAAGGTTGTTGACACCTTGAGCGCTGGCATTCAGGATATTACCAATGCCATGGTGGAAGACTTCAAACTCAGCGACGTGCTGCGCATGATTCTGGAGACCATGTTCCGCGCCATGCATTTTGACCACATCATCTTCTGCATGCGCGACGCCAAGACTGAAACCATGGTCGGCCGCTTTGGCTTGGGCAGTGGCGTGGAGCCCTTTGTCAAAAGTTTCAAGGCGCCACTGAAGGCCAGCCCGCCTGACTTGTTTGCAGCCGTATGCGGCAAGGGTACTGACACCTTGATCAGTGACGCATCAGACCCCAAGATGGTGCAACGCCTGCCAGCCTGGTACCGCCAGGGTCTGAACGCCCAGACCTTTTTGCTGCTGCCCTTGCTGATCAAGTCCGCGCCTTTCGGACTGATTTATGCGGACAAAAAAATGCGTGGCTCGCTGGAGCTGGACGATAGGGAGTTGGCCTTGTTGCGCACGCTGCGCAACCAGGCCGTGATGGCATTCAAGCAGTCAAGCTGAATATAGCCCCCACGCTAGTCGCTGCGCGTACTGCGCTGCCCCCAGGAGGTTGTGAACAAATCGAAAGTGCCTTCCCGTTCAGATTCTCGGCGGGCCTACATTTGGCACCAACAGGCTTGGGTGGCTGGCGGACCGGGTTGCGTATTTGGTAGGGGTATCCGGGTACCGAATACAAAATTCTTCTCTGAAGGTTGGTGGTGGGGTTCTCGGGCGCAGGCAGTATTTGCGGTTGCCACAGAATCTGCAATCCAGCAGCGGTTTTGACGAAGTAGTACAGGAGCGCATCAACAGCCGCCCGCGAGACAGCCGGAGAACGAGGACCCCGCCAGCGACCTTGCGCGAGGTGTGGCCGATCAACCGTCCGCGCAATGCAACTCGATTTGTTCACAAGCTCCGAGGGGCTAATTTCCCTTGGGGCGGCCCGGCGGGAAATTGGTCCCCCCAGGAGTCACGAAAATTATTGTTTGGTTGCGGGGTCCCAGTGTTCGGCAATCTTGCCGCCTTCAATGCGGAACATGTCGAACCAGGTGGTGGTGTATTTCTTGGTGGCGTCTTTGGGGTCGGCGGCTTCCTTGACAAAGCTCAGGGTTACCAGATCGCCTTCAGCGACGATGCTCACCAACGGAGCCTTGATGCGCGGCTCGATGGCTTTGGCCTTGGCAAATTGCGAGAAAAATGCGACAAAGCCGGCGCGCCCTGTGGGCACGTTGGGGTTGTGCTGCATGTACGATTCTGCCAGGTATTTATCGGCCAACTCCAGGTGGCCGCCTTCAAACACTTCGCGCCAAAAGTCATATACCAGGCGCTTGTTGGCAGCCAATTTGGCGTCGGCGCTGGCCAGCAATTGCTCCTGATTGGCATGTGCCTGCACCGGTAGTTGGGCCTGCACCCATCCGCTAGACAGTAAAGCAAGGCTGGCGAGGAGGGTGCCTACGGATTTTTTCATGGTTGATTCTTTCATGGTCAGGCCCGAGGCTGTGCAATGGCGTCTTGCAGGGACGGCCAGACAATCGCCTGCGCCACAATGACACTTTTGCCGTCAAACGTGGCAGCCGGTGATCCATACAACTTGTAGCCCAAAGCGATCGCGTCACTGACGCGGCGGCAAAAAGCGGCATCGTCGGGGCCGGTCAGAAGCCGATAGCTGGGCAGGCCGTCAGGTGGGGTGTTCATGGGCGTTGGCTTGCAGTGGTTGGCCTTCGATTATTGCGCAGTCCAGCCACCATCCATGTTCCAGGCCACGCCGCGCACATTGTTGGCCGCTGCTGAGCAGAAGAATACGGCCAGAGCACCCAGTTCCTCGGGCGTGGTGAACTGCATGGACGGTTCTTTTTCGCCCAGCAGCATTTTTGTGGCGGCTTCGTTGCTGATGCTGTTGGCGGTGGCCTTGGCATCCACCTGCTTTTGCACCAGGGGCGTCAGCACCCAGCCGGGGCAGATGGCATTGCAGGTCACGCCGGTGGTGGCGTTTTCCAGTGCCACGACCTTGGTCAGGCCAACCACGCCATGCTTGGCTGCCACATAGGCGGCTTTTTCGGCCGATGCGACCAGGCCATGCACCGAGGCCACGTTGATGATGCGGCCCCAGTTTTTGGCTTGCATGGCGGGCAGGGCCAAGCGTGTGGCGTGGAATGCGCTGCTCAGGTTGATGGCCATGATGGCGTCCCAGCGTTCCACGGGGAAGTTTTCGACACGCGCCACATGCTGAATGCCGGCATTGTTGACCAGAATATCGACGCCGCCAAAGGTGCTGGCGGCGTAGGCCATCATGGCCTCAATGTCGGCTGGCTTGCTCATGTCGGCGCCGTGGTAACCCACTTGTACACCCAGGGCCGCCACTTCAGCCTGGGGGCCTTCAACGTCGCCAAAGCCATTGAGCACGATGTTGGCGCCCTGGGCCGCCAGGGCCTTGGCAATCCCTAAGCCAATGCCGCTGGTGGAGCCGGTTACAAGCGCTGTTTTGCCTTTGAGCATGGTGATACCTTTCAATCAATATTCCATTACGATGCAGTCATTATCAAACCACCGATTGCACCATGTCTGACCCTAAGCTGAACTACTTACCATGTCCCGATAGCGGCAACGGCCATCGCATGGCCTATTGGGAATGGGGGCAAGCCGATGCCAGCCACGTGGTGCTGTGCGTGCACGGGCTGTCCCGCCAGGGGCGCGACTTTGACGTACTGGCCCAGGCCCTGGTGGCAAAGGCGAGCGGCGCCATCCGGGTTATCTGTCCCGATGTGGTGGGGCGTGGCCACAGTGACTGGTTGGCCGACCCCAACGCCTATGTGATGCCAACCTATGCGGGCGACATGCTGGCGCTGCTGGCCAGCCTGGGCTCCCACGTGCGGACGCTGGACTGGGTTGGCACCAGCATGGGCGGGCTGATCGGCATGACCGTATGCGGGCAAAAGCAGTTTCCGCTGCCCGTGCCGGTGCGCCGACTGGTCATGAACGATGTAGGCCCAAGCATCCAGTGGGAGGCGCTGGAGCGCATCGGCACCTATTTGGGGCGGGTGCTGCAGTTTGAGTCGCTGCAGCAGGCGGCTGACGCCATGTGGGCTATTTCCAGCACCTTTGGCCCCCACACGCCAGCGCAGTGGCTGGAGTTGTCGCGGCATATGGTCAAGCCCGTGCCGGGGTCTGCCACTGCCGTAACCTTGCATTACGACCCGGCCATTGCTGTACCGTTTCGCAGTGTGACCCAAGAGTCCGCAGCACAAGGCGAGGCCATGCTGTGGCAGTTGTATGACGGGGTTGCCGCGCAGACGCTATTGCTGCGCGGTGCGCAGTCCGATCTGCTGTCACCCCAGACTGCACGCATGATGACCGAACGCGGCCCCAAGGCCCGGCTGGTCGAGTTTGCCGGTGTAGGTCATGCGCCAACCTTGATAGCATCTGACCAGGTGGAAGTCGTGACTTCTTTTTTGCTGGGTTGAATGGAGCCGACCGCTACCGATGAAGAGTTTGTCGTCCGAAACCGCCGCGCCCGCGCCGGTCATAGCCGCTACTGCGGACAACCTGCCTGAGCAGGCTGGCGCACTGGCCCGCGCACGCGCTTTTGCCGAGCCCTTGTTGGCCAGCGAAGAGCTGGATACTGGTGAAAACGTGTTGGTCCACGCCGACGCCGTGGCCCGCATCCTGAAGAACATTGGTGGCTCAGAGGCCATGCAGGCGGCCAGCTACCTGGTCTACGCGTGTGACCACTTGAACAAGCCCCATGAGGTGATTGCCAAGGCATTTGGCAGCAACTTTGCCGATTTGGCTATCGAGACGACCAAGCTGGTGCGGGTGCAGCGCATGGCCCGCCTGGCCCAGGTGTCGGCCAGCCACGCGGCCATTGCCATACCGATGGCGCAGACCGCTGCCGCGCAGACCGAGAGCGTGCGCAAAATGCTGCTGGCCTTCTCGCGCGACCTGCGCGTGGTCATGCTGCGTCTGGCGTCGCGCCTGCAGACGCTACGCCATTTTGCCGCCACCAAGCTGCCGGTGCCGGCTGGCCTTGCCAGCGAAGCCCTGCAAGTGTTTGCGCCGCTGGCCAATCGCCTGGGTATTTGGGAGATCAAGTGGGAAATTGAAGACCTGTCGTTTCGTTTTCTGGAGCCAGAGACCTACCGCCAGGTGGCGCGGCTGCTGGATGAAAAACGCACCGAGCGCGAAGCTTCTGTTGAAAAGCTGCGTCTGCAACTGGAACAGGACCTGGAGAAGCAGGGCATACAGGCCAAGGTGCAGGGTCGACCCAAGCACATCTACAGCATAGTCAAAAAGATGCGTGGCAAGTCCCTGGGGTTTGAGCAGGTGTATGACATTCGGGCGCTGCGCATTGTGGTACCCAGCGTGCCGGACTGCTATGCAGCCTTGAGTTGGGTGCACACGCACTTTGTGCCGGTAGCCGGTGAATATGACGACTATATTGCCCGCCCCAAGGCCAATGGCTACCAGTCGCTGCACACCGTGGTGCGGGACGCCACCGGTCAACCCATAGAGATTCAGGTGCGCACCCAGGCCATGCACGACCATGCGGAGACCGGCGTGGCAGCACACTGGGCTTACAAGGAGGCTGGCACCAAAGGCTATGCCGGCGTCAGCGCCAGCGGCGAATACGACGCCAAGATTGCCGTGCTGCGCCAGTTGCTGGCCTGGGAGCGCGATTTGTCGGGTGCACAAGCCGCAGAACCGGGTACGGTATCGTTTGACGACCGCATCTACGTGCTGACACCCAATGCGGCCATCGTGGAGCTGCCCAAGGGCGCCACGGCGGTCGATTTTGCCTACTGCGTACACACCAACCTGGGCCACCGCTGCCGCGGGGCACGGGTCGACGGCGTCATGGTGCCGCTGAGCACGCCGTTGAAAAATGGTCAGACGGTGGAGGTGACGGTGGTCAAGGAAGGCGGGCCGTCGCGCGACTGGTTGAACCCCGAATTGGGCTTTTTGGCCAGCCCGCGTGCGCGCGCCAAGGTGCGCGCCTGGTTCAACGCCCAGGCCATGGGCGAGACCGTTGCCAAGGGACGTGAGGCGGTGGAAAGACTGCTGCAGCGTGAAGGCAAGACAGCTGTCAAGCTGGACGATCTGGCCTCGCAACTGGGCTTCAACTCTGCTGACGATTTGTTTGAGGTCGTCGGCAAAGACGAATTCTCGCTGCGCAATATCGAGATCGTGCTGCGCCCGCCCGAGCCGGTGCTACCGCAAGACGAGTTCCTGCTGCTCAAGAAGCCGCGCCCGCCCAGCCACTCTGCCAAGGGCGGCGTCTTGGTCGTTGGCGTGGACTCGTTGATGACGCAACTGGCCAAGTGCTGCAAGCCAGCGCCACCAGACGCCATCTGCGGTTTTGTGACGCGCGGCAAGGGCGTTAGCGTGCACCGGGCCGACTGCTCCAACCTGCGCAATATGGTGACGCGCAGCGGCGACCGGGTGATTGATGTGGAGTGGGGCGGCAAGACTGGTGGCGACGGCACGGTCTACCCGGTAGACGTAGCCGTGGAAGCCAATGACCGCCAGGGCCTGCTGCGTGATATCTCAGAAGTGTTTGCCAAGGAGAAGATGAACGTCATCGGTGTGCAGACGCAGTCGATACGTGGCATCGCGTGGATGACGTTTACCGTGGAGGTCAGCGAGTCGGGCCGCTTGTCGCGCGTGCTGGGTATTGTGGCCGAGCTGAGTGGCGTGCGCTCGGCGCGGCGGCGCTAGGATTTGTTCTGCGCGCGTTGCATTGCGCGGCTGTCCATACATTCGCGCAACAAGTCTTGCCCCCACTGCTTGGCTGCTGGCAGGTCGTCAAACAGGCGGTATGGCACCAAGCCGTCGTAAATTTTGGCAAACGTCTGCGCCAAAAGGCCGCGCCCTTCGACGCCAGAATCGGCCACGATCGCATGGCCAATATTGTCCAGGTGGCGCACGCTGTATGCGACCACCTTGCGCAGCCCTTCCAGCGCGTCGGGTGGGCACAGCAGCGAACCATGGATGACGGCTATACCGACATGCGGCCCATCGGCACAGGCGGCCTTGGCCAAAGGGTGCAGCGCTTGTGCCCAGGCATCGATCAACTCCCTGTTCCAGGGACCAGTTACCTCGGAGATCACCAGGCGATCGTCTACATAGGCAACGAAACGGCCATGGGGTACGAAAATTTTGCTGAAACCGCCTTGCGTTGTCATGGGTGATTATCGCGCTGCGTACGTGGCTTCGTCGACAATGGTGTTTCGTCTACGATTTGTTTGGACACTGCCTACAGGGAGACTACATGAAAATGAAGAAGGTTTTTTACTGGGGTTCGATGCTTATGGCGCTGGCCGCCACGCCGGTGTTGGCTGAAGAGCCGGCCAATGTGCTGATCGATCCGGGGGATCCATACATCACGACAATTGCCAGCTTGTCCAAGGCGCAGCCCGAAAGTGCATTGCAGCGAATGAAAGAAGCCTACAGCCAGCGCGCGGGTGCGCGTATTGTGAGCTGGCAGGATTTCAAGCAGTCGCCTGAGAAATATATTCTTCCCAACATTCGGCGCAATGACTATCCCGAAGTGGATATTGTGGCCGGGTTGGCGAAACTGTTGGAAAAGTACGAAGGCACCCCCTTCGGCTTGACCTGGAATGGCGGCTTGGGCGTAACCCATAGCGACTACGCCTACGCGGCACGCACATTCAAGGCCTTTTCCGATGACAAGGCAGATACGGTTCCAGCGCGCGATCCCGACCGCCGGGCGGACCCCGTGCACCCCTTGAACCATTTGGAGCCCTTGCTGGCCAATTGATGGCTGCGCGCTACTTCTTGTTGTCGTCCTGGGCGCTGCCTTGCTCCGCCATATCCCGCATCTGCTGCTCAATGTCCTGGTCCGTGGGCGCAGTGGCCTTGGCTCCAGTGGTCACCGGTGCGTCAAGCTGGTGCACGGTCCACGGTTGCAGGAATACCAAGGCGGTTACCGCGCATTGCACGGCCATGTAGGGCATTAGCGCGCGCAGAATACGCCAGACGGTGGTGGTGGCCAGGCCCGAACGCGATCGGGCCATCATCACTGCGTATCCCATGGGGGGAATCAAAAAGCTCAACTGCAGCACCAGGAGCAGCAGCACGGCGGTTTGTTGTGCATCCCCCAGGCGGGCAATCAGTGGTGGCGCGACGATGGGAATGATGACAAAGATCATTTCGAAGGCATCCAGCACCCAGGCGCACAGGCCCACGGCCAACAGCACCAGTGCCGCAGTGGTCAGCGGCGCAAGTGGTGAGGCCAGCACGCTGTGCGCGATCCACGCGTCGGTGCCCCACAGGCGAAACACCAGGCTAAAGGTGTTGGCCCCCAACAGCAGTGCAAACAGTGCGCCGCTGAGGTTGATGGTGTCCATCAATACAGCCTTCCATTGGGCGGCATCCAGTGCACGACAGAGCAGGGTCGCCAGTACCAATGCCAGGGCGCCCGTTGCGGCGGCCTCTACTGCATAGACCTTGCCGATGAACACCGCGCCCAATAGGGCCACAATGCCTGCCGCTGTGAGGGCGGACAGCAGCCATTGCCTCGGGCGCACGGTCTCTACGGGTTGGGCCGTTTGAAGTTTGCGCCCCTGCCACCAGGCTATCAGCAGCCACAGGGCCAGCACGCAGGCCGCAGGCAGCAGTGCCGCGTGAAACACGTCCTGGGTGTTGATGATGCGCTGAGCGCCCAACACATAGCCAGGCAGATTGCTGGCTTCGGTGTGGGCGCGCAGCATGGCGTCACCCAGCAGTATCAAGACCAAGGATGGTGGTACCACCACGCCGATGGTGCTGGAGACACTGATCAAGGCTGTGGCGCCAGCGCTGTCCATGCGCCCCAGGCGCGGCGCTACCAGCCGTGCCAGCAGGGCCGAGCTGGATGCCACTGAACCGTTCATCGGCGCCACCAGCGCCCCCACACCAAAGGCGGCCACTGAAGTGCCCGCACCGCTCCAGCGAAAAAGCCTGGCAAAGGATGCAAACAGTGCGTCCGCCACAACCAGGCGTTGCAAGAGCACACCCACAAACACATAAAGTGGCAGCGCCTGCAACAAATCATGCTCCAGCAAGCCGAGTGCGCGCCCGCTGATGGCGCTGAGCACGTGGGCATCGAAGGTCCCTGCCATCCAACCGCCTGCGGCAAAGAGGCTGGCCGTACCGATTAGCAGCGCCCACACCGGTAGGCCGCTGCTGACAATCAGCAAGGCCAGGACCAGCAGCATCCACAGACCTAGCGTAGGCACAGTGCCACCCATCATGCGTGGCGGCGTGCGAGTGCGCGCGCTTGCAGGCGCAGGCGTATATCGCGGATAGCGTTGGTCGCGGCATCCAGTAGCACCAGGAGCGCCAGCAGCACCAAGGCCACGCGCAAGAGAAAATAGCCAGGTGTCAGCCCCTCGCTGAATATCTCCCGCACCCGGATGGATTCCAGCATTTGCGGCGTTGCCGTCCACAGCAAGAACAGCGCCCAAGGCGCCACACACAGCAGCAGGGCCCAGGTGCGCCAGGAACTGCGCGCCGGTGCGTGGAGTAGTGCCAAATGGCTTTTGGCGCGCGATGCAGCCGTCACGGCAACCGCCGCATACAGTGCAAACAGGATTTGCGCCACATCATTGGCCAACAGTGAGTGGGCCTGCACCCAGTCGCGCAGCGGCCACTGGGCAAACAGCAGCAGCGCCAGCGGCAGCACCAAGAAACTTGCTGCGGTGACCAGGCGGCGCATCACGAATGTCCTTGCATGTCGTGCCTTTCAGGCGGGGGTAAATTTGGAGTGGGGCAACTGTGCAATAGTGTAGTGTTGCATGATCGGGCCCAGCCCTCTTGGACGTACGCATGGAACTCCACACTTTTCTCTGGCACGACTACGAAACCTTTGGCGCCGTACCGCGGCGTGACCGGCCGGCGCAGTTTGCCGCCATTCGTACCGACGCCGAACTCAACGAGATTGGCGATCCCATCATGCTGTACTGCCGCCCGGCGCCGGATTTTCTGCCAGACCCGCAGTCCTGCCTGATCACCGGCATCACACCGCAGACCTGCCTGGAGCGTGGCCTGCCCGAGTACCAATTTGCGGCCGCCATAGAACAGGCGCTGGCATTGCCCGGCACCATTGGCGTGGGCTACAACACCATACGCTTTGACGACGAGATCACGCGCTTCATGTTTTGGCGCAATCTGATAGACCCCTATGCCCGTGAATGGCAGAACCAATGTGGCCGTTGGGACTTGTTGGACGTGGTGCGCACCGCCTATGCCTTGCGGCCTGAGGGCATCGTCTGGCCGACGCGGCCGGATGGCAGCGCAAGCTTCAAGCTGACGGACCTGAGCGCCGCCAATGGCCTGCTGCACGAAGCTGCGCATGACGCCTTGAGCGATGTGCGGGCCACGATAGCACTGGCGCGACTGCTCAAGGCCGCGCAGCCGCGCTTATTTGATTTTTGCCTGGGTCTGCACAAGAAAGACCGTGTTGCAGCCGAGCTGGGCCTGCCGACGACGCCGGGTCACGCGAGGCCGTTTTGGCATGTGTCGGGCATGTTCTCGGCCGAACGCGGTTGCCTGGCGCTGATGTGGCCGCTGGCCACGCACCCGCAAAACAAGAATGAACTGATTGCCTGGGATCTGGCCTTTGATCCGTCCGAGCTGACAACGCTCAGAGCCGCCGAGGCGCGGCTGCGGCTGTTCAGCAAGACAGAGGATTTGCCGCCTGGTGTGGCGCGTTTGCCCGTCAAGTCGGTGCACCTGAACAAGTCGCCCATGGTCATGTCCAATCTCAAGGTCTTGAGCGAGCCCATGGCCGCACGTTGGGGCTTGCATGTGGCCGAGCTGTTGCAGCACGCCGAGGTGGCGCGCGACCTGCCGGACATGAGTGGTATCTGGTCTGAAGTGTTTGAGCGTGCGCCCATGGCGCGGCTGGACGTGGACGAAGACCTGTATGGCGGATTTGTCGGCAATGCGGACCGCCGCCGCTTGAATGATGTGCGCGCCATGACGGCGCAGCAGCTGTCCAGCGCCCACCCTGCGTTTGACGATGAGCGCCTGCCCGAACTGCTGTTTCGCTACCGGGCGCGCAACCACCCAGAAACCCTGACCGCGCAAGAGATGGCGCGGTGGGAGGCGTACCGTGCCGAGCGCCTGTTTGAGGGGGCGGATGGTGCGCGAACGGTGGACGCACTGTTTGATGAAATTGACCAGTTGTCGGAGTCGGTTGACGAGCGGGGCGAGGCCATTTTGGGTGCCCTGTACGATTACGCCGAGGCCATTGCGCCACAGCGGGATTGAACTGCGGCGAAAATACGCATTTGCAATCCCTTTCAATCCCAACCATTGACCGTTTCATGAAAATCGAAAAAGACACCGCCGTTACCCTGCAACTGAGCATTGCGGACGCCGCAGGCAAGCCTATTGACACAGGCAGCGACCCCATGGTGTACCTGCATGGCGGCTATGAAAACACCTTGCCCAAGATCGAGGCCGCGCTGGACGGTCAGGAGCCTGGCTACACGGTTAACCTGACGCTATCACCCGATGACGCATTTGGCGAACGTGACGAGGCGCTGGTGACCACCATCGCCAAAAAAGACTTCCCGCCCGGCGTCAAGGTGGGCGGTCAACTGCAAGGCCGTGGCGAAGACGGACAAGAGCACGTTTTCACCGTCATGAAGATCAAGGGCGACACCGTGCACCTGGACGGCAACCATCCGTTTGCTGGCAAGACCCTGCGCTTTGCCATCAAGGTGATGGAAGTTCGCGCCGCGTCTGCCGAAGAAATCGCCCATGGGCACGTGCACGGTGCGCACGGCCATCACCATTGAGCCCCCACGCTCCACCGCTGCGCGGGTCGCTGCCCCCCGAGAGCTTGTGAAGAAATCAAGCTATCCCTTGCGCATAGTTGATCGGCTACACCTCGCGTAAGGCGAACGCGGGCCACGCCAGCTACCTTGCGCGAGGTGCTGCCCAACTATTGCCCGCGTCACACATTTTGAATTATTCACAAACTCCGAGGGGGCTAATTTCCCTTGGGGCGGCCCTGCGGGAAATTTTGGAGCCCCCACGTTCGCTCACTGCGTGTAGCTCTCTGCCCCCCGAGGGGGTTAATTTCCCTTGGGGCGGCCCGGCGGGAAATTGCGTTCCTCGCTAGCCTGGCATCAGTGAGGTGCTGGCGGGGCGCCCGTCCAGGTACAGCGCGCTGGTGGCTGCTGGGCTTTGGGCAATGCGTTTGCCCCGCCTGAACACCTGCAGCCGGGTGGCGCGCAGGCGAATGGCCTCTATCGTGTCACGGGCCTGCAGCAGCACAAAGTCGGCGTTGCAGCCTTTTTCCAGGCCATAGCCTTGCAGATGCAGTATCTTGGCGGGGCTGCTGGTCACTGCTTCAAAGCACTGGCGCATCGCGGTCTGGCTGGTCATTTGCGCTACGTGCAGGCCCATGCTGGCTACTTCCAGCATGTCGGCGCTGCCCAGCGCGTACCAGGGGTCCATCACGCAGTCGTGTCCGAACGCTACAGTTACGCCCTGGGCCAGTAGTTCGGGCACACGGGTCATGCCGCGGCGCTTGGGGTAGCTGTCGTGGCGTGCCTGCAGCGTGATGTTGATCAATGGGTTGCTGATGATGCTGACACCCGCTTCGGCAATCAGTGGCAGCAACTTGCTGACGTAGTAGTTGTCCATGCTGTGCATGGACGTGCAATGTGAGCCGGTGACCCGGCCGTGCAAGCCCAGGCGCTGGGTCTCGAAGGCCAGGGTTTCGATATGGCGCGACAGCGGGTCGTCTGACTCGTCGCAGTGCATATCCACCAATTTTCCCTGGCTGGCGGCCAGTTCACACAGCAGTTTCACGCTCAAGGCGCCATCGGCCATGGTGCGCTCGAAGTGTGGAATGCCGCCTACCACGTCCACGCCCATCTTCAGCGCGCGCGCCAGCTTGTCCATGCCCTGCGGGTCGCGCAGCACGCCGTCTTGTGGAAACGCCACGAGTTGCAAGTCCAGATAGGGCGCAACCCGGCGTTTGACCTCCAGCAAGGCCTCAACCGCCAGCAAGCGTGGGTCGCACACATCGACGTGGCTGCGAACGGCCAGCAGGCCTTTGGCCACCGCCCAGTCGCAATAGGCCAGTGCGCGGTCTATCAGCGCCTCTTGCGTCAATTGGGGTTTGAGCTCGCCCCACAGGGCAATACCTTCCAGCAATGTGCCGCTGGCATTGACACGCGGTAGGCCATAGCTCAGCGTCGCGTCCATATGGAAATGGGCGTCCACAAACGGTGGGCTCAGCAGCTGACCCTGGGCGTCAATGGTCTCCGTGGCCGGGGCCATCAAGCCAGGCGCAAGTTCGACGATACGGCCGTCTTGCACTGCGACCGACATCTGGGTGCGGCCGTCGGGCAGCGTGGCGTTGTGTATCAGCAGGTCCAGCATGCATTCAGTTCCCGGCCAGTGTTTATTGCGTACCG
>JACXTT010009258.1_pt1 | contig 13476 bp, 8 predicted proteins | sample 9270951 | NCBI WGS metagenome assembly JACXTT01 (sample SAMN15532306, study PRJNA645909) | rock metagenome | isolation source: weathered quartz diorite | place: Puerto Rico | collected 2017-06-21
GATCGAAAGCGGCGAGGGCGAAGGCGCGGCCGTCTTCAAGAAAGTCGAGTCCAACTGCGCCTGAAATATCGGAGAAAGTTCCGTCTCGATTGTTCGCGTAAAAAACGTTGCGCTCATATCCGCTCCAGGTTCCGTCGGAGCGGATGAGTTCGTTGATCGCGTTCCATCCTTGTTCATATTCATGCGAGGGCTTGGCTTGCTCGGGTGATTTGGCTACAACCTGCCGCCAGAAAAAACTGTTCAGGTCTTCAGTGGGCGGATCGGCACGGTTGGGGCCAGAGACCATGCCGTTGGTGACGTAGAGATCCGGGAAACCGTCGTGGTCAAAATCCCAGGCGTCGCTCGACCACGACCAGCGGCCCATGCCGGCTCCGGCACCGCCCGTTGTGTTCTGAAAACTATTGCCGCCGTTTCGAAATAACGAATTGCCCATGGCGTGCTTGCGATAGAGCGCGCGGACTTGCTCGGGCGCGTCTTGCTTGAAAACCTCCTGCGCCGCGATGCGCTCGCCGGCTGCCGTCCACATGTTGGCGACGTAGAGGTCTTCGCCGCCGTCGTTGTCGTAGTCGAACCAACAGACGCCCATCCCGGCGCCGACGTCTTCCACTCCGGCTTGAGCCGCGACATCCGTGAAAGTCCCATCGCCGTTGTTGCGGTAGAGATTCTTGCGGCCGAAATCGTTTACGACATACAAGTCGGCCCAGCCGTCGCGGTTGTAGTCGTTCCATCCGCAGCAAAAGCTGTAGCGGGTGTTGTTCTGATCGAGACCCGATTCTTTCGTGACGTCGCGGAAAGTTCCGTCGCGGTTATTCCGCATCATGAAATTTGGCGGCCCATTCTCCGCGTCGTAATAAGGAGACGGATACTTGTACTGGTCGGCGCCCTGGTAATAAACGTAGAGGCAGAAATAAATATCGAGCCAGCCGTCGCGGTCGTAGTCGGCAACGGCGGCACCTGTGAAAGTCCCCTGCGGAGGCATCGCGAACTGAAAGGCGTTGGGCTTCTGGCGAAACTTGCCGCCTCCCTGGTTCAGGAACAGAAGCGGGCCGTTCGCACGCACCACGATCAGGTCCTGGCGCCCGTCGTTGTCGACGTCGACGACGAGTGCACAGGCCGTGTTCTCCAGGACTCCGACGCCGGATGATTCAGTGATGTCCTCGAACGTGCCGTCGCCGCGGTTGCGATACAGGCGGTTGGGAAGGCCGGCGGGCTGGCAAATGTAGAGGTCGTCGAAGCCGTCGCCGTCGATGTCGCCGACCGAGACGCCATTGTGTCCGTAGATATCGATGCCCGAGGCGCCGTCGAGCACCGTGCGCCAGTAGTCAGTTCCTCGGAGTAGTTGCGCGGAGTAGGACGAGTTGCTGCCAAGCGCCTGAGCCGTGATATCCGCAAAGACGGGGCTGAGAGAACGGCTGCGCGCTTCATCAAGGAATTGCCAGCTTTGCAGTTGAAAGTTGCCCGACGAATCTGCTTCCCAGGCCAGATTCCAGTGCCCAACACGCTGTTCGCGGTAGAAATCGCGACCCGTGCCAACGAGTTCGTAGCGGACGCGCGTCTCCAGGCGTTTGGGAGGCGTCGAGAGATGCATCGAATCGGCGCTGATGCTCGCAATCTGGAAGTCGGCGATGATAATCTTCGAGAGGTTGCCCAGGTCGGTTCCCAGTTCGCGGAGGAACGCGCCTTTTCCGAGAGAGGGTGAACCTGGGAATTTGCGCCCAACAACCTCAGCCGGCGGGCCGGCGCGCATGCGGCGCACTTCCCCGGCAGAGAGAGACGATCCCACAAAGCTCGCACCAAGAACTTTTTCGACTGCCTTCAATTCTTGCGAGGACTGCAAGAGCCCTCTGTTCCATTCCCCGAAGATGGCTGCGATCTGGTCGGCGTATTTTTCGGAAATGAATTCATCGAGCCCCGCTTTCGCGTTGCGGAGCGTGGCATCGAGCGGCGTCTGGCTGCGATAGTGAGGATGGAGATGGAAGTCGGACGCAGACGCATTGCCCTCCGATGGCTCGAAATAAGGAAGGAGGGGTCCGCGGAACCCGAGGGGAACCAGCGCCGCCGACATCCCCTGACAGCAACGGATCAGGAAATTGCGACGCGTTGGGTCGGCTGGATCAGGACCGGCAGAGAGAAAATCCAACGAACGATGCGTCTTCTCTCGCGGACTCAGAGCTATGCCTCCTCGATTCTCTGCGTGGAACTGAAACTAGCAGCAGCACCGGGGAGCGTCAAGGTGGAGGCCGCTGGAAAATGGGAGCGTTGATAGAATGATTGGCCGACAGCGGCGCGGGGCGAATACAGGTGAGATTTACAAGAACAGATTCTCTATCTCTTACGCTCTTGGCGGTGACCTGGATTACACCGTTGGGGGCGCAACAGATTCCCCTCGAAGCCGTCGTGACACCTTCTACCGTCATCTCAAAGGACGGCAAACCAATCACCTTTGCTCTTCATGGTTTCATCGAGTTCAAGTCGCTGGCCGAGATGTTTCCTTACATCGAGTCTCAAGCGCAGCGCTGGCCGGGAAGACTCTCAGAAGGGGAGCGTCAGCACCTGGCGCGTGAACTGCTGCGTCGTGGAATTGAGAGCCGGATTGTCTCGATGGCCGACGAGCGTCCGCTGGAAGCCCTCTTGACTCACACCAGTGACGACCTTCGGCAAGCGCTCCAACGCGTACGGGAGCCCGTGCCACCGGGCTATGCCGAGTCATTTCTCGCGGTGCAGGAAAAATGGAAACACTCCGTGAACTGCTGGAGCGCTTCATCGTCGATGCCAGGACGGGTGCTCTCAAACTGGTATCCGATCGAAGAAGGGATACAGCTCTACGGCGCCACCTACGATTCGACAGAACACTTCTGGCAAGCGGTGAAGTATCACCCTCAGACTACCCTAGCTGATTTAACGCAGCTGCTTACACTGTTGGAGCAAAAGGACTGGCGTCCCTGGCTCGCGCGTCTGGACGGAGACCCCAAGCTGTATTTGGCCAACTCCTATGCCGTGGAGTTCCTCCGACATAACCTGTCTCCCGGGCGATTGCAGTGGTTCGGTGACGAACTGGGCCGCCATGCGCTGCAGGCAAGCGATCACGCCCGGACGGTGCAGCAGCGCGGCGCGACCTCGTTTCGGTTCAGTGCCTTTGAAGAAAAGGTTTTGTGGGGAGATCTGGCTGACGTCTTTCATTTGGTCTATACGTTTTCTCTGCCGGAGGATCCGATCCGCGCGAAGCTCGCCGACCGGCACTTCGATAGCGTGTATCTCGGTGATCGTCGTATGGGCTTCATCAGCGAAGAATTCCGCTCGCTGATGCTCGAAATCTGGCGCGTCAAATATCTGCAGATGGCGCGCTTCGGCGACGTGATTCGTTCGATTCCGATGGAGATCCGCCTGGAGCATTTCCTCAATGACGGCGATTCGCCGGACATTCCCATCCCGATTTACGTTGAGTACTTGAACCAGATCCGCGACCTGGCGCGGGCCCACCGCTAAGCCATTCCGCAGGACCGAGCAGCATTGGCCTTGTGGTAGGCTTACCGTTCGTTGCGGGGGTTTTTCCGTTGAAGGCTCCTAAAATAACGGTGGTCGGCAGCTATGCCACTGGTCTCACGATGAAGGTGGAGCGCCTGCCGAGCCGCGGTGAGACGCTGCTGGGAACGGGCTATCGCGTCGATTTCGGCGGCAAGGGGTCGAATCAGGCGGTGGGCTGCGCGCGACTGGGAGCGAAAGTCAGCTTTGTCGCGAGAATTGGAAAGGATAGTTTCGGCGAGTCGGCACTCGGGCTCTATCGGGTTGAGGGCGTTGACGTCGGGTATGTCAGACAAACCGATGACGCGCCCACGGGAGTGGGATTTATTGTGGTCGAGGCCGCGAGCGGAAATAATTCCATCGTTATCGATCCGGGCGCAAATGATCTTTTGACAGCGGCTGACGTCTCCGGGTCCGCAGCAGCTTTCGATTCTTCCGCAGTGGTATTAACTCAGCTGGAGATTCCGGTTGCCGCAGCCGAGGCGGCCATGGTGCACGGACGCACGTGGGGTGCTGTCACCATTCTGAATCCCGCCCCCGTCCGGCCACTTCCCTCCTCTGTTTTGCAGGCGGTAGACATTCTCACGCCCAACGCGGTCGAAGCCAAAGTGCTTGCAGGCTACGCTCCGGATGCCGCCATCGCGCCGGAGCAGGTGGCGCGAGGATTGATTCGTGGCGGCGTAAAACAGGTCGTGATGACGTTGGGCGAGAAGGGTGCGCTCATCGTAACCGGTTCGACAGTCACGCATATTCCAGCGATCCATGTGACAGCAGCGGATACAACCGGTGCAGGCGATGCCTTCAATGCTGGCTTGGCTGTGGCGCTTGCCTGCGGCGAGAGTCTCGAAGACGCGGTGCGCTTCGCTGTGGTCACCGGCGGTCTAGCTGTGACCAAGGAAGGCGTGATTCCGTCGCTGCCCCACCGCCATGAAGTCCTGGCGTTCTGTCGGAACAGCGGTCCTGCGCCACCGCACTGGCTGGCAGACAGTGCGGCCCACTCGATTTGAGCTTTAGAATAGGGGTGGGCTGGCAAGCCTCGACTCCAGTGGCTTTCCGTCCGCAACATTGGCGGGATAAGAATGTCCGCCCCACACCAACTATGTCAGCCTCCGAGTTCTTGCTGAGCCCGCAGCCTCGGGCACGCTGGATGCGGTTTGACACCGCGCAGATCCTCAAGCGCTTCTTCTTCTGCGAGCGGGCGCTGCTCATCAGTGAGGCGGCATGGATTCCCGCAATCGCCCCACTTGAAGTCAAGACCGGACTGGCTCGCTTCATATGGCAAAGCGCTGAAACCGCTCATGCTTTGCGCGAGCGTGTATTCGAGCTTCGCTTCCCCAGCCGCCTGTTAGAAGAAGAAGGCGCCGACCACGCGTTGGTCAAGCTGTTCAACGGCATTCAGAGTGCGCCATCGGTTCCGGCATTTTTGCTGAGTGTCGGCAAAGTGCTTCTGCCCACGCTGCGCGATGCCTACCGGGCATATCTTGAGGCCTCGGATTCGATCGCAGATGGCCCCACTCATCGGTTTGTTTCCTTGGCGCTCTCGGAAAAAGCAGAGCAAATTGGTGCCTATGAGCAATGGTCGGAGTACGTCCTGTCACTGAATCCGGAGTTCCGCGAAGGCGCGCTGGCCTGGACCAGCGCGGTGGCGGATCGGCTTTCGAGTCTGGGCGGGGTGGGAGTCGGGCGGTCGTCATCATCGGCGGCTTCGGGGGCTCCTTTCGCTGGGTTAAAGGGATACGTCGTTCCCCCCAAGCCCGCGCGCGACCCGCGCTTTTGGCCTTGCCGTTTCTACTGGCCCGACATTGTCGATCCAACCTATCCTTACGGTGAAGGCATGCAGCTGCAGCTCCGTTCGGCGATCAGCCATCTGAACGAGGTGTGGGCGATCGAGGCCGGCGGCGTGATTTTGAGTGCGTTTGCCGACGTTCTGCCGTGGGAATGGATTCACAATTCCGCGCGCTGGACCTACGACGAATCCCGGCATTGCCGGATGGGCTATGAGCGCCTGATGGCGTGGGGGCTTGATCCGGGAGAAATCCCTCTTGGCACCTACATCTATGAGAGCGCCTCCAGCGATGAGCCGATCTACCTCTTGGGCATGCTCTACTTCTTCGAGACTAAGAACATCCGCCACAAGCCCGCCCGCGCGCAACTCTTTCATTCCTACGGTGACGTCTTAAGCGAGCACGACATGGATTTCGACTGGGCGGACGAGACCATGCACGCTGGGTATGGCAAGCACTGGCTCAAACAACTGCTCGCCGTTCGCGGCCAGGATCCCGCAGCTTACGATGGCATTCGAGAGCGTTGTGAACAACTGGTCGGAGATTTTGTGAAGACCGCTACCGCCAAGGAAGTGGCTGATATCAAGGCAACTGCGAACGCACTAATGGTGAAGGCCGTGCGCAGATCGTGAGATGAGGAAGACCTGCCCCACAGCGAATTGTCGTCTTCTCGTGCGACTGCTCGCAGCGCTGGTGCTCGTCACCTCTGATTCAGCAGGCTCTGCAGGCCAAGGTGGCGCAAAGCAATCCGCCAAAGAGACGCCCGAAGTCCACCTGGGCCGGGGCTACGATGCGCTAAAGAACGATCGCTACGACGTGGCCGCGACCGAGTTCCGCGCCGCGCTGAAACTCGACCCGAAACTCACCCTGCGCGCGCGATTTCCTTTAGCGCAGGCCCTGTTCGAATTGCATAGGGCCGCGGAAGCACGCCGCGAACTCGAAACCGTGCGCCGGGAGACCGGAGACCATCTGAATATTCTCTACTATCTTGGCAGATTGGACCTGGACGATCGCAACTTCGCAGGAGCAATCCAGAATTTGACAAAGGCTGCTGCTGAGCCGCCGTTCCCAGATACAACTTACTATCTCGGTTTCGCGTGTTTTAAGCAGGGTGACCTAACCGCAGCGGAAAAGTGGCTCAAGGAGGCTGAGCGCGCCAATCCGCATGATGCCCGCGTAACGTATCAATTGGGACTTGTGTATCGCAAGCAGGGGCGCGAGGAAGAAGCGCAGAAGGTGATACAGCAGTCGAACGAGCAGCGTCAGCGCGATGCCAACGAAAGCAAGCTGAGGCTGGATTGCGCTCTGAAACTGGATCAGGGACCTCGCGAGGAAGCACATGCTGTCTGCGAACAGTTATACGATCCCGATAACGCTGACAAACTGACGGCGCTGGGCACAATCTACGGCCAGCACGGAGACCCGCAGGCCGCGCTCAGGCCGTTGCAGCGCGCCGCGGAACTGGCACCGCAGTCGCCCCAAATGCAATACAACCTCGCCTTGGCTTATTACCAATTAAACCGATTGGAAGACGCACGACTGGCACTTGCAGCTGCTGCCACACGTTGGCCGGATGTGTTCCAGCTGGTCGCCTTAAATGGAACCGTTCTGGCCAAGCTCGGTGAAGATATTCCGGCGTATCAAACGCTTCGCCACGCCCACGAGCTCAATCCGGAAGACTCTGCCACCTCTGACCTCCTCTATCTCTCCATCCTGAAGCTGGGATACAAGAGCGGAGAGGGCGGTCAGTATCCCGATTCTCTTCGGTACTTCGAAGAGGCCGCGAAGCTACGACCCCAGGAGGCGGAACCACACCGAGGCATGGCCGCTGTTTACACTTCGACTGGTCATCGTGAACAGGCTGCGGCGGAGCAGCGGGAAGTGGAACGATTGAGCAAGTCGCCAGACCGGTCACAATAGGATTCCCGACGTGCACGCGGCGTCACCCGTTGGCCTTTGCCACGAACAAAATCGCCAGGCAATAGAAAGCGAACATCCCAGCCAGGTACATCTTCGCCTTACCGGGCGCTCCCGCAAATTCCTTCCAGATAAATACACCCCAGAGGGCCGCGATCATAGGCGCAGACTGTCCGATCGCATAGGAAATCGCCACGCCCGTGAAGTTCGCCGCCACCAGGTTGAACACCATCGCGGTGCCCCAGAGGACGCCGCCGAGCAGTCCGAGCAGATGATTGGAGAGAGAAGTCTGGAAAAAGCCTGAGAAGTTCACTGGCTCACCGACCAGAGGCTTCTTCATGAAGTAGACATTCCATACAAAGCAGGAGAGCAGTGCGCCTAGCGTAAGAAATACTGCTCCGCTGTACGGACCCAGGGGATCTCCATGTTGGGCGTGAGTCACGGCGCGCGCCATGAACGGAGCCCACAGGCCCATCAGAACGCCGGAAACGACACAAGTGATGATGCTTTTCTTCGACACTGTCTTGCCCGTACTTGCCAGACTGCCGTAGGCTTTGCCGTCGAGAAACACCGCCACCAGCGCGCAAATCACCCCCACAGCCAGCAGAAGGGCATTCCCTTTGGGTTGGAGCGCGTAACTCAAAATCACTCCCACCGCCAGCGCGATGCCGATGGCGAGGGGGAAAGCGATTGCGATCCCGACCATGTCCATCCCGGCGACCAGCAACAGGTTGGCAAGATTAAAGATGGCGCCGGCGATCATCGCCATGACGATGTTCTGGGTATCCGCTGACCTCACGTTGTTTAGAAAACTGGAGGTGTCGTTACCGGTGCTGCCCATCGTGAGCGCGAGGATCAGCGAGATCACAAAAATTCCCACCGCGTAATCCCAGTAGAACAGCTCAAAGCGGTAGTTCTTGACGCCTTTGTACGTGTTCGCCCAGGAACCCCAGAACAACGCGCTCCCGATCATCATCAGCAGCGCGGTTTCCAAACTGTGAGGTGTAAACATCGCGTCTCCTTGACCGGTTTCCCGTAACTCTACTTGCCTCGAATTCGAGAGATGAACAACTGCAGGAATCGTTCGGCATCCACGTCCGTACAAACTTTGGCGTTGGGTTCCACCTTGTCGGCCCCTTCGATGATGTAGCGGTCACCGTGGAGCACATTGCGCTCTACATAGCCGCGCCGGTTGGCAACAGTTTCGCCGCGGGTGAATTCCCCGCGTGTTTCAACGTCGACGTGCATGGGGGGCGCTTTGACGAGTGTCGCGTCGATCGCGACGCCCACCGCGAGTGGATCGTACATCGGCGTCCCAGCGGAGCCGAACTTCTCCGAGAGGTCCACCAGGTAGGTCGCCACTTGAACCATGAAGTCGTTGATCGGCCCATGGCTTTGCCCGAGTTGAGCGAGGTGCTTGCGGGCGAGAAGCGTCTTGTCGCCAACATCGAGCCCGACCATGGTCAGCGGCCAGCCGGCCTGGAAGACGATCTGTGCCGCTTCGGGATCGTTATTAATATTGGCTTCGGCGGCGGCGTTCACGTTGCCGCCAGTGATCGAGCCGCCCATGATGATGACTTCTTTCACCAGCGGGACGATCGACGGGTCCTTCTGCAACGCCAGCGCAATGTTGGTCAGCGGACCGACCGGGACGAGCGTAATCTCGTGCGGCGCCGCGTGCACCATTTGAATGATCAGGTCTGGGCCGAACCGGGCATCAACCTTGCACTTGCTCGGCGGTAGCTCGACGTTGGCCAGCCCGTTCTTGCCATGCCAGAACTCGGCAGTGATCAATTTCTGAAAAAGCGGGTGCTGAACTCCGGCGGCAACTGGAATGTCGCAGCGGTTCGCCAGAGAGACCATCCGGAGCGCGTTTTCGAGTCCCTGCTGCGCGGTGACGTTTCCGGGTACGACCGTAATGGCGCGCACGTCGAGTTCCGGAGAGTTCAAGGCCAACATCAGGGCCATGGCGTCGTCAGTGCCTGGGTCGGTGTCGAGGATGATTTTCCGTGCGGTAGCGGAAGCCGAATGTGCCAGTGCGGAGACAAGGACCACGGAAAGGAGAGCGGGGATCAGGAGTTTTCTGGTGAGACAAACACTTCTTCTGCGCGGTTTCAGAGCGAATTCCCCCAAGGCAATGAATCGCGCCCTAACCTATTCCCGCGATGGCCGGGTGTCAAGGCGAAAGTCGTGGTGGGGGCGTGGGGGAACGCCTCGATGGGTCATCGGCAGGGTAACGGCGCAGGGGTCCTTCGACTGCGTCACTGCGTCATTCCTTCGCGTTGCGAAGGCGTGACTTCGCTCAGGATGACAGAAGTACGAATACTGCGATGGCGTCCGGAATTTATATTTGTCCGCATTTGCCGTACAATCAAACGGCAAAGAGACCGCTGGTTTGCGTGTCTTGGTCACAGCCGCACTCCTGCTAGTCTCCGCGAGAATCCTGATGTCAGCCGATCATGACCAAAATCGCGGCGTCGCGCATGACTTGATCCGTCGCGAACCGGGGAAAGACGACTTGGAAACGGCAATTGCCACTCTTGACGACCGCCCCCTGCTGCCCAACGGTGGAATGCCTCTCGACCTGGACTGGGTGCGGGACGTCCGCGTGAACAGCAGCGCTGTGGAACGGCGCGCTCAGTCGCACGTGGCGCGGAGAACTGTGAAGAAGGATTGGCAGGCTGCCTGGCTTCTTCGTGCGATCACGTGCATGGACCTGACCACACTCTCCGGTGACGACACCGATGAACGCGTCCGCCGCTTGTGTGCCAAGGCACGACATCCCATCCGGCAGGATCTGGTGGAGAAGCTGGGGATCGAAGAGCTCAATATCAAAGTCGCGGCCGTGTGCGTGTACCACACTTTCATCGAGACGGCTTTGCACGCGCTCGAGGGTTCGCCAGTTCATGTCGCCGCGGTTTCGACCGGCTTTCCGGCGGGCCTTTCACCGCTCGCCGAGCGCGTTGCGGAGATTCGCCGGTCGGTAGAAGCCGGCGCTCACGAGATTGACGTGGTCATTACGCGCGCTCACGTATTTGGCGGGCGCTGGCAGGCGCTCTACGACGAGATTGCAGCTTTCAAACAGGCTTGCGGTACGGCGCATATGAAAGTCATTCTCGGAACCGGCGACCTCCTCACGCTCCGTAATGTCGCCCGTGCGAGTGTCGTGGTCATGATGGCGGGCGCTGATTTCATCAAGACGTCGACCGGCAAAGAGCCGACCAACGCGACGCTGCCGGTTGGCTTCGTAATGACGCGCGCCATCCGCGAATATGCGCAGCAAACTGGCATGGCGGTGGGGCTCAAGCCCGCTGGCGGCATTCGCACCGCCAAGCAGTCGCTGGATTGGCTGGCTATGATAAAGGAAGAACTCGGCCCGTCATGGATGCGCGGAGAGATGTTCCGCTTTGGCGCAAGCAGTTTGCTGGGAGACATTGAGCGGCAACTGGAACATCACGCGACGGGACGCTACTCGGCAGAGTATCGCCATCCCATTGCATAGCCGGATCGAAACGGGAGAATCGAGCGAAAACGGATGAGTATCGCTGAAAAATTCGCGGCCATGGAATATGGTCCCGCTCCAGAGGATCCCAAAGAAGCAGTAGCGTGGCTGGAGCGCCATGGACGACGTTTCTCGCATTTCATTAACGGTGAGTGGGAGAAACCGGCGGCGGGCGCATACTTTGACAGCCATGACCCATCCAATGGCGAGAAGTTGGCCGCAATCGCTCAGGGCTCGGCCGCAGACGTAGATGCCGCGGTCAAGGCCGCACGCACGGCCTCTCCGAAATGGCAGGCACTCACGCCGCACGCGCGGGCACGGTACCTGTATGCAATTGCGCGCCAAATTCAAAAGCACTCCCGCCTTTTCTCCGTGATCGAAACGATGGACAACGGCAAGCCGATTCGCGAGAGCCGCGACATTGACATTCCGCTGGTGGCGCGGCATTTCTACCATCACGCTGGATGGGCGCAATTGCTGGAGCAGGAATTTCCCGAGTATGTTGCTTGCGGCGTCGTGGGGCAGATCATCCCCTGGAATTTTCCGCTGCTCATGCTGGCCTGGAAAATCGCTCCGGCGCTGGCCACCGGGAACACAGTCGTCTTGAAACCCGCCGAGTTCACGTCGCTGACGGCGCTGTTGTTTGCGGAAGTCTGCCAGGAAGTTGGATTACCTGCAGGTGTGGTCAACATTGTCACGGGCGATGGCTCGACCGGGGAAGCTCTGGTCAGGCATCCCGACGTAGACAAGATCGCCTTCACCGGCTCGACCGAAGTCGGGCGAGCGATTCGCAGCGCGACGGCGGCAAGTCACAAGCGACTTTCGCTGGAATTGGGTGGGAAGTCTCCATTCATCATCTTCGAGGACGCCGACCTCGACAGCGCGGTTGAGGGGCTGGTGGACGGTATCTGGTTCAATCAGGGGCAGGTCTGCTGCGCAGGCTCGCGGCTGCTGGTGCAGGAGAGCATCGCCGAGAATTTGATGGCCAAAGTCCGCGAGCGTATGAGTAGCCTGCGGATCGGCCCGCCGCTCGACAAGGCGATCGATATCGGCGCGATCGTGGCGCGCGTACAACTCGACCGGATCCGACGGCTGGTGGATCAGGGCGTAGCCGACGGTGCGACCTGCTGGCAGCCCCAGGTAGTGTTGCCGTCGCGCGGCTTTTACTATCCGCCGACGCTGTTGAGCAATGTGCACCCCACGTCGATCGTCGCGCAGCAGGAAATCTTCGGGCCAGTGCTGGCCACGATGACGTTTCGAACACCTCGGGAGGCCGTCGAGCTGGCGAATAACACCGTTTATGGACTGGCCGCGTGCGTCTGGAGCGAGAGCATCAACGTGGCGTTACACACGGCTGCCCAGCTCAAGGCCGGCGTTGTCTGGGTCAACTGCACGAATCTGTTTGACGCCTCCTGCGGCTTTGGTGGCTACCGCGAGAGCGGATATGGACGCGAAGGTGGACGCGAGGGCCTGCTGGAATATCTGGAGCCGGCGTGGTTCAAGAATGCTCCAGCCTTGCCCGCGTCGAAAGCGCCTGCGACACCTGGTGCCGAGCAGAGAGCGGAGCCCGGCGTTCCAGCCATTGATCGCACCGTCAAGCTCTATATCGGAGGCAAGCAGGCTCGCCCGGACTCCGGGTACAGCATGGAAGTGCGTGGCCCAAGTGGCGAATTGCTTGGCGAGGCTCCGCTGGGTAACCGCAAAGATATTCGTAATGCTGTCGAAGCTGCGCGTAAGGCTGAGAGCTGGGCCAAGGCCACCGCTCACAATCGCGCGCAGGTCCTTTATTACAGCGCTGAGAATCTGTCGCAGCGGCGGGACGAAATTGTGCGTCGCCTGGCAACAGCGGTCGGTGAGAAGCAGGCTGCCGCGGAAGTTGACCTCGGCATTGAGCGCATTTTCTCGTATGCCGCGTGGGCCGACAAGTTCGATGGCGCAGTGCACAATCCACCGTTTCGGAATGTCGCCATCGCCATGCATGAGGCGATCGGAACGGTTGGTATCGTCTGCCCTGCGGAGGTTCCGTTACTAGGCTTCTTATCTCTCGCAATGCCTGTGCTGGCCGCGGGCAATGCGGTGATCGCGATTCCTTCCGAGACCTATCCGCTGATCACCGGAGACCTCTACCAGCTCTTTGACACCAGCGATGTCCCAGGGGGCGCGATCAACATTGTGACGGGATATGCGTCTCAACTTTTGAAAACGCTGGCAGAACACGATGACGTGGACGCGATCTGGTGTTTTGGCGATGAATCCCAGGCGGCCGCAGCCAAGTCGGCGTCGATCGGCAACCTGAAACAGGTTTTCACCAACGAAGGTCGGGCCATCGACTGGTTCAACCCGAAAGTGGCCGAGGGACGCTGGTTTCTCGAGCACGCCACCCAGGTCAAGAACATCTGGGTTCCTTACGGCGAATAGCGGACATGAAGGCAACGCGCATGCCCCGGGTAAAAATCTGCTGTATCAGCACGGTCGAAGAAGCGGCGCTGGCTGTGGAATACGGCGCCTCCGCGCTGGGCCTGGTCTCGCACATGCCGAGCGGGCCGGGCGTGATCAGCGACGAGCAGATCGCTGAGATTGCCGCCATAGTTCCCCCTCCCATCGGAACCTTCCTGCTCACTTCCAGACAGAAAGTCAGCGACATCGTCGCGCAACATTGTTTTTGCCGGACCAGCTGCATCCAGATCTGCGATCACCTCACCAGCGGAGCGCATCGGGAACTAAAGCGCGCGTTGCCGGGAATCTCGATTG
>JACXTT010009259.1_pt1 | contig 13474 bp, 13 predicted proteins | sample 9270951 | NCBI WGS metagenome assembly JACXTT01 (sample SAMN15532306, study PRJNA645909) | rock metagenome | isolation source: weathered quartz diorite | place: Puerto Rico | collected 2017-06-21
GAGGCGTTCTGGAACTTCTCGGCGAACACGTCGAAGTCGGCCTTGGTGCGCATGTCGATGGAGCGCTCCTGACCTCGGGTGATCACCAGCCCGTCCCCCATCGCCTCTCGGAATTTCGCCGGAAGGACGAGCCGGCCCTTGTCATCGAGCCGAGGAGTGAAGGTGCCGGAAAACATCTCGCCACCCCGTCCCTCTCGTCCACCACTTTCCCCCACTTTACTCCACAACCCCCCACCGTCAACCATCTTCGGCCCCTTTCTCACCCCTTTTCTCCACGGGTTCCGCTCGCTCGGCCCTCGATCGCTGATGTGCGGTCGCGACGACGTCGCCAACCGGATTGGGAACATTCGTGGGCAGCCGCTCCCGGCAATGGGGTTGACTGAGGTCATGGAGGATTCAGTCGTCGGGACGGGCAACGGGCTGGACGCGTTGCGCGCGGTCACGGACCGCGTGCGCGCCAACATCGAGAAGGTCATCGAGGGCAAGCCCGAAGTGGCCCGTACGGCGCTGGTCGTCCTGCTCGCCGAGGGTCATCTGCTGATCGAGGACGTGCCCGGCGTCGGCAAGACGATGCTCAGCAAGGCGCTGGCGCGCTCGATCGACCTGACGGTGCGCCGGATCCAGTTCACCCCGGACCTGCTGCCCTCCGACGTCACCGGTGTCTCGATCTTCAACCAGGACACGAGGCAGTTCGAGTTCCGCCCGGGCGGCGTGTTCGCCAACATCGTGATCGGCGACGAGATCAACCGGGCCTCCCCCAAGACGCAGTCGGCGATGCTCGAGTGCATGGAGGAACGCCAGGTCACGGTCGACAACCAGACGTATGCCCTGGACGCTCCGTTCATGGTGATCGCGACCCAGAACCCGCTGGAGATGGAGGGCACCTACGCGTTGCCCGAGGCCCAGCGCGACCGTTTCCTGGCGCGCGTCTCGATGGGCTACCCGGTGATGGCGGCCGAGATCGCGATGCTGTCGGCACGCAACAGCTCCAGCCCGATCGACGAGCTGGAGCCGGTCACGGATGCCGCCGAGATCCGCAAGCTGATCGGCGTCGTCGGCGGGGTGCACGTCTCCTCCGCCGTGCAGCGGTACGCCGTTGCTGTCACCACCGCGACCCGGAACTCCGCGGACCTCCGGCTCGGTGCGTCGCCGCGGGCCACCCTGCACCTGGTCCGCGCCGCGAAGGCATCGGCGGCGATCGCAGGCCGCGACTACGTCGTACCCGATGACCTGCGCGAGCTGGCCCCGACCGTCCTGGCGCACCGGTTGCTGCCCACGGTCGAGGCCTCGATGAGTGGGCGCGGTCCGTCCGAGATCCTCGCCGGCGTCCTGCGCACGGTGCCTGTCCCGGACTGATCGTGACCACCGCCGCAACCGGGTCCAACTCCGGCATCTCCGCATCCGGGGCCGGCGGTCCGGTGGTGCGCCGCGCACTGCGAACCCTGACGGTGCGGGGCCGCGCCTTCGTCGCGGCCGGTGCGACGGCAACGCTCTGCGGGATCCTCCTCGGTGAACACGACCTGGTCCGGATCGGTGCCCTGATCGGACTCCTGCCGCTGATCACGCTGGTGCTGGTCACCCGGTCGAACAACCGCCTCAGCCTGGCCCGCACGCTGACCTCGAACCACGTCGGCGTCGGCCAGGTCGCCGGCGTCCAGCTGGACGTCACCAACGTCGGCGCGCAGACCGGCCTGCTGCTGGTCGAGGAGCACGTGCCCTGGGCCCTGGGCCAACGGCCCCGGTTCGTCCTCGACGCGATGCAACCCGGCTGGCACCGGCGGTTCGAGTACCCGGTCCAGGCCGAGGTCCGCGGCATCTACGAAGTAGGTCCGATGAGCGTGCGGGTCGCCGACCCGTTCGGCATGGTCGAGCTGCACCGGGCGTTCACCCGGACCTCGACCCTGGTCGTCGTCCCGACCGCGGAGCCGTTGCCTCCCATCCCCCTGCGCGGCGCGTGGACCGGGACCGGCGACAACCGGCCCCGGCCGTTCTCGACCGGGAGCACCGCGGACGTGACGGTGCGCGAGTACGTGCACGGTGACGACCTGCGCCGGGTGCACTGGCGCAGCACCGCCCGGACCGGCGAGCTCATGGTGCGCCGTGAGGAACAGCCCTGGCAGTCGCGCTGCACCTTGTTCATCGACAACCGCGAACGTGCGCACCGGGGCAGCGGACCGGACTCCTCCCTCGAACGGGCAGTCACCGTCGCGGCGTCGATCGGGGTCCACCTGGCTGCCCGCGGCTACCAGGTCCGGCTGGTCAGCGCGTCGGGGGAAACCGATCACACCGGTCCGGGCGGTCATGCCTGGCACGACGGGGATGTCGGCACCGAGGCCCAACCGCTGCTGGAACACCTGGCAGCCCTGCCGACCACCCGGGCAGGCGAGATCGCGACCGATTGGGTCGACGAGACCGTCACCTCGGGCATGTTCATCGCCGTCGTCGGCGAGCTGACCGACCTCGACAGGGCGTTCCTGGCCCGGCTGCACAACCGCACCAACGCGTCGTACGCCGTGGTGCTCGGGGTCGACGGCTGGTCCTCGCGCGCGGCGCGCCCGGCGGGCACGGGCCAGCACCACAACGGTGCGACGTCGTGGCTCCAGCAACGCGGGTGGAAGGCTGCCGACCTCGCCCGGGGTGGTTCGCTGTCGATCGCCTGGCAGGAGCTCGGCCGATGAGGTGGGACCCGACGAGGTTGCCGTCGGCGATGCGAACCGCCGCGGCCGCCGGGTTGATGGGCTGGCTCTCGCTGTGGTCCTGGCGCGGACTGGTCGAGCAAGCGCCGCGGTTCCTCTGGCCTGCCCTGTTCGCGGGCATCCTGATCGCCGCGAGCGGGGCCGTCGTCCGCAGCGCTCGGCTGCCCTGGTACGCCGCCCTGATTGCCCAGCTGGTGGTGGTTCTCGCCTGGCTGCACCACCACGCTGGCGTCGGCGGACGGCTCGGAGGCTGGGTACCGACGTCAGCGAGCGCGGGACGGCTCGTCGACCAGATCGGTTCGGGCGCCGCTGCCGTGAACAAGTACCGGTCGCCGATCGGCCCCGGGCACCCGGAAGCACTGCTCTACCTGCTCACCGCCGGCATCCTGGTCCTGCTCGCCGTCGACCTGATCGCGTGCGGTCTGCGGCAGGCTCCGTGGTCGGGACTGCCGGTGATCATCACGGTCACGATCCCGATCACCGTCCTGGACGGTGGTCTGCCGGGGCCGGTGTTCCTCACCACCGGACTGGCCTACGTGATGCTGCTCTCGGTCGCCGAGACCGACCGGATGCTGGCCTGGGGGCAGGCCGTCACCGGCCACCGGCAACGGCCGGGCCAGACCGAGAAGGTCTTCGGCCGGTCCTCTGCGCGCGGACGAGCACTGCAGATCGGCGCCCTGACCACTGCGACTGCCCTGATCGTGCCGATCTTCATCCCGGTCGCGCACGGGTTCCTGGGCCACGGGAAGGGACGGTCCGGCTCGTCCGGCGTCGTCGATCACGTCAGCCTGACCAACCCGCTGGTCAACCTCCGCCGCGACCTCGTCGACGGCGGCCACCTGCCGTTGCTGTACGCCCGGACCGACTCCAGCGACCCGACCTACCTGCGCACCACGGTGCTCGACGACTTCAACGGCACCAACTGGATGCCCTCGACGCGCAACCTGCCGCAGACGAACGTCGCGTCCGGCACGCTTCCGAATCCCGTCGGCACCGCCGCGACGACGACGGCTCCGGGTTCGATGACGACCTGGGACCTGCGCCTCTCGCCGAACTTCACCACGACCTGGCTACCGACGCCGTACCTGACGCAGTCGATCAACATCGACCGCGGTGACTGGCGCTACGCCGTGGACACGATGGACATCGTCGACACCGACTCCGTCGTGCCGCCCGGGGTCGCCTACCACCTGACGGCGATCACCCCCCGCATCGACCCTGCGGCGCTGAACGCCGCGACCGCTGCTCCCGAGGGCATCCAGGGTCCGATGACCAAGCTCCCCACCGGAGTCCCACCCGAGGTCCTCAGGATCGCCCGACAGGTGACCGCAAGCGGAACGACTCTCTACGCCAAGGCGGTGCTGCTGCAGGACTGGTTCCGCAGCAAGGGCGGCTTCACCTACTCGCTGGCCCAGGCACCGGGCAACGGGATGGCGCAGCTGACCAGGTTCATCACCACCGACAAGGTCGGCTACTGCGAGCAGTTCGCCGCGGCGATGGGCATCATGGCGCGTGCGCTCGGGATCCCGACGCGGGTGGTGGTCGGTTTCCTCGATCCGGCGTCGCGCAGCGCGTCCGGCACCTACACCTACACCAGCGATGACCTGCACGCGTGGCCGGAGATCTATTTCCGCGACTCGGGCTGGGTACGGTTCGAGCCGACTCCGTCAGCACGGACCGGGACGGCGCCTCAGTGGACGCTCGGGCTCACCGCCAAGCCGACGCCGGCAACGCCGACGGCCGTGCCCAGCACCGTCAAGCCCCACCCCGTCCCGAAGAAGCTCCCGCCTGCGCAGAATGCCGTGCAAGCGAGCAACGGAGCCAACCACAAGGGGCCCATCCTGGCCGGACTCGCCGTCCTCCTGGTGCTCGGGGCGGGTGTCCCCCGGCTGATCAGGGACACCCAGCGCCGGCGACGGTTGCAACGACGCGACGACGTGCGCGCCGAGGTGAACGAGCTGTGGAACGAGCTGCGGGCCACGGTCATCGATCTGGGGGTGACCTGGCCGCAGGACCGATCGGTGCGCGAGATCGGCCAGACCCTGATCCGGCAGTCGCGGGCCGGCAACGAGGACGCCCAAGCGCTGGAAGACCTGGTCGAGGTCCTGGAACGGGCCCGCTATGCCGGCACCTTCGAGCTCGACGACACCACCCGCACGACACTCCACGCCACCCTGAGCCGGTGGCTGGAGCTGCTCAGCACGGTGCTCGCACCGGGCTCGACGCGGCGCGCCCGCTGGCTGCCCCGGTCCGTGTTCGAACCCCGTGCGGGTGCACTCATCGACATCGACGAGCCGTCGACCAGTCTGACCGAGGTCGGCTAACGAGGCAGTCCGGGACTCAGTAACCCTGGTCGCGGCGGTGCTGCCAGCGCTGCTCCATGCGTTGCATGAACGTGCCGCTCTTGGGCGTTGCCTGGCGCCGGGGCCGACGCGGCCGCTTCGGCTTGGAGGCACGGCCTCCATCGAGGACCTCGAAGCGGTGCGGGTGGTCGTCGAAGTCGAACAGGGCGTCAGCGGACGCGGGCCGCTCGTCGGGAACCCGATGTCCGCGCCAGGCGGCCAGGCCGATCATCGCCGAGGAGAGCATCACCAGGAAGCCGAGCACGCCGAGCCACAGCAGCTCGGACACCGCTCCGCCCATGAGCAGCGCGATGCCGCCGAGGAAGACGACACCGGCAGCAAACGTGCGCATCCGCGCGACCCGGCGAAGGGTTCGTCCCTGCAGCGCAGAGACGAACTTCGGGTCCTCTGCGGCGAGGGCGCGCTCCATCTGCTCGAGCAGGCGAAGCTCCTCTTCCGACAGCGGCACGGCAACCTCCCAACGACTGATGGCACTTCGGGTACGCCACAAGTCTAGGCAGGCTCCGGTAACGGCGGTACCCGAGATCAGGAATTCATAGATTCATCTTCGCCGGCACCGACTCAGGGCCGGCCGCGGGCGAGCAGCGTCGCCGGCCGTACGGCGCCGCCACCGAACCTCGCCGCTGCCGCGTCCACGGCCCGATCAGCTTCGGCCCAGCCGCGCTCGCGCGCGCCGAGCTCGAGCTGCCGTTGCGTCCCGGCACGCGGCCGCAGACCTTCGACCCGTACGCCGACCAGCCTGATCCGGCGCGAGGTCCGCAGCGCCTCGAACAGCCGGATCGCCTCGGAGTGCACCTCGCTGGTGACGTCGGTCGGGTCGACCAGGGTGTGCGAGCGGGTCAGCGTCGTGAAATCGCTGTAGCGCACCCGAATCGCCACGGTCCGTCCCGACAGGCCGGCTCGACGCATCCGGCGGGTGACCCGCGTGGCGAGCCGGAGGAGCTCGCGCCGGATCACGGCAGGATCGGCCGTGTCCCGCGAAAACGTCTCCTCGGCACCCATGCTGCGTTCGGGGTCGTCGTCGGAGCGCCGCGGGACCAGGGTCTTGCGATCGGTGCCCCAGGCAAGCTGGTGCAGGTGCAGGCCCGAGGCCTGCCCGAGCATCTGGCGCAGCGTCGGCAGCGGGATCCGGGCGACGTCGCCCACCGTTTCGAGACCGAGACGATGGAGCCTGGCCCGGGTCTTGGCGCCGACCCCGAACAGCTCGCCCACGTCCAGCGGATGCAGGTAGTCGATGACCCGCTCGGGTGGGATGACGAGCACCCCGTCCGGCTTCGCGCGGCGGCTGGCGAGCTTGGCCACCGAGACGCTGCCGGCCAGACCGACCGAGCAGGTTATCTGCTGCTCGTCATGGATCCGTGCGCGCAGCCACTCGGCGATCTGCAGCGGCGTACCTCGTTCGCGGGTCGATCCGGACACGTCGAGGAACGCTTCGTCCAGGGAGTACGCCTCGACCAGCGGAGTGACCTGGCGGAAGGTCTCCATCACCGAGCGGGACACCGACTCGAACGCCTCGAAGTCAGGCGCCAGGCGGACTGCCTGCGGGCACAGTCGCGCAGCCTCGGTCCCGGACATCCCGGAACGGATCCCGAGACGGCGCGCCGGGTAGTTCGCCGAGAGCACCACACCACGATGACCTCCACCGACGATCACGGGTACGTCGACGAGCTCGGGGTGATCGCGAAGCGCCACCGAGGCGTAGAACGCGTCCATGTCGACGTGGAGCAACGGGCAGTCCAGGGAGCCGTCGTTCACGGTGCCTCGCGGCACGTCGACGTGTCAGCGGGTCGCGAGCGCGTGCAGCTGGGCTGCGAGGGTGCGGAACTCGGGACGGCGCGCGACCGCGCGCTCGAGGTCGAGCAGGCTCTCGACAGCGCCTGGCTCGAGGTCGAGCAGGGAGGACGGGACGACGTCGGTGAACACCCGCACGGCGTGCATCTCGGTGAGCGTGAAGCCTGATCGGTCGAGCAGCTCGGTGAGCTCGTCGTCGTCGAACCGTCGTTCGCCGCTGCTCTCGCCGTCGAGGACCGCGCGCGCCTGGACGAAGTGCCCGGCCATTGCCCGTGCCAGGACGGCAGCATGACGCTGACTGACCAGGAGACTGAGCACTCCCCCGGGGCGCAGCACCGCGGCGATCGTCGCGAGTGCAGCAGCAGGATCATCGACCAGACCGAGCACCTCGTGGCACAGCACCAGGTCAGCCGAGCCGGCTGCCACGAGCTCGGGCAGGGATGCGAGATCACCCTGCTGGCCGGCGATCCGATCAGCCACCCCGTGCTCGGAGGCACGTCGCGCGAGTGCTGCCAGCGCATCGGGGCTCGGGTCGATGACCGTGACCTGATGGCCGAGCTCGGCGACCCGGACAGCAAGTCCACCGGTGCCGCCACCGATGTCGACGACCGTCTGGCCGGCGCGGGAGTCGAGTTGGGCCCGACAGGCGTCCCAGACAACGGCGGTGCGCACCGACGCCCGTCGCTCCAGAGGACGTTCCATGCACCCAACCCTAGAGCAGCCTGCGCTGGCATCGCCCGTCACGCCACCCGGAACGGGGCGTGCCCGGTCAGACCCAGCGCGGTCTCGACGAGGGCGAGAAAGCGGTCGGCGTCGCGCACCAGGTCGTCGGCCTCCCGCTCGGTCACCGCGCGACGGGAGCCGGATTCGGCAGCCGAGCGCTTCTGGGCACCGGAGGCGAAGAACGTCGCCCACTCGGCGAACTCGGGCGCCACCTCGGTCAGCAGCACCCACGCGTTCTTCTGCCGTCGCTTCGCCACCGGCAGGGGCTGGGTCCGGGCGGCGAGCAGGGCCGCCGTCGCACGCAGCGCTGCGACGTGGGCCAGGGCGTAGCGCTGCGGGACGTCGGAACAGGTGATCGCCTCGCGCAGTGACTCGGCGGACCGCTCGAGGTAGGAGTGCGTGGCTGCGGGCAGCTGCAGGTTGTGGGTCATCACGGTGCCTCAGTCCAGCGAACCGGCGAGGCACCAGCGGCCCGCGGCGGGGTCGAAGGCGAGGTCGAAGACGCCGAACCCGGGGTCGTCACTGGTCGCCACGGCACGTCCGCGAGCAGCAGTGACACGCCACACCTCGCGCTCGCGGATCAGCTCGGAACCACCGGGCCGCTCCTCGGGGCGCCGCAACCACCACGCCCCGGTCTCGACCCAGTGCGCGACGATCGAACGCACCTGCCAGAGCCGGCCGCGCCAGAGGAACTGCTGCGGAGCGGCCTCGGCGACGAGCTCCTCATCGCCGGTCGAGAGCAGCACGTCGGAGAAGCTGCCGGGTCCGTCGGGGCCGTAGCCGGGGACCGGACCTTTGCGTACCTCCACCAGGTCGTCGTAACGCCGCACTGTCTTGCTCCTCTCGATCTCGCCGTGTCGTGGATGGGCGAACCCTGTCGGTGCTCCGGTGGAAGATGGGGGTCGAAGTCACCTTCCACCGGAGCGGTGTTCGAACAGGTGTTCGAATGACTCCAAGGTACACCGCCCGACCGACAACCCGTCAAGCCCTCGACCGACCCGGTGGGATACGTTCCGGGCCATGTCCGAGACGACTGGTGCCGACGCCGGAGAACACCCCTCGATCGCGCTCTTCCGCAGCCGCCTGGCCGAGCTCGGCGGCCTGGGTCGGATCGTGGTCCTGCCCGACTCGGTGCACACCGCAGCCCTGGCCGCCGAGGCGCTGGGCTGCGAGGTCGGTGCCATCGCGAACAGCCTGCTCTTCGACGCGGCCGGCGAGGCGATCCTGATCCTGACCTCGGGTGCGCACCGCGTCGATGTCGACAAGGCGGCCGGCCAGATCGGAGTGCCCGAGCTCCGCCGCGCCAAGCCCGAGTTCGTCAAGGAAGCGACCGGGCAGGTCATCGGGGGCGTCTCCCCCATCGCCCACCCGGCGCCGATCCGCACCTTCCTCGACCCGACGCTGGGTCAGTACGACGTGCTGTGGGCGGCAGCCGGCCACCCGGCCGCAGTCTTCTCGACGACGTACGACGAGCTGCTCGCGCTGACCGGGGCCGTCGAGATCGAGGTGAACTGAGGCGTGGAGATCTGGATCAACCCCTCGTGCAGCAAGTGCCGCTCCGCCAAGGCCGAGCTCGATGCCGCCGGGATCGCCTACAGCGAACGTCGCTACCTCGAGGATCCGCCGACGACCGGCGAGCTCGCCGAGGTGCTCGAGCGGATGGGCCTGGACCCGTGGCACATCGCGCGTGATGCCGAGACCCGGGCGGCCGGGATCGACCTGCCTCGCGATGCGGCCCACCGCGACGACTGGATCGCAGCGATGGTGGCCGATCCGCGCACGATCCAGCGACCGATCATCACGGCAGCCGACGGCACCACCGTGGTCGGCCGCGATCCCGCCACGCTGGACGGGATCATCGAGCACGAACGCGGCTGAGCGCAGCAGTCAGGGCGTGCCGTACAGGCCCTTGCTGTACTGCTCTCCGTAGTACTCGTCGAGCTCGGCCAGGCTCATCCCGGTCTGCTCGGTGGTGTGCGCGATCACCGCGCGTCGGGGCACGACGGCGTCGGGATCCCACGTCTCGGGGTCCCAGAGGCCCGAACGCAGGAAAGCCTTGGAGCAGTGGCTGAAGACCTCGTCGATGCTGACCACGACTGCAAGCACCGGTCGGTGCCCCTGCACGACCAGGTCGTCGAAGAACGGGGCGTCGGCGACCAGGCGAGCCCGGCCGTTGATCCGCAAGGTGTCGCCGCGTCCAGGGATCAGGAAGTTGAGCCCGACGTGCGGGTTCTCGAGGATGTTGCGGTAGCCATCGGCACGCCGGTTGCCGGGTCGTTCGGCGATCGCGATCGTCACGTCGTCCGGCACGTGCACGAGGTGCCCGGCAGGATCGCCCTTGGGCGACGCGTCGCAGTCGCCCGTGGTCGCGGACGTCGCCATCACGCAGAACGGCGAGGAAGCCAGCCACGCTCGGTCCAGCTCGTTGAGCGCCGTACGCACCTTGTCGCGCACGCGCGGGATGGGCTCACCGAGCAGCGCGACGAGCGTCGCCACGTCGGTGATCTCCTGCCAGGCCTCGCCCATGCTTGGAACGTACGTCAGGACCGGCCCAGCCCGCGAATGGTTTGCCTCCGGCCAGCGGACCCGACCCCTAGGGTGTGCGCATGGCGCGTGTGGTGGTGATCGGCGGCGGGTTCGGCGGCCTGGCAAGTGCGGCCCGGCTCGCCAAGCTCAACCACGAGGTGACCCTCGTCGAGCAGGAACCCCGGCTCGGAGGCGCGATGGCCTTCGTCGAGAAGGACGGCTTCCGCTGGGATGCCGGCCCGACGAGCACGCTGCTGCCGGCGGTGATCCGCGACTTCTTCCGCAAGTCCGGCCGGGCCGCCGAGAAAGAGATCGACCTGGTCCCGGTCGAGCCGGTCGCCCAGCACCGGTTCGCCGACGAGACCGTCCTCGACCTGCCCGGAGGCAGCCGGGCGGCCCAGCTCGAAGCGGTCGACGCCGCCCTCGGCCCAGGAGCCGGCGCGCGCTGGGTCAGCTATGTCGACGACTTCGCCGAGGTGTGGGAAGCCCTGCGCAAGGACTGGTTCGAGCGACCGTGGTCCGCTGACCACGCGCCCAAGCAGACCCGCGCGCTCCTGGAAACCCGGCTGACCCTGCAGAAGATGGTGGCCAAGGAATTCAAGGACGCACGGCTGCGCGACCTGGCCCTGCACGCCGCCAGGTTCGAGGGCCACGACCCGCGCAACGTCCCGGCCTGGGTGGGAGTCTGGTCGTACGTCGAGCAGAACTTCGGGGCCTGGACGATCCCCGGCGGGATGGGCCAGCTGACGGGCGTCCTGGCCGACCGGCTGGCCACCCGCGGCGTCACGGTGATGACCTCGACGACGGCCGAGGACCTCGTCGCCGAATCCGGTCGCGTGGTGGCTGTCCGCACCAGCGCCGGGGAGGTGGCTGCCGACGTCGTGGTGGTGGCGATCGATCCGCGTCGTCTTCCGACGCTGGCCGACCACGTGGCCCGCACGATGCCCGTGATCCCGCCCGTGATGTGCCACCTGGGCATCGTGGGCGAGGTGCCCGAACTGCCTCACGAGGTCGTCATCCATGGCGATCCGTCGCTGGTGGTGCGGACCAACGGCACCGCACCCGAGGGTGCGCACGCGTGGTCGGTGCTGGGCCGCGGACGGCTCGCCGAGGACATCGTCAACGCCTTGCAGCGTTCCGGGATCCGGGTGCGCGACCAGGTGGAGGTGCGGGTCGACCGGTCACCCCGCGAGCTGGTCGCCGACTGGAACGGATCGCCGCAGGGGGTGCTGTGGCAGGGCCGCGGGACCCTGCGGCACCGGATGGGGACGACCTCACCGATCACGGGCGTCTACCTGGCGGGTGCGCACACGACCCCGGGTGCAGGGCTCCCGAGCGTCGGACTGTCGGCTGCCCTCGTGGCCCAGGTGGTCGGCCCCGCAGGTTAGGCGTGGACTGCCAGGGCGCTGTAGATCTCCCGGGTCGCCTTGGAGCGGTTGAGCGTGTAGAAGTGCAGGCCCGGCGCACCCCCGGCGAGGAGGTCGTCGCACAGCTCCGTCGCGATCCGGATGCCCTCAGCGCGGACCGCCTCCGGGTCCTCGGCCAGCGGTTCGATCCGGGCGAGCACCTCGTCGGGCATCTCGCGCCCGGACAGCTCGACCATCTTCTTCATCGAACCCAGCCCGAGGATCGGCATGATGCCTGGGATGATCGGGATGTCGACGCCTGCGGCCTGGGCACGTTCGACCAGTCCGAAGTAGTCCGAGGCGCGCAGCACCATCTCGGTGATCGCGAACTCGGCCCCGGCGTCGTACTTGGCGCGCATCACCTCGACGTCGGCGTCGATGCTGCTCGCATCGCGGTGCCCCTCGGGGAACATCGCCACACCGACGGCGAACTCGTTGCGGCGCTTGACCAGTTCGACCAGGTCGGCCGCGTAGTCGACGCCACCTTCGGTGGAGACCCACGGCGTACCGGGTCCGCCGGCCGGGTCGCCGCGCAGGGCGAGCACGTTGGCCACCCCGGCTTCGGCCAGCGAGTCGAGGATCTCGCCGAGCTCGGTCACGGTGTGGCCGACGCAGGTCAGGTGCGCCATCGGTGTCATGGAGGTCTCGCGCGCGATCCGGCCGGTGATCTCGATCGTCCGGTCGCGGGTGGTGCCGCCGGCTCCGTAGGTCACCGAGACGAAGGTCGGCCGGAGGTCCTCCAGCTCGCCCAGCGAACGCCAGAGGACTTCCTCACCTGCCGCGTCCTTCGGGGGAAAGAACTCGAAGGAAAAGGAGCGCATCCCCGATGCCAGCAGGGTTGCGATGCTCGTAGGTCGTCCCGTCGCCATGGCGCCGAGGATACGAGGGATACGCTCCCGGCGTGACTGAGTCTCACGAAGTCGTCGTCCCGACGGGCATCGCCGTCTGGGACCCCGCGGACTTCCGCGCCGGCATCGAGGGATGCGTCCAGTCCTTCGTCGACGACCAGGCCTCCTGGCTCGCCGACCTCGGCGAGGACGCCCAGCGCCTCATCGAGCACGCCCGGATCAGCGTCTCCGGCGGCAAGCGCTTCCGGGCCGCTTTCTGCTGGTGGGGACACCAGGCTGTCGCCGAACCGGGCGACCCGGTGGCGTTGCTACGCGCCTGCGCCTCGCTCGAGCTGCTGCACGCGAGCGCGCTGGTCCACGACGACTACATGGACGCCTCCGACGTACGACGCGGGCGACCGGCCACGCACCGCGCCTTCGAGGAGCTGCACCGCGAGCGTCAGTGGAACGCCAGTCCGCAGCAGTACGGCGCCTCGGCCGCCATCCTGCTCGGCGACCTGCTGCTGTCCTGGTCCGACGAGCTGCTGCGCACCTGCGGGCTGCCGGCCGATCGGGTCCTGGAGGCACTGGGCTACTTCGACCTCACCCGTTCCGAGGTCGTGACCGGCCAGTTCCTGGACGTCTCGGCGCAGGCGCGCGGGACCACCGATGTCGACGTCGCGATGCGCGTCCTGCGCTACAAGTCGGCGAAGTACTCGATCGAACGCCCGCTGCACATCGGCGCAGCACTCGCCGGGGCCGGACCCGCGGTGATCGACCAGCTCTCCCACTTCGGCCTGCCGCTCGGCGAGGCGTTCCAGCTGCGCGACGACCTGCTCGGCGTCTTCGGCGACCCCGAGGTCACCGGCAAGCCGGCCGGCGACGACCTGACCGAGGGCAAGCGCACCGTGCTGATCGCGCTCGCCCTGGACGGTCTCGGCGCCGAGGATCGCGCCCACCTCGACAGCAGCCTCGGCCGACCGCTGGCCGATGCCGAGGTAGTCGAGCTGCGCCGCATCATCGATGCCAGCGGTGCGCACGAGCAGGCCGAGGAGATGATCTCAGGCCTGACCAGAAGCGCCCTGGATGCGCCGGGGGCCGGCGACCCCCGGGACGAGGCCCGGGACGTGCTGCGCGAACCG
>JACXTT010009260.1_pt1 | contig 13473 bp, 10 predicted proteins | sample 9270951 | NCBI WGS metagenome assembly JACXTT01 (sample SAMN15532306, study PRJNA645909) | rock metagenome | isolation source: weathered quartz diorite | place: Puerto Rico | collected 2017-06-21
GCGGCCTGCAGGCGCCAACCGCGGACGCGGCGGCCGCCGTCACGCTCCTCCAGCGCGCGCTCCAGGACTCGATCGAAGCGGACCGCCACTACCGGGACGGCTTCCTGGCCGTCACCAACGCGCGATGTCCGGTTCCGCACAACCAGGACTTCCGGCTCGCCTCGGCGATGGACGCGCGGGCGACGAAGGCCAAGCAGCAGTTCGTCAAAGCGTTCAACCCGCTCGCGAAGCGCTTCGGCCGCCGAACCTGGACGGCCGACCAGTACTGACACGAGCAACCCACGTAACCGTCGGCGCGGTCCTCGCTTCGTGTTAGGGACGGCGTGGCTGGCCGGCGAGCTGTTCGAGCAGGTTCCGCATGAAGCGCTGGAGCCGTCGGTTGGGTGGATACTCGTCCCGTGACACCATGATGTGGTTGAAGCGTCGCGCGTAGCCGTCGAGGCCCCAGCTGAACTCGATCGATCCCGCCGCGAACACCGTCGCCCCCGACGGGGCGGTATAGCGGGTGGCGTCGGCGTTGGTGGAGACGAAAGCGTGCGCGCGCTCCCATGGCGTGGCGCTGGGCTCAGCCTCGCCTTGGTAGTGGAAGAGGACGGTCGGTTTCAGCGAACAACCGGGCTCGATCGCGTCCCACTCGTAGCCGACAAGGCCGCGGAGAGTGCTCGAAGGCGTCAAGCCCGTGCCCGCGAGCCAAGCGTCCTGCAAGGCGCTGGCGGTGACGGCATAGTCTCGAGAGTGCGCGAAGGCGCCAGCCGAGCTTCCCGGTTCGAGGCCGTCGTCGACCCACCCTCCTTGCCATGCGACGCCGACGAGTTCGCACTCGGATCGGGCGGGTGAGAGGTCGCGAAAGAGCGGTTGCTTGAGGATCGCTCGCCGATCCTGCTCGAAGCTGACGCTGTGGTACACGTCGTTGCCGCCGATGAACGCGAGGTTGACGCCTGCGTCGCGCGCCTTCACGAGCCCGTCTTCCATGCCGGTCGTCCAGTATTCGCTGTGGCCTGCGACGATGAGCAGGCGGTGCCGGAGCAGCTGCGCCGGATCACGGTCGACGTCGACGTCGGTCGTGTAGGAGACGTCGTACCCATGCCGCTCGAGGAAGCGGACAAGCGGGTATTCGTAGTAAAACGGCGACTGCGACGAGCCGGTCGCGTACGGCCGGTCGAACGAGACACGGTCCGCTCGCCGGCCGTCCGGCCCGGTGTAGAGGCTCGTGCCCCCGTAGTCGTTGTAGGCCTGCCACGTGTCGACCGGAGCCTGGACGAGGATCGCCGATCGATCACCGTCTGGACCGCGGACGATGAACGGGACGATCGCTGCCTTGCCCCGCTCCGCTCCCGAGGTCACCACGAGCTCGGCCAGGTAATAGCCGCTCATCCAGTCGCGAGTGCCCGGCAGGCTGTCCGTTACGTGCCAATGTTCCTGCACCTCACCGCCCAGCGACCAATCCGGGCTGGCGGAGGGCTGGGTTTGGCCGAGCCGCGACCCGGCGCAGGAGGGCAGGCAAGCCACCAGCCGGCCACCCTTGTCCTGATACCAGCCGAGGCGGTAGACCTCGACGCGATAGCGGACGCCGACCGCCGTCGACACGGCGAGCTCGAGCCGGGCACCGGGCGCGACGCTTGCGGTGACGCTGTAGCCGGCGATAACCGTGGACTGAGCCACCGGCACCTGCCAGCTCGTGCTGCCAGGCCGCGCGTTCTCACGCTGCATCGGATCGAAACGCGCCGAGAGGGCCAACGACTCGCCCGCCCATGCGAGTAGCGCAAGCATCCCACAACACCCGAGGAGCCATAGCCGACGGCGAGTTCCCGCACACCAGCCTGACGGCCGGCGGAACCTACACGCGTCCTGCGGTGTCCCGCGTCGTCGCCGCATATTTCCTCTCCCCGCTGTACGAACGCGTGTGCAGCTACCAGGGATCGTAGGCGATCAACGAGCGGTCTGCGTGGACACACCGACGACTGACCGGGGACTGAGACTTGACTGTCGGGCTCGTGGTGAGCGGACTCGAACCGAGACCCCGCTAGAATCCTGGCCTCGCCGACGTAGCTCAGCTGGTAGAGCACATCACTCGTAATGATGGGGTCCCCGGTTCGAGTCCGGGCGTCGGCTTCTCTGATTTGCAGGGGTTTTTTGAACACTCCGGTGGGATGGTCCGAAGTTGAGGGCCTACCGGGGGTCCACCGGATTAGACACAGCGGCCCTCGCGTGATTCGAGATTCGCTCTGCATGGAACGCCAAGCCAAGCCTCCAGTCCTATCGATCTGAGGCCCGCCAGCCCCACGCGACCGCCTCCGTGCACACCCTTTCGACGACTCACTCAGCTGCGCGGTCCCGGATCCCAATGGACGACGCCGCGTCTTGGGACTTTTAATCCCAAGGTCGCTGGTTCGAATCCAGCACGGCCCATCAGAAAGCACTGCAACTCGCTATTTGCGTACTGGCTGCCAGCTCCTTGGGCGATGGTGGGAGTACGGGTCGAATACGAAGGGTCAGACGGCGAAGGCGCCTTCCATCCTGGCGGCTTGGAGTTTCCGCTCGGCGCGTTCGAAATGGCCGTAGATGTCGGTCGTCACCTTCAGAGACTGACCAAGGTGCCGGGAGAGCCAGGTGACCTGGGTGCCGCTCTCGAGCGCGCGCTTGGCGAACGTGTGTCGAAAGCTATGGAACGTTCGCTTTTCCTGCGTCGGCCCGATGCGCTGGACGTTCGCGGCGGCCATCGCCGGGTACAGCTGCCGCTTGAGCAGGATCGTTGGTGAGAGGAAGCCCAGGTCGTGATCGCAGAAGACCAGGCTGTCAGCGCTGGCATCTTCAGATTGGTCACGTGACGTTCGAGCAGCTTGACCACGTCTGAGATCAGGTCGACGTCTCGCCGCTCCCGGTTCTTGGGTCTGCCAAGTTGGCCGCCGGTGAAGCTGTGCCGAACACGCACGACCGCCTGTTTGAGGTCGACGTCGCCCCATCGGAGTGCGAGTAGTTCCCCCTGTCGCATTCCGGTCTTGAGGGCAGTGAGGCACAACGTGCGGTACGGCTCATCGCAGAGGTGTTCGAAGAGACGCGGCAGCTCCTCGTTCTCAAAGTAAGCCGCTTCCTTCCGCTCGGGCCGTGGTCTCTGCGCCGGAGGCAGCTCGCGAACTGGGTTCGCATCCCGCAAATCGGTAGTAGATGGCTGCTTGCAAGCACGCCCCCAGCACCCTCAGGTGTTTGGCCACGAGTCGAGGCCGAGCAGCCGTTCTCGCGCAAAATCCCGTTGAAGCGGGCTATGTCCTCTGGTCCGATCCGCCGCACTCGCCGTCCTCCGAACGTGTCCTTGGCGTGGGTGATCGTAGACCGGTACGAACCATGGTTGTGGGCTTGCGTTCAAGCGAGGCGAGCCAGCGGTCCGCCCACTCCATGAAGCCAACATCCGGCTGAGACCTGTAGTCGCCCTCATCGGCGGCGGCCGCAACTCGCTGCGCTGCCAGCTCGGCTTCGTGCCGGTCTCGGCCGACGGCTTCCTTGTGGCCTCAGGACTTGCCCCGATGGGCCTCTCTATTACGTCGTTGTCCGTGAAGGGGCGAATGCGCACAATCAGCCTCCGGAGACAAACCTTTACGCGCACCTGTACGCACAGACGTTGTCTGTACAGGCACTAGGCCGCCGCAAACGCAATAAATGGCACAGAGCCGACGCACCATTCAGCGTCCAACTCGACCATTCGACCAGGCTTGGATCGAGAGCACTCAACAAGCCCCGAGTAGCGCGCCGTCGCGCGCCCACCCACGCGGCGTGAATATGAGCCAGGCGCTTCCTCGGGCGTTGCGTGCCGGACGGACTAACCGGAGCTCTTAGGTCGCCGGCCGCGACGCGCAACCTGGCCACCGGCCAACTTCTCTGCGTCAGTATCCGTCAGATCAAGCTCTCGCGAGCCGCGTCGAGCGTCCGCAACGTGATCCGAACCGTCGCTCCCTTTCCCTCAGGAATCTCGACGCCGGACACGTCGGAAATGCGAATCGTCTTCCGCGCCATTCAAACGTCCGTCCTGTAGCTGACAAGACGGGACATACATAGTTGATTCAAGGCGGAGCCCAAGGTACAGAACCATTGACTTCTCCATCTGTTGGAAGAGCCGCGGATATCCCCAGCCTCTGTGGCACGCGCGAGCCGTCAGAGACGTCTTCGCAGGTGCAGTGCCGGGAGTTCCAGATCCCGAGCGTCAACTGATCGTCCGTGTGGACGTGTTCAGGAGATGGTGTAGGCGTCTACGCCGGCCGCACCAAATACTGAGATGAGGGTTCGGGAACTCACAATCTCGGCGCTACTCGACCGCGACGAGACGCTCGTCGAGGACGGGCTCCCGGAGCGCTACGGTCCCGCCACCGGGCGCGCGTAAGAGGGATCCTTCCTCGTACCAGCTGTCGGGCACGTGGTGGCCCCAGAATGTCCTGCGTCTTGAGTCGGACGCGCTCCAGCGGAGCGGCAGGTGGTCGGGGTCACCGGTGTAGTAGTCACCGGTGTAGAGCTCGATCCGGTGCCCATCGGGGTCGCGCAGGTAGACGAAGAACGCGTTCGAGACCCCGTGGCGCCCGGGCCCGCGCTCGATCACGGTTTCCCGGCGATGCCCTGCGAGGATGTCGCAGAACCCCGTGATCGCCGCTGTCTCGTTGGTCGTGAACGCGAAGTGATGCATCCGGGGGCCGTGACCGGTGGTCAGCGCGACGTCGTGGACCGTCTGCTTGCGGTAGAGCCACACCGCGACGAGGCGATCGTCGACATCGCTTGCGAAGTACTCGGAGCAGCGGAACCCGAGCTGACGGTAAAGCTCGAACCCCTGGGTTGCGTCCGGCACATAGAGGTTGACGTGATCCGCCCTCATGACCCGCGCACCGTGGTACAGGTCATAGCGCTGCAGCAGGCACTCGGCCTGATCCATCTCATGGAAGAACTCGATCGGGAACCCGAGTGGATCGTGCAGCCGGATCGCCGGCCCCTGACCAACTTCTCCGCGCTCCACGCGCCGCGACTCGCAACCGAGTGTCGCATATGCGTCGGCGACCGCATTGAGGTCGTCCGGCGTGCGTACCCGGTACGCGATGTGGTCGACGAGCGGCTCGGGGCCGGCCCGCAGGACGAGGCTGTGATGCAACCGCTCCTCATAGCCGCGGAGGTAGATCGCGTCCGAGGTCTCCGCCGTCGGGACGAGGCCGAGCATGTCGACGTAGAACTCCCTCGACGCAGCAAGGTCGGACACGACCAGCTCGACGTGCGCGAAGCGCAGGATATCGAAGGGCGGTGTGATCCAGTCGGTGTTCAACTGTCCTCTCCATCGTGAACCCCGAGCCGCGTGATTGGGTGCTCGCCGAGAGCGACGTGGATGGTCTCGAGCTCGCAGTAGAACTCGAAGCTGTAGTACCCGCCCTCGCGGCCGATGCCGCTCTGCTTCATCCCCCCGAAGGGCGTGCGGAGGTCGCGGACGTTCTGTGAGTTCACCCATACGAGGCCGGCGTCGATCGCCTGGGCAACCCGATGGGCTCGACTGAGCTCGTTCGTCCACACGTAGGCCGCGAGCCCGTACTCGGTGGCATTGGCGAGCCGGATCCCCTCGGCCTCGTCCGCAAACGGCGTTGCCACGAGCACGGGCCCGAAGATCTCCTCGCGGAAGACGCGCATCTCGGGCGTGACGTCGGCGAACACCGTGGCCTCAAGGAAGTTGCCGCTGGAGAGATCGGCAGGGCGCTTGCCGCCCGCGAGGCAGCGGGCACCCTCGGCGACGGCCGAGTCGAGATAACCGCTGACGCGCTCGTGGTGCTCCGGCCGGATGAGCGGGCCGAGCTCGGTCGCCTCGTCGAACGGGTCGCCGACGCGAATGTTACGCGCCCGCTCCGCGACAGCCTGGACAAGATCCTCGTAGATCGGAGCTTGGGCGATCAGCCGCGACCCGGCGGTGCAGCGCTGTCCGTTCATCGTGAATATCTGAGCGACGACGGCGTCGACGGCGCGGTCGAAGTCCGCGTCGGCGAAGACGACGACGGGTGACTTGCCGCCGAGCTCGAAGGAGTAGCGCTTGAGCGTCGAGGCGCCGTTGGCCATGATCGCCGACCCCGTCGCCGACTCGCCGGTGAACGACACGAGGTTGACGCCTGGATGCGCCACGAGCGAGGCGCCGGCCGTCTCGCCGAACCCGTGCACGACGTTGAACACGCCTGGCGGCAACCCGACCTCGTCCAGCAGCGCGGCGAGGCGGGTGGCGGTCAGCGGCGACCATTCGGCCGGCTTGAGGACGATTGTGTTGCCGGCGGCGAGGCACGGCGCGATCCGCCAGGTCGAGAGCATCAGCGGCGCGTTCCAGGGCATGATCAGCGCGGCCACGCCGACGGGCTTATGGACGGTGTAGTTGAGAAAGTCGTCGCCGACCCGGTAGGCCTGCCCCGATAGTTCCTCGATCGACCCGGCGAAGAAGTCGAAGTTCTCGGCGGCACGTGCGGCGAGCCCCCGCATCTGGGCGATTGGAAGGCCGATGTCGAGGCACTCCAGGCCGATGAAATCCGCTGCGTGGTCTCGGATCGCCGTCGCGATCCTCCGCAGCACGGTTGCCCGCTCCCGGGCGCCGAGACGGGGCCACGGACCCTCGTCGAACGCCCGTCGCGCCGCGCCGACGGCGTCGTCTACATCTGCGGCCAGGCCCTCGGCGACCTCGGTGATCGCGAGGTTGGTTACCGGGTTCAGCGTCGCGAACGCCGTGGCTCCACGCCCCGGCCGAAACTCGCCGCCGATGTAGTGCAGCTGCGGACCAACGTGCACGTCACCGGCGGACGGCACAGCCCCGGGCGAAGCCTGGCTCATGCCCGCACGGCGTCGCGCTCGAGCAGGCCCGTCTGGACGAGGAGCTCCGTGATCCTATCGCGGTTCTGCGCCGAGGGCGTCGCTAGCGGCGGCCGCACCGCGCCGCAGCCGAGCACTCCGAGCTGCTCCATCGCCCACTTCACCGGTCCTGGATTCGTCTCCACGAAGGCCAGGTCGACGAGCGGGTGCAGCTCGTAGTGCAGCCGCACCGCCTCGCCGAAGTCGCCCGCGACGAAGGCGTCGTAGAGGGCGACGCACGTTTTCGGGGCCACGTTCGCGACGCAGCTCAGATGGCCGACGCCGCCGATCGCGAGCATCGGGTAGCAGAGGAGCTCGATGCCGCAGTAGACGAGGAAGTCCCGGCCGCACTCGGCGAGCACATACGACGCGTGCTCGAAGTCACGCGTCGTCTCCTTGATGCCGACGATGTTCTCGTGTGCTCGGCGCAGCCGTCCCACCGTCTCCGGTGCGATGTCCACCGCCGTCCGAACGGGCACGTTGTAGACGACGATCGGCAGGTCGGGGAACTCACGCGCGACCGCCGAGTACCACTCGAACAGGCCCTGCTGCGTCGGCCGGCTGTAGTAGGGCGTGATCACGAGCACGGCGTCCGCGCCGAGCGCTTCTGCCTTCGCCGTCAGCCGCAACGTCTCTTCGAGATGGGTGCTGCCGGTCCCGGGGAAGAACGGAACCCGGTCGTCGACCGTCCGCGCCGCGACCTCGAGCACCGCCTCGCGCTCCTCCAGGGACTGCGTGCTCGGCTCACCCGTCGAGCCGTGCACGGAGATGCCGTGCGAGCCGGACTCGATCTGCCACTCGATCAACTTCGCAAGCGCGTCGAGGTCGACGGCGCCGCGCTCGTCGAACGGCGTCACGACGGGCGCGATCGAGCCTCGGATCCGGGCCGGATCGGAGCGGAACCTCATTCGCTTTCCACCGTCTCGTGCACGAGACCAGTATCCGCCTGCCGCGCCGCGCGCCAGGCCTCGTACTCGCCGCGCCGCTCCTCTGCAAGCGGGAAAAGACCGCGGATGCTCTCACCCGCGTCCACCCGCTCGAAGGCGAACTGCTCGACCAGCTCCTGCTCGGCGGCGTCGCGCGCGATCTCCTCGGCCAGCTGGGCGGGCACGACCACCACGCCTTCCGCGTCGCCCACGATCACGTCTCCCGGCAGGACGAGCACGCCGCCACAGGCCACGGGCACATTCGCCTCCAGCGGGTAATGGAGCAGGCCGAGCACGCTCGCGTGTGGCACGCGGTAGTAGGTCGGAATGTCGAGGGCGCCCACGGCCGGGCTGTCGCGAAGCCCGCCGTCGGTGACGATCCCGGCCGCGCCACGGCGCAGCGCCCGCTGCGCCAGGATGTCACCGATCGTCCCTGCTCCTTCCTCGTTACGCGCGTCGATCACGAGCACCTCGCCGGGCGAGATGCTCTCGATCGCCGACTTCTGTGCGTTCAGCTCGCCCGTAGCGGCCTCGACGACGTCCTCGCGCACCGGCACGTAGCGCACCGTGTGCGCGATGCCGACCATGCGCAGGTCGGGCCGGGTCGGCCGCAGCCCCGCGATGAAGGGGTTCCTGATGCCGCGCCGCTGCAGCTGCGTCGTCAGCGTAGCCGTCGAGACCTCGCGCAGCATTACGAGCACACTCTCCGGGACGACCGTCGAGCGCGGTGCGCTGACACCGAGCGCGGCCGCACGCATCTCGGCGCTCACCTTCGGCATCGCACCGATCGGCTCGAGCAGCGCGTCGTCCTCGACGACCGTGTTGCTGATCCTGCCTACGCCTTCGATCTCAACCTCGACGACATCGCCGGGAGCGAGTGGGCGCGAGTTCGCAGGCGTGCCCGTGAGGATGACGTCACCCGGCTCGAGGGTCATAAAGCGGGCCAGATCCGCGATCAGAACCGCGAACGGGAACAACAGGTCGCCCGAGTGCCCTTTCTGCACGAGCACCCCGTTCACGAACGTGCGCAGAGTCAGGTCGTCGAGGCACAGGTCACCGGCGGGAACGAGCCGGGGACCGATCGGCGTGAAGCCGTCATGCCCCTTCGCCAGCACATTGGAGCCGCGATCGGCCCACCGCAGGTCGTAGACCCCGAGATCGTTTGCGGCCGAGATCCAGCCGATGCAGCCTTCGGCCTCGGCGATCGAGACACGGCGCGCAGCGGTTCCGATGATGAGCGCAATTTCGCCCTCATAGCAGAGGAGCTCGCAGCCAGGCGGGCGCACGATCGGGTCGCCGTTTCCCGACAGCGACGAAGGCGGCTTGAGGAAGTACGACGGCGACGCAGGCACGCGGCCGCGCTCCTCGGCACGGCTCCTGTAGTTGAGGTGCACCGCCACGATCTTCGACGGGCTCAGGTCAGACATTCGCACTATACGGTTATCGTATATGATCGTCGAGTGGGCGAACAAGCGGCGCTGCGTCCATGTGAACTCAACAAGCAAAATCTCTGTTCGATCGAATCGTAACGACGCTCGCCCTTGGGGAGGGATACATAGCGGCACTTACTGCCACGGAGCTCGGTACCGCGTCCCCTCGCAGGCATCTCGAGAGATCAATTGTGCGTGGTCATCTAGAGGATCAGGTCGATGTTCTGGCTTTCGATCCCGCGAAACGTGATTCCCCCACTGTGATCAAGCAAGCGATCGAACGTGTATTGCGTTGAGTGACGCCGACCACCGTGTCGGCGCAATCCCCTGGTATCCGCTCAAAGGAGAGGATAAGCAAATTCGTCGACTCTGCTGGGTTGCGAGCACACAGCCAAGCGAGACTACGGTGCGCCCGAGCGTGCTCTGCGGGCGTCGAGGGGAAATTCTCGCCGAGGAAGGATCACATATGATGTGTTATATCATCTTGAGTAGGGCGTCCGAAGTACGGGACTTGAAGGACTCGACGGCCGATCTCTCGACACACGCTTCTGCCCGTCGCGAGATCACTAGTCCAGCCGTGGATCCGGGGGCCAGCCCGGTGCGAGCATCGACGGCGAGCACATGACGTCGCACCGGCCTTGCAGGGTCGAGTCACAGGTGACAGCCCGGCCACGCCTCCTCCTTGGGGTGCTCTTGATGGTTGGCGGCAGCTACGGACTCATGCAGTCGCTCGTGGTGCCGGCGCTACCGACCTTGCAACGCGAACTGCGTACGAGCGCAACGGGCGTCGCGTGGGTGTTCACGTCCTTCCTGATTGCAACCTGTGTCGCGACACCACTTGCCGGGCGCCTCGGCGATCTGCTCGGCAAGAAGCGACTTCTCGTTGCAGTTCTGATCGGCCTGGCGGCGGGTACCCTGCTTGCAGCGCTGTCTCATTCGCTGCCTCTAATGATCTGCGGGCGGGTCATCCAGGGCTTCGGCGGTGCGGTCTTCCCGCTCGCGTTCGGGATCATCCGCGACGAGCTTCCTAAAGAGCGCATCTCCGGTGGTATCGCGCTGATGACCGGTGTGCTCGGCATGGGTGGCGTCATCGGCATCGTGCTCGCCGGCCCCATACTCGACCACCTCTCGTATCACTGGCTGTTCTGGGCGCCCTTCTTGGTCATCGTCGTGTCGCTTGTAGCAACCGTCTTCGTCGTCCCCGAATCTCGAATTCGGGCGGCGGGCTACCTGAGCTGGCCAGCCGCCGCGCTCTTCTCCTCGTGGCTCGTGTGTCTGCTCTTCGCAGTCAGCAAGGCCCCGGACTGGGGTTGGGAATCGGCGAGGTTCCTTCTGCTTGTCCTCATAGCCGCGCTGCTCGTGGCTGCGTGGCTCCAAGCCGAGCGGTGGGCGCGACATCCGTTCGTCGACTTGCACGTGCTCTTTCGCGGAAGAACGTGGACGGCGAACATCGCGGCAGTTTTCCTCGGCTGGGGAATGTATAGCGGCTTCGTTCTGATCCCGCAGTATGTCGAGGCGCCGACATCGACTGGGTACGGCTTCGGGCTCTCGGTCACGAAAGCGGGACTGTTCCTTCTGCCCTGGACCGCCGCACAGCTGATTGCGAGCCCGGTGAGTGCGCGCATGTCGACGCGCAGCGGGTCGAAGCGGCCGCTCGTCTCCGGGTCAGTCGTCGGTACGGCGGGGTTCGCCTTTCTGCTCGTCGAGCACGCCGCGGAGTGGGAGCTGCTCGTCGCCTCAGGCATGATCGGTGCCGGCGTCGGCCTGGCCTTCTCATCGCTAGCGAATCTCGTCGTCGAGACGGTCCCACAGACGGAGACAAGCGTGGCAACGGGCGTCAACATCATCGCGCGGACGATCGGCGGGGCAGTTGGGACGCAAGTGGGCGTGAGCGTCGTCGCGGCAACGCTCACTGACTCCGGCTTTGCGGCGCGCGAGGGCTATGTCTGGGTCTTCGGCGTCTCCGCGGTCGCGCTTGCCCTCGCCGCGATGACGGCGTTACGCGCTCCTGCAAATGCACCCGTGGTCACTACGTCGACACCGCAGCTCTCCCACGAGCAATCAGTGTCCACTTAGACGCTGACGAGGGAAGCAAGTGCGCGCCATTCCTGACGCGGAAGGCGTTCTGGCCCAGGGACGACCAGGCGCAAGCAGACATGGTCGGCTCCGGCTCTGCGGTACTCGGCAATGCGCTTGGCGATCTGCGAAGTCGATCCGAACGCGTAGAGAGCGTCGATCAGCTTGTCACTCCCGCCGCCTGCAAGATCGTCGTCCGTGAAGCCAAGCCGCTTCCACGTATTCGTGTAGTTAGGCAGATTCAAGTACGTCTCGAGATCCCGACGTGCCCGCACCCGGCATTCGTCTGCATCGCCCCCCGGGATGACGGTGAGCTCCTGGGCAAGTAGCGCCCCGGGACCGATTACCGTCCGCACCATGTGCGTGTGGGTTGAGGGGACAAGGAACGGGTGGACGCCGTCGGCGCGTTCTGCGGCGAGGGCGAGCATCTTCGGCGCCAGGGCCGCGAGCACCCGCGGATGCCGAGCGCCCGCGGACGGGGCCGCGTCGAGCATGTCGAGGTACCCGCGCATGGCGGTCAGCGGCCGGGCGTAGCGACCGGGATTGCCCACGTCCACGATCGACGCGTGGCTGATCCCGAGCCCGAGCAGGAAGCGCCCTGGAAATCGGCGGTCGAGGTCGCTCTGTGCCGCGGCCACCTCGCCGGCCTGATGCATCCAGACATTCACTATGCCCGTGGCGACGACGACGTGCCGTGTCGCCTCGAGGAGGGATTCGACGGCCTCGAACACGGGACCTCCAACGTCCGGTATCCAAAGCGCATCGAACCCGAGCTCTTCGAGTTCGGCCGCGGCCTCGACCGCCTCGTCGGGGTCACCGAACCGGAGCTCGCGGCTCCAGATCCCGAGTGGACCCAACCTCACGCGTGACCCCACACGTCCGTCGCGACCTCGACCACGAGCTCGAGTTTGCGACGCTGTGCATCCCAGGTGATGTCGTTGCCCTCCGCGTTCGACCCGAAACCGCACTGTGTGGACAGGGCTAGACGGTCGAGCGGGACGTACCGGCTCGCCTTGTTGATGCGCTGCTTGAGCTCGTCGGCGCTCTCCATCGCTGAGCGCTTCGTCGTCAGCAGCCCGAGCACGACGACGTGATCGTCGCGCACCCAGCGGAGCGGCTCGAAGCCACCGGACCGTTCGTCGTCGTACTCGAGCAGCAGCCGCTGCGCCGAAACGTGAGGGAAGATCGAGGCTGCGAGCTCGTCGTACGGCTCAGTGCCGGTGAAATGGCTGCGGTCGTTGCCGCGGCAGATGTGGATGCCCGTGAGCACGCCCTCGACCCCGTCGAGCACACGGTTGTCGAGTGCGATCAGCTGGCGGAGCGTCGCGTCGCGATCCTCGACGCCCGGCCGCACTTTCTGGATGTAGGCGTAGTGGGGCGCATCGAGCTGGATGTAGTCGACCCCAGCGGCGGCCAGCTCCTTTGCATCCTCGCTCATCAGTTCGACCAGGTGCTCCAGATACGCATCACGGTCGGGATACGCGCGCTCGGAAACACCCGCCGACCAGTAATTCGGGAACATTGAGGGGCAGGGCAGCGTGACCTTCACGAGCCGATCGGTGCGCGCGCGCACAAACTCGAATTCGTAGTCGACGAGCGAGGCACGTCGCGTCAGCCGCGCGACCGGAGTAGGCGTCCGCAATTCATGCTGCACGCCGTCGAAATCCTGGTGGTGGCGCACGAAACCCATCGGGTCGATGCCGTCGTAAAGCACCTCGATTGTGGAGAAGAAGAACCGGCGCCGGTACTCGCCGTCTGTTATCACCGGCAGCCCGACGTCCTCCTGCAGCACGATCGCCTCTTCGATCGCACGATCCTCGGCTAGCCGCAGATCGGCCCGCGCCATGTCGCTCCGCCTGGCCTCGAGCAGGAAGGCCGGTCGCAGCAGGCTCCCGACGTTGTCGGCGTGCAAGCCGGTTGGGATCACGGCTCAGTTTCCTCGTCTCTGAACATCGAGCACGAGCATATCATCAACCAAAAATATATATGATCTCTGGATAGAGACGCACAACCAGCTCAAAGTGTGTTGCGCAGCACCCTAAGCTAGTACCGATTTGTGCAGTCGCGCACTGTCATGCGTGGTGCTCGGCCCGCCAGGCGCGGAAGCTGGCGACAGTATTCAGCTTGTGCTCCCGGGCGACGGCTTCGATCTCTAAGGCCGAGGCGCCGCCGGCAATCAGCGCGATCAGCCGGCGGTGCTC
>JACXTT010009261.1_pt1 | contig 13473 bp, 14 predicted proteins | sample 9270951 | NCBI WGS metagenome assembly JACXTT01 (sample SAMN15532306, study PRJNA645909) | rock metagenome | isolation source: weathered quartz diorite | place: Puerto Rico | collected 2017-06-21
GGCCGATCGGCGTGGATGTCCCCATGAACGCTCTCGCATATGCGTGCCTCTCCCAGTACTCTCACGCGGATTCCAATGTTGCAGCATCTACAAGTGGTACGCAACTCTCCCCGAACTGATTGACGGTTTGCGATGATTCATTCGTACAGTTATGGTGCATTGAGCAGGTGCCAACCGGAAGCACGTACGCAAGAAGATCTGGCGGCACTTGGATTGAGTCTGTGAGGGAGGGATGAAATGGCACGCATATGCGAAGCGCAATCGATCGAGGATTTGCGCCAGATGGCCCGGCGTCGACTTCCACGCGGGGTGTTCGACTTTTTCGATGGGGGCGCCGAAGACGAAACCACGCTCGTCGCCAATCGGAAGGCCTTCGAGCGAATCCGCTTGCGACCGCACTTGCTGCGGGACGTGCAGGAACCAGTGCTGCAGGCCGAGATAATCGGCCAGGCGGCGTCAATGCCCATCGTCATCGCCCCAACCGGCGCCACTGGCGTGGGGTGGCCGCAGGGCGACCTTGCAATTGCACGAGTGGCAGCGCGTTTGGGGATTCCGTACACGCTGTCAACTGCTTCGACGTCATCCATTGAAGATGTCGCTAGTCGTGCCGGTGGACGTCTGTGGTTTCAGCTATACGTGCTGCGTGATGAGGGATTTACGGCGGCATTGATGCAACGCGCCGCTGATGCCGACTATGAGGCGCTGGTCGTTACGCTGGACATGGCTACTGGTGGCAAACGGGAGCGCGATTTTCGCAACGGATTCACGGTTCCGTTGAAGCGAAATTGGCGCACTGCAAAGGACTTCGCGACCCATCCTGCTTGGTGTTGGCAAATGCTTCGGAATGGGCAGCCCAGTTTTGAGAACCTACGTGGCTTCGGCGGCGGTTCCGATGGCCGAATGTCGATTGCTGCCAGGGCGGGACGCAGCTTGGACGCGTCCTTCGACTGGGAGGCCTTGCAGCGATTGCGCGAACGATGGCCTCGCAAACTGCTGGTAAAGGGGGTAAGCCGAGCAGAAGACGCGAAACGGCTTGCGGCGATGGGTGTAGACGGTATCTGGGTCTCCAATCATGGCGGTCGTCAGCTTGACGGGATGGTTGCGTCGGCCGATGTGCTGCCGGAAGTGGCGGATGGCGTCCGTGGCCGGGTGCCAATACTCGTAGATTCCGGCGTGCGTCGCGGAGTCGATATCGTCAAATCGCTCGCACTCGGTGCGCAAGGCGTTGCTATCGGCCGGGCCACACTTTATGGGGTCGCGGCAGGAGGGGAGGTCGGTGCAGAGCGTGCAGTCACTATCCTTATGGAGGAGCTGAGACGGTGCATGCAGTTGTGTGGAGCACCGACCGTCCAAGACATTGATGCAAGGCTGCTTAGCTCTAGCGACCATTGAGGGGGGGCAATTGTTGCCTCCCCCTCCGTCAACCGCTCAAGCTGAAATGTGTGAGCATTTCATTGTCTCCGTGCAGTGGAAGTGTTCCAGGGAACTAGACGATAAAGCGCCGGCCAGTTGGGCCAGCTCTCATGGAGCGGTGCCGCACGGCCCAAACGACCGCACGCACAGCGCGCTGACCTGCTGTTCCGACGGTCGACGTGCACTGTTCCAGGACGGATTCTTCAGGGAACATTGAAAGCTCCGCCGCGCAGCCAAGTACGACGGCAATATCCAGTGCCGATTTGGAGTCAATCGCGTGTCGCAGCAGGGAGGCGAGATTTCCTTCCACGCTCACTTGACGAGTCGCTATCGTCCGGTTGGCCTCCCGAAGAACCTGTCGAACCAAAGCTCGGATGTGGTGGAGGAGGTCCGCGGCGGTGAGGGAGGCAGCAGCCCTGTCGAAGCGGCTGCCTTCGGTGACGTGGTTGCGCGGAAGCATCAGTCGATAAGGGCCATGTGCCTATCGACCTTCCTTGCGGCGGTCGGTCCGAACCATTGCTTCATAGTGGCCATGTCACGGTGCGAACGTACCGCGCTGGCGCATCAGTTCCCGGAAGAGCTCTTCACTTTGCTGAAATGGCGCGCGCCCATGGACATAGAAGTAGTTGTTAAGCACGACCAAGTCGCCAACAGGGAGAACGACTTCCTTCGTGCCCGGGGAAGTCTCCATTGAGTTTGAGAGTTCATAGAGAAATGCCGCTTCGTCACGGTTGGAGGGCTGGATGAACTGGTCGATGAAGGAGATTGATAAGCCAAACTCCCCGTGGAAGAAGAGAGGGCGTTCGACGGCCTCACTGACGTTCTTGGAACCCGGCGCCTTGTAGAGAAACGGTTGTGTTCCAAATCGATGGTTGGCGAACTGGTCGCGTTCGTCCCAGTCGTCGAGATGCAAGAACCTCGATTCGCCGCCAAGTGCATTGTGTTCCGAAAACTTCATCATCAACAACCAGTCTGTCGCTTCGCTGACGAAGGTGCCGTCTGTGTGCATCGTAAGCGAACGATACGCCTGACGAAGATAGGAGTCGCTGTTGTCTGTGTGCTCGACGACAAAGCGAGCGTAGTACGTGCCCGACATCGCGTCATGATTGCTCGGGCCTAGGATATGACCAACGGCTGTGCCAAATTTGACAAAGTCGGATGCATCCTCCGAAAGACCTTGCAGTCCGAGGGTAAAGCCGCCGTGACGGCGGTCTCGTACCAGGCTGATCAGAGTTCGAGCGAAATCATTGCCGAGGCGTGAGACAAGAAGATCCGCAACGTGGTGGCGCATGAATGGGACGTACTCGAGATTCTGAACATCAATATTCCGGACATCATCCAGGAATCCGGCAAGCGCACCAACGTCGACTGTCACATGCACGATCCTGTGATGGTCGGGAAGGGCGGACAGTTGGAAGGTCGATTGCGGTTGGAGGTTGAGGACTGCATCAGCAATTGGAGCGTTCATTATGTTCTCGATCAGGGATCCAGACGTCATTTCAACCTGCTTCGTAGTTTGTATCCAGAAGCTGTATCAGAATTTTTGTTCGCGTAATAAGATCAAATGATCGACTCCCGCCAACTCAAGTACTTCGCCACGGTTGTTGAAGAACTCCATTTCGCCAAGGCAGCCGACCGGCTGAATATCGCGCAATCCGCGCTTAGCGCTCACATCCAACGGATCGAGAAGGACCTCGGCGTTCGTCTTTTGAACCGGAATAAGCGACAGCCCGTTACGCTGACCGACGCGGGTCGTCTTTTCTATGCTGAAGCGACCGCCGCACTCACGCATATGGAGCGTGCGGATCAGGTCGGGCGCCTTGCAGCAAGGGGGCTTGCAGGCATTGTACGGATCGGCTTCGTGGCATCGGCTGTCAGCAGTGGAGTCCTTTCGAGGATGCTGCGTCAGTTTCGAATTCTGCACGAGAACGTGAGGGTCGAAGTCGTACCGATGGAGACGCCGCGGCAGTTTGAGGCACTCAATCGCGGAGAGATCGATGTAGGTATCGTCAGGTCTGGCTGCGGACACCCTGCCGACGTTGAGACTGTCATCGTGCACTCCGAGCGTCTCATGGCGGCCGTGGCCCAGGACAACCAGTTGTTGGTGGGATGCACAGTGTTGACCCCGCGAGCTCTGAAGGATCAGTCATTTATCTCGCCACAGTTCGATGAGGACGAGGGATGGGGGGAGGTCTTGTCTGCACTCGGTGTGGCGGGCGGGTTCTCGGTTTCTCTCGAGTATCGAGTCCAGGACTTCATCTCGGCCGTGGGCCTGGCCTCAGCAGGCTATGGTGTAGCCGTGGTCCCCGAGTCGATGCGGAATTTTAGTCAACCTGGCGTCTGCTACCGGCCGATCATAGACTTTGACTTCCGCGTGCATCTGGCAATGGCCAGCCGCAAGCGGGAACTGTCCCCCGCTGTCCGAGCGTTTGTGAAGCAATCGATGATGCTGGCATAGGGCTGGCGCGGAAGGTAGGAATCACCGGCGGCGCTTCCTGTGTGCCACTGGGCGCATTCTTGCAGTTGCACGAGAGCCTGGAGCTATCTGCCGTGCGCCAACTTCCCCGCATCCTTGCAGCATCAGTGTTTTGCGTGGAAAAAGATTTTATGCACGATTTTGGAATTGTGCATATAATTGGATCATCCAAAACGCGCACCAACCTGGAGTGCCACATGAAACTGATTTCCTTCCAACACGCGGGTCGCCAATCGTGGGGAGCAGTCGTCGACGAACACGTGCTGGACCTGGCCGGGCCGAGCGGCTGCGACACCCTTGCTGAGTTCGTCGGCAGCCCGGCGTTTGCTGATCGCGAGGCCCTTGTGGCGTCGGCCGCGCCTGGCGTGGAGCTGTCCGAAGTGGAGCTGCTGCCGGTGATCCCCCGCGCGGAAAAGATCATCTGTGCGGTACGCAACTACATGGACCACCATCAGGAAGTGCTGGCGGCCGGCATGCAGCGTGAACTGTCGGCGTTCCCTCCGATCTTCCTTCGCGTGTGGCGCTCACAAGTCGCGCACGGCCAACCAATCGTACGGCCCAATGTTTCCGAGACGCTGGATTGGGAAGGCGAAGTGGCAGTCATCATTGGAAAGGGGGGGCGCAATATTCCTGAGGCTGACGCCTGGGAGCATGTCGCTGGATATAGCTGTTACAACGACGCTAGCGTGCGCGACTGGCAGTTCCACGCCAAGCAGATTGCATCGGGCAAGAATTTTGAGGGTACTGGCGCATTTGGGCCGTGGATGGTGACCGCGGACGAGATTGAACCCGGCCGTGAGCTCAAGCTTGAGACACGTCTGAATGGCGAGATTGTCCAGTCCAGCCATACCGGGCACATGATCTTCCCGATCCCTCAGCTCATCAGCTATGCCTCGACGATCTTTACCCTGGTTCCCGGCGACGTTGTGGTGACTGGTACTCCCGCAGGGGTGGGCTGGAGCAAGAAGCCGCCTCGCTTTATGAAGCCAGGCGACGTGGTGGAGGTTGAAGTGGAGGGCATCGGCGTGCTGCGTAATCCCATTGTTGCCCAAGCCTGACCATAGCCGGCAGGCCACGCTGATTTGGCCCAATCCCGACGCGCAGCAGAGCCCGCAAGTTGCGAGGACGGAGTGGCGCGTCGGGACAGCATCAGCTAAGCGCAGAGCGCGACTAAAGCCCAACGCGCGAACATTGTATTGGAGTCGAAATGTCGAACACTTCACTGATCAAGAAGGAAGTTGAGATCAGGACGGACGACGGAATGATGAACACGCTAGTTGTCCATCCTGCGACGGCGGGTTCATATCCAGTTGTGTTCTTCTATATGGATGCGGCCGGCAGAAGGGAGGAGCTCAGCGAGATGGCCCGCCGCGTCGCTGCGGCAGGCTACTACGTTCTCTTGCCCAATCTCTATTACCGCACCCTGCGCGAGTTTCACATGCAGTGGAACGACGTTGGCATTCAGCAGATGCTGAGTCTCATGCAAACACTGACGAATGGTCTCGTGGTCCGGGACACCGAAGCCTTGGTTCGCTTTGCCGAGGGCGAGCCGTGCGCCTTGGCCACCGAGATTGGCGCAGTCGGCTATTGCATGAGCGGGCCCTTCGCGATCGCCGCGGCAGCTCGCTATACGGATCGAATCAAGGCCGTCGCGTCATTTCATGGCACCCCACTGGTGACGGATCAGGAGGACTCCCCACACCGTCTCGTCAGCAGAGTAGCTGCTGAAATGTACTTCGGTTGCGCAGAAATCGATGAATGGGCGGATCCACCGACGATCGCCCGCCTCGCCGAGGCGTTGGCTTCCTGCGCCGCCCCTCACCGCATCGAGTGGTATCCCGGGGCCAGGCACGGCTTTGTCTTTCCGCAGCGCCCCCACGTCTATGACCCTGCTTGCGCCGAGCGCCATTGGGAGCGCCTCCAGTCACTCTTTGCGCGCTGCCTTCTCCAACAATCGGCGTGATCCAACCATAACCATAACCACGACTAAAGACTACCATGACGCAGGAGACACTCATTCCCACGTACAAAGCCGACGGCACCATGCGCGTCGCACGGATGCACAAGATCGGCGAGCCGCTGCAGGTCGATACCCTTCCGGTCCCGACGCCTGGTCCGACCGATGTGATCGTCGCGGTGAAGGCCTGCAACGTTGTGCCCAACCTTCGGAATATCCTGACGCACTGGCCCGAATGGCATCCGGAGATGCCGCTGCCCCCGCTGCCGGCTTCGTTTGGGCTCGATTCGGCCGGTGTTGTCGCCGCCGTAGGCAGCAACGTCTATGCGTTCAAGCCTGGTCAGCGGGTCTATGTTAATCCGGGCACCGGCTGCGGAAGCTGCCGCTTCTGTCGTAGCGGAGACATTCTCAATTGTGACAGCTTTACCTATCGGGGCTATTTTGGACGCGGACCGGCTACACCGGCGATCTTCGCTCAGTACCCATTTGGCGGGCTGTCCGAGTATGTTGTAGCTCCTCAGTCGTGCCTGGTCACGCTGCCAGACACGCTGGCGTTTGAAGATGCGGCGCGCTTTGGCTATCTGGGCACCGGATACGGCGCGTTGCGCAAAGCGGATGTTCGGCCGGGATCCACGGTGCTGATCAATGGGATCGGCGGGACACTTGGTGTCAATACCGCGATGATGGCACTTGCAATGGGCGCGACGAAGATTCTGGGGACAGGCCGTCGTCAGCATGCTTTGGATCGGGTCAAAGCCCTGGCGCCAGAACGCATCGAAGTCCTCTCTGTTCAGAACGCCAACGTCTCCATCCGCGATTGGGCGTTTTCGCTGACGGAAGGCTATGGCGTGGATGCGGTCGTTGATGCGCTGCCACCGAATACTCCGGCTGAAGCGACCATGGCGGCGATGCGTGCCATGCGTACCGGCGGGCGGACCGTGCTGCCCGGAGGTATGTCCGAGGCGCTTACGCTCGATCCATTCTGGGGATTGGCGAAGAACGCTTACCTGATCGGCTCACGTTGGTTCACTGTGGCGGAAGGGCAGGAGATGGCCATGATGGCGGCTGCCGGAACGCTAGATTTTTCCCTTCTGGATCACCAACGCTTCGCTCTGGACGAGGTCAACGAGGCGATTGCAACCGCAGCGCGGGCAGACAGCGGCTTTATCAACGTTGTCGTACTGCCGACGGCATCTTGACTCTCTGTTTCGCCACAGAGACACCCAACACGTGAGACATGATCATGATTAACAAGATCCCAGGACTGATCGCTGCGCTGTTGCTTCTCGCAGTCGGGACCAGCCACGCACAGAAAACCTATGGCCCCGGCGTCTCCGACACCGAGATCAAGATCGGGCAGACCAATCCCTACAGTGGACCCGTGTCATCAGCATCCGTAAATGGGAAGACGATGAACGCGTACTTCAGGATGGTTAACGCCAAGGGTGGCGTCAATGGCCGCATGATCAAGTTCATTTCGCTCGACGATGAGCTTAGCCCGCCGCGTACGGTGGAGTTGCACCGCAAGTTGGTCGAGGAGGATGGTGTTTTTGCGATTGTCGGGACGCTGGGTACCCCGACCAACGCAGCCGTTCAGAAATACTTGAACCAAAGGAAAGTGCCCGGCCTACTGCTGGTCACAGGAGCTAAGCGGTTCATCGACCCCAAGCAGTCTCCGTACACGATGGGCTACTACCCGAGCTATGAGCTTGAGGCTGCCAACTACGCCAAGTACTTGCTCAAGAACAAGCCGGGCGCGAAGGTTGGGATTCTGTACCAGAACGACGACTTCGGAAAAGATTTTCTCAAGGCCTTTAAGGCCGAGCTCGGTGCTGCTGCGGAGAAAATGATAGTTCGTGAAGCTTCGTACGAGATCTCTGCGCCCAACATTGACTCCCAGATCATTTCACTAAAGGGGGCTGGAGCGGACACGCTCCTGGATGTGACGACCCAGAAGTTCGGGGCACAAGCTATCCGGAAGGTTCACGACCTCGGTTGGAAGCCACTGCACTTCATCAGCTTCATTGCAAGTTCCAAGGGGGCTGTTCTTAAGCCCGCAGGGTTGGACATCTCCACTGGACTGATCACGGGTTCCATCGTCAAAGATCCCGCCAATGCCGGCAGGGGTACCGACCAGGATGTGGCGGACTACCTCGCTTTCATGGCGAAGTGGTATCCGGAGGGTGACCCCTCTGATACGAACGCAATTCTGGCTTATACAAGCGCCCAGCTAGCGACCTTGATCTTCGATCGCTGCAAGGACAATCTGACGCGGTAGAACCTAATGAAGGTTGCTACTTCGCTGAACGATGTGAGGCTTGCGATGCTGATGGACGGAATTACCGTCAGTACATCCCCCACGGACTACCTCGCGGTGAAGCAGGTGCAACTTCAGCGCTTCGATGGCAAGGCCTGGGTACCGCTCGGAAATTTGGCGAAATGAGTAGGACCATGAAGCAGGCAAAGGCACCTTCTGGGAAGGAGGTAAAGCTCCTGACGGTGAACCAAATCACGCTCAGGTTCGGCGGCATCACAGCACTCAACGGTGTGTCCTTTGACATGGATCGCCAGACGGTGCTGGGTTTGATCGGTCCCAACGGCGCTGGAAAGACCTCACTATTCAACTGCCTGTCGCGCCTGTACGCCTACAGCACGGGGCAGATCGTTTTCGATGGGCATCGACTAGAGGAGTATCCCCGGCACGGAATGGCTGGCCTTGGGATCGGCAGGACATTTCAGAACTTGGCCTTGTTCAACAGTATGTCGGTCCTGGACAACATCAAGGTGGGACGGCACTGCCGCACGGGAAAGGGATTCCTGGCACACGCACTGCGTATACCGGGCGTTGCCGCCGAGGAGCGTGCAACGCATCGGCGCGCGTGCGAACTGGTCGAGTTCTTGGAGCTCGGCAAAGTGGCGAACAGGCTTGTCGGTGAATTGCCCTTTGGCACGCGAAAGCGCGTCGAACTAGGACGAGCCTTGGCCAGCGACCCTACCTTGCTACTGCTGGATGAACCGGCGGCAGGCCTGAATCATGAAGAGGTTGAAGATCTCCGCAGACTCATCCACGAAATGCGGTCCAAGTTAGAAATGGGAATCCTGCTGGTGGAGCATCACATGAGCTTGGTGATGGGCGTGTCCGACAAGATCGTGGCCCTGAACTTCGGCCAGAAGATCGCGGAGGGGACGCCAGCGCAGGTGCAGCAGAACAAACACGTCATCGAGTCATATCTGGGGAGTCCGCAAAAATGACGGCCCTTTTGCAGGTCAATGACCTGAGTGCTTCCTATCGGGGCAACCAAGTGCTGCATGGCCTGAGCCTGTGTGTCGAACAAGGTTCCATCGTCACCTTACTAGGTGCCAACGGCGCCGGTAAAACTACAACGCTGCGAGCGCTGTGTCGCATGATCGAAACGTCCGGAACCGTGAATTTCGCCGGTTGTGACATCAGTCGCATGCCGACGGAAAAGCTCGTGCGCCTGGGGATTGCCCACGTGCCCGATGGGCGGGGTACGTTCACAGGACTGACGGCCGAAGAGAATCTCCAGCTCGGCGGCTACAGTCGCAGAGACAAAGCCCAGGTGGCTCAAGACCGCGATCGCGTGTACAGCTATTTCCCTCGCCTCAAGGAGCGCCGCAAGCAGCAAGCTGGCACCTTGTCGGGGGGCGAGCAGCAGATGCTGGCCATTGGGCGCGCGCTTATGCTGCGGCCAAAATTACTGCTTCTGGACGAGCCATCGTTCGGCGTGGCGCCGTTGGTCGTCAAGGAGATCTTCGAAATTATGTGCCTCATCCGAAAACAGGAAAACATGAGCATTCTGCTGGTGGAGCAGAATGCCTCGCTCGCCCTTGATGTCGCCGACCATGCATACCTGCTGGAAACCGGACGTCTCGTGCTGTCCGGCCCAGCGAGTGAGGTCAAGCGTAATGATGTCGTCCGCCGGTCTTACCTTGGCGAGTAGTTGTCTTACCGGAATTCCCAAATGGAAATGTTCCTAAATCAGGTCATCTCTGGCCTATCCAGCGGCGGCATCTACGCTACGCTGGCGCTGGCACTTGTTATGATCTTCAAATCTACCGGGCGCATCAATTTCGCCCAAGGCGAGATGGCCATGTTCTCCACCTATTTGGCCTGGATGCTAATTGGTGCTGGTGTTCCTTACTGGATTGCCTTTTTGGGGACCATTGCGCTGGCATTTGCCATGGGTGTAGTGATCGAGCGGTTGGTGATTCGGCCGCTACAGCATGCTCCGGCGCTCTCCATGGTGGTCGTGTCCGTCGGCTTGCTGGTCATTTTAAACAGCGTTGCCGGCTGGATCTTTGCATACACGATCAAGTCCTTCCCCAGCCCATTCCCCGTAAGCCCGCCGCTGGGTCTCACATTTATTTCATGGCATGAACTCGGAAGCCTCGGCGTGACGCTGTTTGTAGTCGCGCTTCTTTTCGTCTTCTTTCGCTATACCTCACTGGGCCTTGCGATGCGCGCTGCTGCTCAGAATCCTGAATCGAGCAGGCTCGTCGGCATACGGGTCGGCTGGATGCTAGCGCTGGGATGGGGACTTGCCGCTGCTATTGGGTCGACCGCCGGCATGCTGGTGGCACCCAAGGTTTTTCTCGATCCCTACATGATGTCAGGCGTCCTGATCTACGCCTTCGCTGCAGCGCTGCTCGGAGGAATCGACAGCCCTGGGGGCGCCATCGTCGGCGGATTCATCGTTGGCTTGCTGGAGAATCTGGTAGGTGCATATCTAATCGGCGACGAGTTGAAACTGACGCTAGCACTGGTCCTGATCGTGGGCGTGTTGCTGTTGAAGCCGGCCGGTCTCTTCGGCCAAGTCATTGTCAAGAGGGTCTAAATCGTGAATTCCATACGTACCAAGGGCCGGGACAACAGCCGCATGGTCGGCATCGCGCTGCTGATCCTGTTGGCGTGCAGCCTCCCGCTTGTTCTCACTGACTACCAGGTGTTCCAGGCAACCATGGTGTTGATCTATGCGATCGCAATCCTGGGCCTGAATCTCCTGACCGGTTATACCGGGCAGATTTCGTTGGGCCATGGTGCTTTCTTTGCTATCGGCGCTTATTCCGCAGCGATACTGATGGATCAGTGGCAGGTCTCATACTGGATCACGATTCCGGCCGCAGCACTGGTGTGCCTGGTGGCAGGATTCCTGTTTGGATTGCCAATCTTGAAGCTTGAGGGGCACTACCTGGCATTGGCCACGTTCGCGCTAGGTGTCGCCTTGCCACAACTCCTCAAGCATAAGAGCTTGGAAATGTGGACCGGTGGAGTCCAGGGCATTGTACTGTCCAAGCCGGTGCCGCCCACGAGTTCGGTGCTGGGCTTGACCCTGAACTCCGACCGGTGGCTGTATCTGCTGACGCTGGCCATCACCGTTGGCCTGTTTACTGCCGCCTGGAATCTCTTGCGTGGCCGGGTTGGCAGGGCCTTGATTGCAATTCGCGACCAACCGGTGGCCGCATGCTCAATGGGTGTCGACACGGCAATGTTCAAAAGCATGGCATTCGGCGTTAGCGCCCTATATACCGGCGTCGCAGGCGCCTTGAGCGCCATCGCCGTTGCATTTGTCGCGCCCGACAGCTTCACGATCTTTCTTTCTCTTTCGCTCATGGTTGGCGTCGTGATCGGTGGTCTCGCGTCGATTCCCGGGGCCTTTTTTGGTGCGCTATTTCTGCAGTTCATTCCGACGCTGGCGGGCGGTATCTCGAAAGCTGCGCCGTGGGCTATCTACGGCGTCCTGCTCATCTTGTGCATGTTCGTTGTTCCAGGAGGGGCTGCGGCAGCCCTGCGTTCGGTCGCCCGACGCTGCCAGCGCGGGAAGTGCCCGACCGGCACTGTGCACCGGGTTCAACGCCAGTCATGACCCTGTTTGAGCGGCTATCAGTCTGACAAGAGAACTGATGCGCCAAAGATTCATCACACCTTCCACGTCTTGGTCAATATGAAACAACACAGCAACTTCATCGGTGGCGATTGGAAAGAGGGAACAGGCTCCAGCCCCAACGTGAATCCCTCGAATTTGAGCGACACCATTGCAATGTACACGCAAGGCGACGTCGCGCATGTCGACGAAGCGGTGGCTGCCGCCACGGCCGCGTTTCCCGCGTGGGTAAGCGGAAGCGTTCAGGCGCGAAGCGACGCGCTCGACAAAATTGGCACGGAGATCCTTGCGCGTAGGGATGAACTAGGTCGGTTGCTCGCACGCGAGGAAGGCAAGGCCTTGCCCGATGCCGTCAGCGAGGTCGTGCGGGCGGGGCACATCTTCAAGTTTTTCGCCGGCGAGTGCCTGCGCCTGTCAGGCGAAATTATTCCGTCTGTTCGACCGGAGATCGGGGTCGAGATTACCCGGGAGCCGATTGGAGTGGTGGGTTTGATCACCCCGTGGAACTTTCCAATCGCGATCCCGGCTTGGAAAATTGCGCCGGCGCTGGCTTACGGTAACTGTGTGGTCCTGAAGCCGGCGGATTTAGTGCCCGGCTCAGCGTGGGCGCTGGCGGAGATCATTAGCCGCTCGGGCATTCCTGCAGGGGTGTTTAATCTCGTGATGGGTCGTGGCAGCGTCATCGGTGATGCATTGGTCAAGCACCCTGGCGTCCATGCGATTAGCTTTACCGGTTCGGCCGGTGTGGGCGCAAGAATTGCGGCGCAGTGTGCGAGCCTGCGCAAGAAAGTCCAGTTAGAAATGGGCGGCAAGAACCCGCAGGTAGTACTCGACGACGCCGATTTGTCTCAGGCAGTCGAGCTTACAGTGCAGAGTGCCTTTTATTCCACTGGTCAACGTTGCACCGCTGCTAGTCGGATCATCGTGACCGCGGGGATCTATTCCCGGTTTATGGCCGCAATGAAGGATCGCATGGCCAGAATTTACGTCGGCGACGCGCTCGCGACGGGCACTGACATCGGCCCGGTTTCGAGCCAGTCCCAACTCGCTCAGAATCTGGCGTACGTGGAAATCGGGAAAGAGGAAGGCGCGTCTCTGGCCGTGGGGGGGGAGCGCCTGAAACGTGAGAACGAAGGCTTCTACATGTCGCCAGCCCTCTTCAGTGAATCGACCGCGGAGATGCGAATCAATCGGGAAGAGATTTTCGGGCCGGTCGCAGGCGTCATCAGGGTCCGCGACTATGAAGAGGCGCTCGCTACGGCGAACGATACCGAGTTCGGGCTTTGTGCCGGCATCGCGACCAGCAATTTGAAGTACGCAACCCACTTCAAGCGCCATAGCCATTCAGGCATGGTTATGGTGAATTTGCCTACTGCCGGCGTCGACTACCACGTAGCTTTCGGGGGGCGCAAGGGTTCCAGTTACGGGGCGCGCGAGCAAGGCAGGTACGCGCAGGAATTCTTCACGACGGTCAAGACGGCATATACGTACGCGTGACTCCGGCCGGTTCGCTTCGCGACTAATGACTCAACGGATGGGGCGGCCGGAGGTCTTGCGTAAGCCGTCCACTATGGACGCCCTATCGAGATAGTCGATGAGTTGGGATTATGGTGCCTACTGCACAAGGTGGACGCACATGGTACAGAGTATCCCTGCGTTGCGAGTCCTTGAGCCGCAGAGTTACGGGCGTTGACAGGTGAGGCGGAGGTCCACTGCGCCGGCGG